>Ga0193753_10002567_pt1 | contig 14165 bp, 8 predicted proteins | sample H1c2metaG_FD_144925 | JGI IMG/M metagenome (GOLD analysis project Ga0193753, IMG submission 144925) | Soil microbial communities from a riparian zone of the East river system, Colorado, United States - H1c2 | ecosystem: Environmental > Terrestrial > Soil > Riparian zone | place: USA: East River... | reverse complement strand
CTTGACTCGCGATGCTGCTGCCGATACCACCGGGAAGTACATCATCACGCTTCTTCCGCCCGGCGATTACACGCTGAGTGTCGAGGCACCCGGCTTTCGCAAGCTGCTGCAAAGCGGGCTAACGCTGCAAATCAACCAACAGGCGCAAGTGGACCTGAAATTGCAATTGGGCCAAGTGTCTGAGACGGTCGAAGTCACGGGGCAGGCTCCGCTGCTCGAATCCGAATCGTCTTCACTAGGCACGGTGGTGAACCAGAAACTGGTGAACCAGTTGCCTCTGAACGGCCGCAATTTTATTCAGCTAGCCACCTTGAGCCCAGGCGTGAACGGCGTTGGTTTCTCGGCCTCGGGAACCATCATGAGCGGCACCCGCCCCGACGACCGCCGCCCGGCGACGGAAATATTTTCAAACGGAAATCGCGAAGGCTCGAACAATTTCTTGTACGACGGTATCGACGACAACGAGCGCCTGACGCTGTCGATTGTCTTGCGTCCGGCAGTAGAAGCGGTGCGCGAGTTCAAGATCCAGACAAACTTGTATAGCGCCGACATCGGCCGCAATTCGGGCGCGGTCGTCGACGTGATCACGAAATCCGGTACGAATCAGTTACACGGCAGCCTTTTCGAATTCTTGCGCAATTCCGCAATGGACGCGCGAAACTTCTTTAACCCTAAGGGCACCGCCTTTCCAACATTTCGCCTGAACCAGTTCGGCGGATCGTTCGGCGGGCCGGTAGTGCTGCCGAAGCTCTATCACGGCAAAGATAAAACGTTCTTCTTCGTCGATTTCGAAGGCTATCGGCGCGACTCGCAGCAACTGACCCTCGGAAATATTCCGACGGCGAAGATGCGCACGGGCGATTTCAGCGAGACCGCCGTGATCTACGATCCGACGACGACCAGGGCCAATCCAAATGGTTCGGGCTTTGTCCGCACTCCGTTCGCCGGAAACCAGATTCCATCCAACCGCTGGGATCCGATTTCGGCGAAGATGATCAACGCCTACCCGGCGCCCACGAGTACCGCGCGCTTCAATAACTATCTCGCCAATTTAATCCAGCATCAAAACTGGAACCAGGGCGATGCGCGTATCGATCACCAGATCACGCCACGCGATAATTTCTTCGCGCGCTGGTCGATTCAAAATACGCAGACGGTAGTGCCCAGCACGTATCCGCCGACGCAGATTGCCGGATTCGCGCAGCCGCTTAATCTCGCTGATGAAGCGTCGTTCGCCGGTACGTCGTTCGCTCCCACGCAACATGCGGTGGCGAGTTACGTCCACATTTTTACGCCGCGCCTGGTGAATGAATTCCGCGCGGGTTTCAGCCGCTTCCGGCTGGACTACACGCCGGATCAATATCAGCCGAACGGTCAGCTTGGCAATAAATTGGGCGTGCCGAACGCGAATGTCACGCCGAACGAGCAGAATCTGCCGATATTTTCGCCGGGGAGTTATCTGGGGATCGGACAAACGCGATCGCTGCCCATTTTCCGCCGCGAGAACACCTTCGAATACATCGACAACGTCTCATATACTCTAGGCGGACACACGTTGAAATGGGGCGTGGATTTTCGCCGCCGCCAGCTCACGATTTATCAGACCAATCAAGGCAATGGCCGCTTCAATTTCTCGCCCGCATTGACCGATTCGCGTCAGCCTGCGGGCACCGGTGGCGACAGCATGGCGAGCTTCCTGCTCGGCTATCCGACGCTGATCGCGCACGACTACACACAGAACTGGCCTGGCGAGCGCGGTTCCGAATTGGGGTTCTATTTCGCTGACGACTGGCGAGTTACGAAGAAGCTGACACTCAATCTCGGCCTGCGCTGGGACTACTTCAGCCCCTTCCGCGAAGTCTCAAACCGCTGGGCGAACTTCAATCTCGTAACCGCCAAGATCGACGTGGCGGGCCGCAATGGAGTAAACGAATACGCCGGCGTCGAGCCGTATTACAAGAATTTTGGACCACGCTTTGGCTTCGCCTATCAATTCGCGCAGCACACTGTTGTGCGGGGCGGATTTGGCATCTTTTACAATCCGACGGGCAGCGAAGGCGGAAGTCTGCGGTTATTCCGGCAGCTTCCGTTCGGCGCCACCACTAGTATTTCGCCCGGCGACATCAACGTAGGCCAGCGCGTAAGCGATGGGTTTGCTCCGCTGCAACCCGTGAATCTCGCCTTCGCCGACAATCCGTTCGGCGCGATGTTCGCGGTAGATCATCATTTCCGGCCGTCCTATGCGGAACAGTTCAACTTCACAGTAGAGCACGAGGTAGCGCCGCTAGGGCTGGTGGTCAAGACGGCGGTAATCGGAAATCTTGGCCGCCATCTCTACGACACGTACAACGCGAACCAGCCGGTTCCGGGGCCAACCGCGCTCGATCCGCGCCGGCCATTGTATTCGCTCGATCCGCTCTTGAGCGACGCGAGTTATTTCACGACGGATGGATTGAGCGAGTACTACGCATTCCAACTGACGGCGGATAAACGCATCGGCAAGGGCTTGAGCGCGCTGTTGGGATATGCCTGGTCGCACGCGATCGACGATGTGCCGCTCGAGTTCGGTGGCGGCGCCGCAGGTCCTCAGCCGCAGGATCCGCGAAACATCTCCGCCGAGCGCGGCAACTCGATCATCGACATGCGTCATCGGCTCACGTTGAGTTACACCTGGGAATTTCCATTTGGCAAAGGCAAAGCGATGCTGAATCGCGGCGGCATCGCGGATTGGATTCTGGGGGGCTGGCAGACGAACGGCATTCTCACCGCGCAAACCGGCCTGCCCTTCTCGGCTGTTCTGCAGACGTCCACGACGAACGGAACAGGCAGCCGCCCGAACGCGACAGGTACGGTGACGTATCCGCACACACTGCAGCAATGGTTCAGTCCTGCGGCGTTTTCAACTCCCGCGCCCTATACGTACGGAAATCTCGGCCGCAATACGTTGTTCGGTCCGGGCCGAGTGAATTGGGACATGTCGCTATTTAAGAATTTCGTCATTCACGAACAGACCCGATTCGAATTTCGCGCCGAAGCGTTCAACCTGTTCAACCATCCGCAATTCAACCTGCCCAACGCGAATATCGGTAACGCGCAGGTCGGGTCGATCACGAGCACGGTAGGCAACCCGCGCCAGCTCCAGATGGGGCTACGGTTTCAGTTCTGAGTATCGCCTCTAGCAAGATCGGCGGGCTTGAACCCTCGCCTCGCGACGGCGAGCGATGCTAACGAGGTATGCCATGCTTGGCTTCAAACTCGTCGAAAAATTCCCTCGCTGGCCGGACCTTTCCTTCTCTCGCATCCTTTAGTCCCTGACGGATGCCTTCGTTCGTATCGGCGCGGGAAGCGAGGTCGAAGAGCCGCTGAAAAGCTTCAGGATCCTGCAGAACCGCGGCTGCTCTTCCGTTGACCGTAAGCACGACTGGACGTTTGCTCTTCCGGAGCTTCATGAATCAAGCGTGGTGAGCACCTTTTAAGGTGCTACCAGCATACCGCTAGACCCGCTTGGCAAACATAACGATATGGCCGCCGGGATCAAACACACCGATCTCGCGCATTCCATAGAACGTCGTCCGCTCCTCCATCGCGATCGGATAACCGGCTAGCCGTCGCGAGACATCCTCGAAGTCATCCACTTCGATGAATAAGGAAGTAACTCGCGACGCAGTTCCCGCCGCGAATTTCGGCTCATCCTTGCGGACGCTCTCCGTTGTTTGCAACATGAGCTCCGCGCCCTCGCGCACGAGAATCACGAAACCGAGGCGTTCCCCTTCCGGCACTTCGACAGTTTTCTCAAACCCCATCCGCTCTACCCAGAACGGGAGCGAGCTTTCGATATCATCCAAAATCAATACAGGCGTTATTTTCATTTGGCTATGATGCTAGCGAAGTGGCGCGAAGTTGCGCTAGGAAAAAACGGTCATGCCGCCATATCGCGAGATCCATGCGCCGCCGGGTGTTTCCGGCACCATAGAATGTTTTTGGCACACGCGGCACACTGGTGCATCCACGATCACGCATCGAGTGGTGCCGGACGGATGCGCCGATCTGCTCTTTGTGCACGGCATGGGCAATCCGGTTTTGCAGGTCGCGGGAACCATGACCCGCTTTCAGGATGTTGCGCTAAATCCCGGCGAAGAATTTCTAGGCGTGCGGTTCCGCGCGGCCATGGGGCCGGCGCAGCTCGGCGTGGGCGCCGGCGAGATAGTTGACGAAGTTGTCGACCTCGAGTGTCTCTGGGGCGCGCTGGCGCGACGGCTTTGCGAGCGGTTGGCCAATGCGAAGACTCTAGCGCGCCGCACGGCTCTCCTATGCGATACGTTCCCGGTCAGCGCGGCTCGATCGCCGGTTCAACAAGCCATCGGCGCATTGGAGAACTGCCGTGGCCGATTGTCGCTCGATGCGCTCGCGAGCCAAGCGGGCTTGAGCGTCCGTCAATTCCGCCGGCGATGTATCGAAGAATCCGGATTGTCGCCGAAATTGCTAGCGCGGATCTTACGTTTTCGCCAAACGTGGCAGCAAGCCCCACGGGAAGCCGGAGAGCAGGCCCGGCTGGCCGCCGAATGTGGATATGCGGACCAATCGCACATGATCGCCGAATTCCGCCGATTCTCCGGACGCACTCCCGGGAAGAATGTCTCACTGCGAGCTCCGGTCATTGGGGAACAATACTTCTCGATGAAGAGTCCCAGCGGAAGCGAGCGACTGGAAATGACGGCTCCGGCTCTGAGTCCACAATTACGCTCATAGTCCCGGCTCTTTTCTGAACCTCGCGGATCAGCTCATCGCGAAAGAAGAAGATGGCATTGGGTTCGGGAGGAAGGTCCTTGATGACTATCTGTCTCGCGTTGATTTGACTAGAGCGCGCCGAGGCCGTGGTAGATAACGATCCGCACGACCAAGCCTAGGGCTGTAATTGCGGCTACGATGCCCAGCACCTTAGGGCGTTGGAAGGCTTCACACTTTCAAGGCCCCAAAGCTTTCTGGTAGCGAGTAGGAAGCAAAGTAGCGGTAACAGGCAATACGCGCTCTCTTTATTGAGTAAGCCAGCCGCAACAAATACTGCGAGGAGTATTCGTTTCCACGGTCTAGCATGCTCGCTCTTAACTAAGTCAAGTGCTGTGAGGAGGGATAACAAGGTAAACATCGCGGCTAAAAGATCGAAGCGCGCGGCGGGCCAAAGCACCGCTTCAAATGTGACTGGCGCGACCCCGAAAAACGCCGCAGCCATCCAGGCGACTCTCGCTTTTAGGCCTAATCTGATAGCGAGCTGGCAGATTAACCAGACATTTACCAAATGGATCAGAATGCTCTGTATATGGTATCCGGGCCAATAAGTCCCAAACCATTTATAGTCAAACCATAGAGAGATGAAGGTAAGTGGGCGATAGAATCCGTCAGTTTGGCGGTTAATGAACAGACTTGCCATCGAGTGCAGAGACGTAATTGTTTTACTGGTATCGTAATGAGTCCAGTCGGGATTCTCGAAGTTAATTGAAATGAACGAAGCATGGACTAAAAGCGTAGAGAATAAGATGAGTGCCGAAAATTTCAGGGGAGACGGGTCGGCGCCATCCAAGCGCTCGCGCAGCATTGGGTTTTTCGAGATGGCAGCTAGTGAAATCCAGAATGCCGCCGCGACCAACTGCAGAGGCTTGAAAAGCCCGTGAGCGACCAGGTGAACAGGGCCAAACCGCAGGTCGTACTGGCCAAGAACCAGAAGCAAAAGAACATTTGCGACGGCTAACGCAAAGGCCGCCCTCGTCAAATATTGCACCGTGCGATACAGGTTTTTATTTTCTCACGCGAGTCCCTTGCGGCCAGGTCTCAGCTCAGGGACAAGCGCTCAACGCACGAACTGATCGACGTAAGCGTCTCCGAGTCCAATGTCGATGTAGTGCTTGCGGCACATATCGATCTTGGTGAAGACATCTTCAAAGCCGGTGTGATTGCCTTCTTCGTCGACATAGTACATACAGCCGGAGATATGGAAGAACGTGATCATCTCTTCCACTCCCGCGTCGACGGTCAGCGTATGCGTCTCTCCAGGCGGCTCGAATACGTAATCGCCGGCGCGCGCTACCCAGTCGTGCTCGAGATAGCGCCACGAACCCTTGATCACATACCCGTGGACCGGCGCGGGATGCCGATGCCGGCTCAGGATGCCGGCGCGCCGCACTCGTAGCAAATTGCACCACTGGCCATTCAGCGTATTAAACATCAGCGGACGAAACCATACGCTCGGCGCTTGCGGAACCCAGACGCGCTCATCGTCCGGCACCGCAGTTACGACGATTTGCTCGGGAGAAAGGGGATGAGTAGACTGCATGATCGCTCCGTTCAAGCGGCCGAATAGCCGCCGTCGACCGTGACGATTGCGCCGGTCATAAAAGAAGCCGCCTCGGACGACAAGAATAGCACCGGTCCCGCGACCTCGCTCGCGAGCCCCCAACGGCCGAACGGCGTGCGTGCCAAAAGCTGCTCGGAGCGCGCGGCGTCGTTTTGCAGTGCGCGGGTAAGTGGCGTAGCAATCCAGCCGGGAGCTACTGCGTTGACCCGAATGCCGTCGGCAGCCCAAGCCACCGCCAAGGAGCGCGTCAATTGCGCGACGCCGCCTTTGCTCGCGCTATAGGCTGGCGCCTTCGGGGCCCCGAAAAAGCTGAGCATGGAGGCGACATTCACAATGCAGCCCTTGGTCTTCGCGAGCTTTGGACGCGCGGCCATCGACGCACGCATCACGCCCGTCAGATTGACATCGACCACCTGCGCGAAAACATCCAGACTGAATTCCTCTTCCCGGCGAATGATACCTGCCGCGTTGACCAGAACGTGAACTTCCGGAATGTTTTCGAAGAGCCGCGCGATGGCGGCGCCGTCGGCAACGTCGACAATTTCGACCGCCACGCCGGCCAGGCGCTCTTCCTGCGAAGGCAACCCGGCTGCAATGACGTGCGCACCCGCCTCGCTAAACGCTTGAGCGATGGCGCGGCCAATTCCGCTGGTTCCACCTGTAACGACAATGGACTTCGCGGTGAAGTCGAACATTGGTTAAGCGCTGCGCAGCGCCACGCGACGGACGAATTTCACGGCGGAATTTTCGAATATCTGCGAGATGACCCCATCGGGCACAAGCTGGTCGGTCTCGACAATCGATATGGCGATGAGCGGCTCGCCCGCCTTGCGAGCGGACGCCTCCTCCCGGCCCAACGCAAAATTAGCGATGTTAATGCCGTTCTTCCCGAGCACTGTTCCCAAAAAACCGATTACGCCGGGCACGTCTTCGTTCTTCGCGTACATCAGATTGCCATCGAGCGTGGCTTCGCAGGAAATATCTTCCACTTGAAGCAGGCGCGGCCTGTCGAGCACCACCGCTCCCAACGCGGAAAAAGAACCGGCTTCGGTTTCGATCTCCATGCGGATCGAATCCATCTGGGCATGCCCCGGCTCGAGCTCTTCCACGACACGAAAGCCGCGCTGTGTAGCAATCTGCATGGCATTCACCACGTTTGCGCGATATTCGAGCGAACGGCTGAGCACGCCCGCCAGACCGGCATTGCGCAATATCTGTGTATTGTTTTCGGCCAGCCGCCCGTAGTAGAAAAACCGAATGGTGTGCGCATTGCCGGTTGCGATGTGGCTCAAGAATAGCCCTAATCGCTCAGCCAGCGTCACGTACGGGCGCAGCGCATGGTACTGTTCGGCGGTCATCGCCGGCATGTTTACGGCATTCAGCGCCACGCCGCTCTTCAAATACTCGACCATCTGCTCGACAATCCGGATGCCGACAATTTCCTGCGCTTCTTCGGTCGAGCCGGCAATATGCGGAGTGGCGATGATCGGATCGAGGCGGAACAGATCCAGTTCGCCGGGCGGCTCTTTTTCGAATACATCGAGTCCCGCGCCGCCCACCTTGCCGCTCTCTACCGCCGCGTGCAAGTCTTTTTCATCGACCAATTCGCCGCGCGCGCAATTGACGATCCGTACTCCCGTCTTCATTTGCGCAAACGCCTTGGCATTCAACATCCGGTCGGTCTCGGGCGTAAGCGCAACGTGCAAAGTGATGAAGTCGCTCTGCCGGTAGAGCTCCGCTAGCGATACCAACTCGACGCCCGCGGCGCTGGCGCTTTGCGCGCTGACGTAGGGATCGTGCCCGACAATCCGCATCTCGAAGGGCTTCGCGCGCTTCACTACTTCGCGCCCGATACTGCCGAGGCCGATCACGCCGAGCGTTTTGCCGCGCAATTCGTTGCCGAGAAATTTCTTCTTCTCCCACTTTCCGGCTTTGGTGGAAGCATTGGCCTGCGGCACCGCGCGCGCCATGGAGAGCATGAGCGCGAGGGTGTGTTCGGCGACCGAAATGGCGTTGCCGCCCGGCGTGTTCATGACCAGCACGCCCGCGTCCGTCGCCGCCGGCAGATCGACGTTATCAACACCTACGCCGGCGCGGCCAATCACGCGCAATTTCGGCGCCGCCGCCAGCACATCTTTATCGACCTTCACCGCGCTGCGCACCACCAGCGCGTCGCAATCGGCCAAATGCGGCCGAAATGTTTTGGGGTCGGCGATTACAATTTCCCAACCGGTTTGCGCGTGCAATAACTCTAGTGCCGCCGGCGCCAGCGGCTCCGCAACAAGAACTTTCATGGCGATTAGTTGCTCAGCGCCAGTTCCGGTTTGGGAATCGCGACTTCCGCATACACGGTCTGCGCCGCCGCTACACCGCTGCCGAATCGCACCGAGTGGCCATTCGCCACAAGGATAATTTCGAGCTCCGCAATGACCGCGAACAAATCGTGGAAATCGAAATAGCCGAGATGCGCGAGCCGGAAAATCTGCCCTTTCATCGACCCCTGCCCATTGGTGATGATCGCGTTGAAACGCTTGCGATACTCTTTCACGATGACGCCGGAATCCATGCCCTTGGGCGGCAGCACGGCAGTCACCGACGATCCCGGAGATTTGGAAAATAGCTCGAGGCCGAGTTCCGCCACGGCCGCCCGCGTAGCGCGCGCCAAAATCTGCGCGTTCTCGATCACTTTGTCCATGCCGAGCGACCGGATATATTTCAGCGCCTCGGCAAACGCCAGCAGCAATGCCGTGTTCGGGGTCCATGCCGATTCGCCGTTGACCGCGTTTTTCTTTTCCTTCTTCAAGTCGAAATAGAAACGCGGCGCTGTCGAAGAATCCGCGAGCGCCCAAGCTTTCGGGCTGATGGCGAGGAAAGCCAGCCCCGGCGGAATCATAAAGGCTTTTTGTGAGCCGCCGATCACCACGTCCAAGCCCCAGCCTTCGATATCGAGCGGCATGGTGCCGATGCCCGTGATCGCGTCCACCACAAAAATGGCGTTCGTTTTTTTGACCGCCAGGCCCATGGCCTTTACGTCGTGCTGCGCGCCGGTAGACGTTTCCGACGCCTGCACGAATACGCCTTTGAAATTGCGGTTTTCGGCCAGCGCCTGCTCGACGGCCGCGGGCGCCACCACATCGCCGTACGCCGCGGTAAGCACCGTGGCTTTCATGCCCCACGCTTTCATGATTTCGACCCACCGTTCGCCGAACTTTCCCGCCGAGCACACCAGCACTTCATCGCCCGCCGAGAAGAAATTCTGCGTCGCCGCTTCGAGCCCGCCCGAGCCCGAGGCTACCAGCACCAGAACGTCGTGGGACGTGCCGAGCACATACCCCAGGTCCGACAGTACCTGCTTGTACAGGTTGCGAAAATCCTCGGTGCGGTGATGGATATCGGAACCCATCATGGCGTGCAGTGCGGCCGGCAATAACGGAGTCGGACCAGGCGTGAGAAGGCGTTGCTTTTTAATGTGCATGCAGATGCGGACACCCCAGGCAAACAGCGTTTTTGCCTGGGAGAACCTTCAGAATAACAAAGGCGCGATCCGCCTTAGTTCACGATCATCAAGTTCGTCGTGAACGTCGAACTCCGTCCCAACGATGTAGTCGCGGTCACCGTGAACGTATGCGTTCCGTTCGAGAAGAGAGTTGTATCCAGACTGGTAGACCAACCGACGTTCGGACAGTTAGATCGTCCGGGAAACGCGGCGCATACATCCGTCCGCGCCAGGCCATAGGCCGGGTTGGGTTGGGGAACGCCGTCGACGGCGATGTTGACCGTGGCGATCGCGTTGACGTCGTCGAGCGCCCAACCGCTGACAAGCACGGCGCCTGAATAAAACAGGTTCGATGCGGGCGAGTCGACTGTGATGTGCATGGGATTGCCTGTCAAGGAATTCGACACGTTGAAGCTCGCCGCCGCCGTATAGTGACTGCCGTCGGCGGCGATTTCAGTGGCCCCGAACGTATGCGCGCCGTCGGCCAGTTGTGTGGTGTCGAGCGGGAACGTCCAGCCGATATTCGGACACGACCGTCCAGGGTAGACCGCGCACGCGTCGCCACGGCTCCCTCCGTAGGTCGCGTTACCGTAGGGCACGCCATCGATGGTGATCGATACCGCGGTCACCACCAAGCTGCTATGCACCGCCCAGCCGCTGAATTGCACGGGGCCCTGGTAGGTGTTGCCGGGAAACGGCAGATCGATCGAGAGCCGGCCCGGCCCTGTCAGCGCATTGTCAACCTGGAAAGATCTGCTGCTAGTGGCGCGCTGCCCGGTCACGCTGGTTGCGGTGACGGACAGCGTATGGGCGCCGCTGGTCAGTGTGCTGGTGTCGAGCGAAAATGTCCAACCGACATTCGGACAGCCGGGCCGTCCGGGGTATGTTCCGCAAACGTCGCCGCGCGGCGCGCCATAGGCGGCCGTTCCGTAAGAAATGCCATCCACTAGAATCTGCACGTTGCTGATGGCTGCGTTATCGCTGACCGCCCAGCCGGCGATTGCGGCAATGCCGCCCAGCGCCGGACCGCTTATGCCTGGACTATCGACGTCTATTCGAACGGGATTCGCCGCGCTCGCGAGATTAGCCACGGAGAACGTCATCGTCGCCGTGTAGTTTCGGTCGCCGGCGGGATGCGCGGTAACTGCCAGCGTATGCGCGCCATCGGCAAGCTGCGTCGTGTCGAGGCTGAGCGTCCAGCCCACATTGGGACAACCCGGACGCCCCGGAAAAGCGCTACAAACGTCCCCTCGGGAAGCGCCATAGGAGCCGCTCGAATAGGACACGCCATCCACCGTGAAGCTTAGGCTTCCGATTGCCGCAAGATCGTCAAGCGCCCATCCATAGAACGTGGCGCCGCCGCTAAAAGGACCGCTCGCCGCGCTCGGCGAATCGAAACTGATCTTAACCGGATTGGCCGCTGCAAGACTGGGGACGACAAACGGATTCGCTACAGTCGCTCTTTGCCCGTTTGCGGCTGTGGCCGTGACCGCGAAAACATGTGTTCCCTCCGAAAGCGTGCTGGTATCGAAAGCGAAGGACCAGCCGACGTTCGGGCATCCGATACGGCCCGAAAAAACTCCGCACACATCCCCGCGGCTGCCCCCGTAGACGGCGTTGCCGCGCGTGGCTCCATCGATCGATACGCTCACGCTGGTAACGGCGGCATTGTCATTCAGCGCCCAACCCACGAAGAGGAACGGGCCCCGATAATTGTTGTTCGCGACCGGCGAATCGATGGTGACGTGCGTCGGATTTGTCGAAGTATCGTTCGCTACCGTAAAGGGCTGGCTCTGCGTAAACCGTACCCCGCCGGTATTTGTGGCGCTTATTTGGAACACATGGCTGCCGTTGGCGAGCGCGGTGGTGTCAAAGCCAGCGACCCAGCCCACATTCGGACAACCGCCCCGTCCCGGATAGACATCGCATACGTCCTGCCGCGACACGCCGTAGCCGGCCGCGCCGTAGGAGACGCCATCGATTCCGAAAGTGACTCCCGCGATCGGCAAGGTATTATCGATCGCCCAGCCGGAAAACGTGGTAGTGCCGCTCAGCGGCGATCCGAGAGCGTTCGGAATGTCGATGCCGATCGTGATCGGCGTCTTGCTGGGTGGAGGTTGCAGGACCGGGGGCGGCGGATTGAGCACCGGCGTTCCCACGGGCAGCGTCACCGTATTACTGATGAAGGCGTTTTGCGCCACATAGAGCTGCGTTGCCGCGTTGGCGGTCAAGCCCGTTGGGACGATGATCTGAAGCTGGTACATGCCATACGATCCGGTTCCAAAACCGGCGCTGATCACTTGCGCTGTAGATCCGCCTAACGTCGCCGTCGCGAAATTGTCCTGCAATGCGGTATTGGGCTGCGGCCCGTTGTAAGGCTGGCCTGGCGCGACGGCAACGATGTTTCCGCTCGCATCCTGCACCAGGCCCATTCCCGCGGTGTACACGGTGATGAGCTCGCCCGGCCCGGCTGGATTCTCTGGTGTAATTTGAGAACCAGGCTTCACGGCGCAGCAGGTTGTTGCGCTGTACGCCGTGACGGTCACCGCGGCGGTCGAAGGTGTCGCCGATCCCGCAACCGTGATTCCGGTTCCAGCTACTCCGGGCTGTTTTGCCGTTAGCACTACACGCGTAAACGCGCCGCCTACCGAGGCCGTGACATCCGGATCGGCTGCATTAATAGCCGTGACCAGCGCGTTCACAATCGTCGTGAGCGTATCGGCGGCCGTCACCGTATACGTATAGTTCCGGCCGTTGATCGTGATGGTCGGCACGTCCGCCGCCTGGATAGAGCCGTCGATCGAGACTACGGATGTCGGATTGCCGAGTTGATGAAACGCCATCGACGCCGGCCACGGCCGCGCTTGGCCGCTGAAGCTCGGCGCGTTGAAGATTCCGGGATTGGCGGGCGCAATATAAACCGGCGAGGCGTTGGTCACCGTAATCGTGCCGTCGTTGTGAACGGTGCGCACATACACGCTCGTGCTATTGCGCTCGTTGAAGAAAAAGGGAACCTGTCCAACTATCTGTGTTGGTGAGACGCGGAACACCGGCACCGGCACGCCATCCATGTAGAGCTGCACTCCAGCCAGCGTGCCGGCGACTTGGCCCGTGAGCGGCGCCGTGGCGGTATTCTCCGTGAAAGTGACGCCGGACGGCGCGTTCACTTCCATCAGCGACCCCGGCGCGCCGGTGGCGGCGGTGCCTGCCGTAAGGTATGCGCCCGATGCGACCGGGGTCAGGTTGAGAGTGTTCGAAGTACTGACCGCGAGCGTGAGGCTGTCGTACGCAAGATTAATTCCTTTGGAGCTCAGGTAGACGGTCCCGCTGCCCGTTCCGGCGAAAAGCGCCGTGGCGTTCGGGTCGCTGGCGTTGATCAAAGCCACCAGACCTTTCGCTATCAAGTCCAGAGTGTCGTTTGTCTTCACGGTGTAGGTGTAGGCTGTACCCGCGATCGTGATCGTCACGGTGTCGGCGGCTGTGATTGCTCCGCCGCTGGTTATGCCCAGCACCACAATGCCTTCCTGCCGGATGATTTCGCTTGCCGAATTCACGACCGAAGCCGCGGGTAGCGGAATATCCCCCGGAGTGAACACAAGTACGCGGCCGTTGTAGGGATCGGCCACATAAAGATTCGTTCCGTCGAAGGCGAGCGATGTTGGCGTTGGAGTTACATCGACAGCTCCGGTATTATCGATGGCTGTGCTCGCGATGCCGATCGCTTGGCTGCTCACAATGTCAGTTGTAAAATTCGGCTCTCCCAACACGAGATCGGGGCTCGAGGCGCTCACCGTGGGAATCGTGTTGTACACCAGGACGCGATCGTTGCCGCCGTCGGCCACAAAAAGCCGGTGGCCATCGGAGAGAGCAAAGCGCGGAAAATTTAGGTTCGACACGCACGGGCCATTACTGGTAGTTATGCCGGTGTTAGGGTCAACCGTCGGAAGCCCGACCGCGTTGCCACCGCAGACAACCGACTCGTTCGCCGTCGAGTTGGTCATGTTGGTCTGGCCCAGAACGACATCGGCGGGTTGATCGTTCACGGTCGGAATGCTATTCCAGATCAGCACCCGGTTGAAGCCCAAATCCGCTACAAATACGTGTGTGCCGTCGGCTGTGACCGAGACCGGATTCAGCAGCCGGTTCGCGGCTGCCGGCGGGTTTGTCACGCCCGTCCCCGGCGCGTCGGCGTGCGAGAAATCGGACTGCCCCAGAACCAGATTCGGCGCCTGATTGTTGGTGGTTGGAATACTGGTCCAGATCAAAATACGGTGATTTTGCGTATCCGCCACATACAGCTTGTTGTTCTGAATCCACACG
>Ga0193753_10002564_pt1 | contig 14172 bp, 10 predicted proteins | sample H1c2metaG_FD_144925 | JGI IMG/M metagenome (GOLD analysis project Ga0193753, IMG submission 144925) | Soil microbial communities from a riparian zone of the East river system, Colorado, United States - H1c2 | ecosystem: Environmental > Terrestrial > Soil > Riparian zone | place: USA: East... | reverse complement strand
GGGTTCTTGATGTCAGGATTCGCCTGGAAGTACTCCGGAAACACGATATCCTTCGAATAAGCGCAGCCCACAGGAAATGTATCCCCCACCACGCCCCACTGCGGCTCCCCCCACAGGCACAGTATTTTGCCTAGGTCGTGGATGAATCCGGTCAGCACAAACCATCTCGGGTGCCCATCCTTGCGTATCGCCTCCGACGTCTGCAACAGGTGCTCGATCTGGGTTAAGTCAGTATCTGGATCGCTGTCATCTACCAGCGTATTCAGAAACTCCGCAGCCTCCCAGATGCTCTTCTCGCCCCTGTTTAGTACGAAGTACTCCTTCTCCTTCGCGAGAACATAATCGAACGTCTGGTATTGATGATTCAGCCGGTAGAACTCCGCGACGCCTGGCGTCGCAGTCTCGTCGTACTGGCGGAACTGATCCTCACTCTTGCCTTCCTGGTAGCGGCCCGTTAAAAACTCGTCCCACTCATCCATGTCCTTCAAAGGCGCGTCAATCGGATTTACAGTCGTCCCCATTGTCTTCTCCTCCGGCGAATCGATCTCGCAAATTCACGTTACCGGTAACTATAAGTCTGCACAATCACCTCTGGCAAGAAAAAAGAGGTTTTTCTCTAAATAATTTACGCCTACCCACCCGTCGAATGCCGCACCACCAGCGTCGGCGGAACCACCACACTCTTCGGCGGTTGTTCCGGCTTGGCCGACAACTCCAGCGCCAGCGCCCCCGCAATCCGCCCTAGCTCCACCGTCCCATGGTCGATCGAACTCAGCGGAACCCGCAGATAGTCCGCATAGCGAAAGTTTCCGCACCCAATAAACGCAATATCCTCGGGGATCCGCAGGCCCGCCTGCAGCGTTGCCTCCATCGCCCCCACAGCCGTCAGGTCGTTGTAGCAGAACACCGCGTCCGGCCTCTGTTTCAGTGCCAGCAACTCCTGCATTGCCTGAAACCCCGCAACGTCTCCGGTCTCTTCAAACCGCTCGCGGATCACGACGTACTCCTCAGGCGCTGGCAGGCGATGCTGCTCCAGGGCTTTTCTATAACCCCGCACTCGGTCGAACGCCGGACTCGTATTCTTCCCCCCGATATGCGCGATGCGCTTCCGCCCAATCTCGATTAGATGTTTCGTCGCCATCTCGCCCACCAGCACATCGTCCGAGCCGACAAAATGCGCTGCGAGATGGGGAAAGTTCCGGTCAAACAGTAGATAGGGCGTCCGGTCGTCCCCCAACTCATAAAAATTCCGCAGACTCGCCTGGCATGAAGCAATTATCAGAACGTCCACGCCCCGATTCAACAGGGTCCGAATCTCCTGCCGTTCCACCTCCGGGTCCTCCTCCGACGAGGCCAGGATCAGCGCCCGGCTGTTCGTCCGAAGCACCCCACTCAGCGACTTCGCAAACTCGGCAAAAAATGGATGCACCAGGTCCGGCACCACCAGCCCTACCGTATAGGTCCGTCCGCTGGCCAACCCACGTGCCATCATGTTGGGCTGGTAGTTCAGCTCCTTCATGCGCTTCAGCACCCGCTTCCGCGTCTCCTCACCAATGTCCGCATTCCCGCGCAGCACCTTCGATACGGTCACAACGGAAACGCCCAGATCGCGCGCAATATCTTTCAGCCTTACAGCCATGCCTGCTCCTGACATCTTCCTGAAGCGTCCCTGAGGATTCGTCTGCCAGCCTTCGAGCCGCTTATCGGAATCATCTCACGCGAGTCAATTTTTTTTAGCAAAACCGCGTCTCTCTTAGCAAAACCTGGTCCTGCGCCATAGAGTCCAGCCTCCCGCCGCCAGGCTCACAAATAGTATCCCCCCCAGAGCCACAACCCAGCGAAGATTCATCGTCAGCGGTGGCACAATCGCCCGCACGCCCAGCCACACAAATACGCACGTCGCCACCAGCACAATCATGTAGTCCCACCACCGTCGTCGCTCGCTACGTCCGCCGAACTCGTCCCCTGCCTGCGCCGCAATGGTGCGGTTATAGTCCAGGCCATACCGCTCGCACTCCCGCAGCACCGCTTCATTGGTTGAACTCACCTCCCGCTTCGAGGCAACCGCAGTTCCGATCGCTAGCGCGCCCAGAATCATCACCACCGACCCGGCGAGCACCAGCATCTTGTGCGGTCGGTCCGCCGTAGCCAGCTCGCCGAACACCAGCGCGCCCCACGCCAACCCCCAAAGCTGGTTCGTATTTGAAAGCGGAATCCCTCTTCCGATCCCAAGGTATTTCGCTGCGAACTGCTGAAACAGATCCCCGATCACCCAGACAAATCCACCCAGAAACAGCCAGAACAGGATTCCCCGCATATGGAACAGTTGGAACGCCGAAGAGTGCACCCCTCCATCCAGCACCAGCGTTAACGCCAGCACCGTCCCCAGCTCCCCCACCGTAAATGCCGTCACGAACGACAGTGGATTCATCCCGCTCAAATAAGCCTTGCGATAAGGGACATACATTGTGCCCCACATAAAGCTTGCGCCAATCGCCGCAATAATTCCGCCCCATGCATGTCGTGTCGGGGCGCCTCCGCCATGCATCGTGCTGAAACCCAGCATCACCGCCGCAATCACAATCGCGACCGCTCCTACCACCACCTTGGCGATGTTCTTCCCGCTGGCGCCCTCCAACTCGCGAAACAGCACCCGCCCCCACAGCAACCCAACCAGGGAGTTCGTATTCCACAAGGGAAACGCCACCGCCAGCCCCACATCACGAATCGCAAATACTGTCAGTGTATTCGCCACAGCCCATAGCGCCCCCGCCAGCAGAGCCCACACGATCAGATGCTTCTTCTCTGCCAGGTCGGCGAACACATAGCTCGTCCCCTTCAGCAGTGTAGGAAACGTCCATCGCGCCGTAAACACCCCGGCCACCATGCATAGCGAAATCGCGAACGGCGAAAACCCCGCGTTCACCAGCTTCGTCGGGGCCTCTGCCGCACCCAGCCAAACCCCAGCCGTCAGCCCGCAAATCACTCCGAGGCCGTGGAGTGAGATACCCTGTCTTCCAGCCTGTTGCACAGCTCCTGCCATTTCTATCTCCTGCGATCTGGTGCATCTCGCGACGGTAAAAGTTCGTCTAGTGCAGAATCACCAGAAGGGCAATGCCAGCCAGAAGCACAAAAAACGGAACCAGAAAATGGCTATCCGTCACAACAGTCTTCACACTACGAGCAAAACTCATTGATCTCCTCGTTCCACATAGCCATAGCCGTAAATAGGTAAGCGGTTACGTCGAGCTAAACCGTATAGGCCACTCCCCGCCCTGTCAACCTTCGCCGATTCGACCTCTGGCGCGGCATCCGGAAGCGGTGCAGCAGTACCATCATCTGGCCCGCTCACAGATAGAAGCTGCTTCAGCTACGGAAAGTAACCCGCAGGTATTTTGACTGATTATCCCCAACATGTAATCTTTATCCCGTTCCGCTTCCACCCAGCGAGCGGTCATCCCAAACCCTGAAAGCTCCCCCATGAAACTTCAATCCGTCCTTCTCCTCTCGCTTTTTGCAGCGCAGATTGTGTCTGCGGAAGCGCCGCTCCCCGGCAAAACCGAGCGCTGGTCTGAGGCTAAAGCTAATGCGTGGTATGCAAAGCAGCCCTGGCTTGTCGGCGCAAACTATGTCCCCTCAGACGCGATCAACCAGTTTGAGATGTTTCAAGCTGCGACCTTCAATCCCGACCTCAACGACAAAGAGCTAGCCCTGGGAGAAAGCATCGGCATGAACACCATGCGCGTCTTCCTCCAGGACCAGCTCTGGGAGCAGGACCCTGAAGGCTTCAAGAAACGTCTCGACACCTTCCTCTCCATCGCCGCGAAGCACCACATCAAACCTCTCCTCGTACTCTTCGACTCCTGCTGGGACCCCAATCCAAAGCTTGGCCCTCAACATCCCCCCATCCCTGGCGTCCACAACTCCGGCTGGGTTCAGAGCCCCGGCGCGAAAGGCCTCTCCGATCCAGCCTACGAGCCGAAGCTCAAGGCATACGTCGAGGGAATCGTCGGTGCCTTTGCCAACGATGACCGCATTCTGGGTTGGGATATATGGAACGAGCCCGACAACGGCAACGGCTCCTATAGGGCGACCGAGGTAAAGGACAAGGCCAAACTGGTTGAGCGCCTTCTGCCCAAAGCCTTTGCCTGGGCCCGCGCCGCGCACCCCACCCAACCCCTCACCAGCGGAGTCTGGGATGGTGACTGGGTTCATCCTGACCGCGAGAGCGCGATGGCTAAAATTCAACTGGCAGAATCGGACATCATCACCTTTCACAACTACGAGTGGCCAGAGGGTTTCGAAGCCCGCATCCAGTCCTTACTCCCGCACCACCGCCCCATCCTCTGCACGGAATACATGGCTCGTGGCGCCGGAAGTACCTTCGACGAAAGCCTCCCCATCGCAAAGAAATACAACGTCGGAGCAATCAACTGGGGCCTCGTGGCAGGCAAAACCCAGACGTACCTCCCCTGGGACTCCTGGCAGAAGCCTTACGTTTTGTCACAGCCCACCGTCTGGTTCCATGAGGTCTTCCGTCAGGACGACACCCCATACCGCCAGCATGAAGTCGATCTGATTCGAACGCTAACCGGTCGGGGAGCACCGATGGCTGCAAAGTAAAAATGGCCCCAAAGTAGCTGGATTTTCACAAAGGGAAACCTCCTAAGCCTAATATTTCTAAGCTTTAATACACTTCGGCGCCAAAACTGGCATCAAAGGTAAACATGAACAAGCGAACGGTTTTTCTATTCCTAATCGCTCCACTGCTCTTCGTCACAAGCATCCTCCCCGCCGCGGCCCAGCGCCATCGCAACGACAACTTCAATAATGGCGTTAGAAATGGCGGACGCGGTGGCAACTACTACGACGGCCGCTATGACAACACTCGCCGTCCTGACTACAACCGGAACCAGGGCGGCATAGGACCCGGCAAAGGCGCCCTCATTGGCGCAGGTGGTGGAGCGGTACTCGGCGCGCTCTTCGGTGGTGGCCTCAAAGGAACCATCATCGGCGGAGCCGCAGGTGCAGGTGTCGGCGCCATTGTTGGCAAAGCCCATCAAGACAACAAGCGCAACGACTACCCCTACAACCGCCGCTAGTCTGCATCTCACGCCGAGCCAACTCAGAAAGGGAACCTCCTCCAATGATCGCCACCTCATCCGCTTCAAACCTCGCCGCTCGCCTCCGCATATTGGCTCTCTGCCTTACCGCAATCTCTACCTTCGCAGTCGGCACTCTGTCCGCCCAGACGCAACAGGCCCCGACCCCGGAGCACAAGGGTTCAGCCGCAACCATCTCCTCCTCCGAATCTTCGGCTGAGACTGCCGCCACTCACACCTGGACGAACGAGCAGATTCTTACCTGCACCGTCTCCGATGCCTGGCAGCTCGGCGGCCGTAACGAAGAGGGCTTCTTCGACATCGTTCAGGTCCTTGCCGAAATATCGGCCCAGCACCGTGGCCTTGTTCTTCCCGACAATGCAGAAGCCGGCAGAAAAGCCGGCGAGTTGATCAAACAGAAAGCCCGTGCCGACCGCGGTCAGCTTCTCTACGGGGTAGTGGATGCCGCCGTACGTAAGCTGGGCACCAAAGCGCCCACGAACTGACCTCGATCAGTCCACAGCAGGCGCATCGAACAGATGCGCCTGCTGTGGATTTAAATGAGTACCAAGACCACCCTGAATCACCGGTATCAGCTTCCCTTTGCCCTCGGTCAAATCCACGAAACGATCCACTCCCGTCAGCGCACCAAAAATCTCAACCTTTCCATTCGGCCAGCGCACCTCAATTTCAGAGACGGTTGTCTCTGCCCCCAGGCCAAAATGGAGCCGCAGGTCGCTCGATGAGTTATAGCTCGAGCCACTCCGCACCTCATCGACCCAAACCCTCTTCGCCCCCCGAATCGTCACCCGTGCCCCAATCGCATCATGATTTGAAGCTGTCCCGGTCAGCCGCAAGCCAAGCCAGTGATTCTGATTCTTAGCTAGATTCACCAGCAGCATCGGACGGTCGCTGAGGTTGTTGATGACAGCTTCCAGCCGTCCATCGTTGAATAGGTCAGCAATCGCAAGCCCGCGGCTGGAGCGAGGTTCAGTAAGCCCAGGTCCGGCACTCCTGCTAATATCCCTGAACTTGCCGTTGCCGAGATTGCTATAGAGAAACCGCGGCTCCCGATAGAACGAGCCAAGCTTGGCGGAATCAACCTCGGGATAGACATGGCCGTTAACGATCAGCAGATCGGGCCATCCATCATTATCGACATCGGCAAACATGGTCCCCCAGCCCAGCGCATCGGGATTGATCCCCAACCCAGCAGCAAATGTCATGTCGCTATAGGTTCCATCGCCATTATTGCGATAGAGAGTAGAGGTGTCATCGGAGAAGTTCGTCTTGAACAGGTCCAGCCTTCCGTCGCCGTCGTAATCGGCTGAGGTCGATCCCATCCCCGCCTGCTCACGGCCATCCTCATTGAAGGCTACGCCCACATCCGCCGCGACGTCGGTAAAGGTGCCGTTGTGATTGTTCCGGTAGAGAATCGCCGGAGTCGAGTCGCACGCGACATACAGATCAGGCCAGCCATCGTCGTTGTAGTCCAGCGTCGTGATAGAAAAACAGTAATGCCCGTTTGTCTTCTCAAAGCCGCTCGCCTTGCTCACATCCTCAAACCTTCCGTTACCGAGGTTGTGAAAGAGAACGTTCGGCGCGCTCCCCAGGCCCCGCGGCCCGCACATCACCGGCACACCCTTCCACATGCAGCTCGCCCCCTGGCCCGGCACCGGCGTGGTTGCCAGATCGAAGTGAACATAATTGGCCACCGCGATATCCAGCCTTCCATCGCGGTCGTAGTCCACAAACGCGCAGCCAGTACCCCACTCCTTGCCCGTTCCCGCTATACCCGCCTCCTCTGCCACTTCCTTGAAGGTCCCCTCACGCAGGTTATGAAAGAGCCGATTCTTCCCATAGCCCGTGACATAGATGTCGTCATATCCATCGTTGTCGTAGTCGCCTACGCACGCGCCCTGGCCCCATCCCGTCGATGTCAGCCCTGCCTTCGCAGTGACATCGGAAAAAGTTCCATCATGGTTGTTGCGGAACAGGTGACTGGTGGGCCTCTCTGCGGTCTTTGCCCCAGCTAGGCTGGTTCCATTCGCCAGAAAGATATCCGGCCAGCCGTCCCGATCATAGTCGAGGATAGCGACGCCAGACCCCGTCGTCTCGATGATGTAACGCTTCGACTCGACTCCGCCATTGACATTGCGAACCGTAATGCCAGCCTTCGCCGCCACATCCACGAACCACGCAGGTCCCTCATGATCCATCGTCGGGGGATACGGCTGCTGTCCGCAAGCAGAGCCGGCAAGCAGCGCAGCAGAAAGCAGCAGAGCCGTCACGCTCCACCAACAACGCAGCCGGCAAACCCTCATGACGACGGCTTGCCCGGCGCAGTGGCAGCGCCCATGGCCACAGTCTTCAGAATCTTCCCGCCTTCCTGAACCACGTAGAGGCGGTTCGCCGCAAGATCGGTCAACTTATCCGTTACCCCGGAAGGCCACCTGATCTCCACCAGGTCCGCCTTCTTCGCCTGATCCAGTCCAAAGTGAATTCGCAGATCATTCTGCGAGTAATAGCTTCCGCCGCTGCGAACCTCTTCGATCTGCACCATCGCCTTGCCCTCGGGCAAGGTCTGCGCCGTCACGGTAATGCGAGCGCCAATCCCCGTTCGGTTCGACTTTGTCCCTACCGTCCGAATCTTGATCCAGTTCCGTCCCGTAGTGGAGTCGCACCGCAGCAGTTGCGGCAGGCTGTTGACGCAGTTGACGACCACGTCCATGTCGCCGTCATTGTCATAGTCCCCAAACGCACAGCCTCGAGCAGTCGCCGCATCGTTGATCCCTGGTCCAGCCTGTGTCGTCACCTCTTCGAACTGTCCATTACGCAGATTGCGATACAGATACTTGTGCTGCGCATACGGCGCATCGACATTCGTCCCGTCTACCTCCGGATAAACATGCCCATTTGAGATCAGAATATCCAGCCAGCCATCATTGTCCATATCAACGAACCCCACACCCCAACCCAGAAAACGCGTATTCACCCCCAGTCCCGAGAGATACGTGTGGTCCTCAAAGTTTCCGTCGCCAAGATTCTGATAGAGGGAGTCAGTGTCGCCCGAGAAGTTTGTCTTCACAATGTCCAGCCGTCCGTCACGGTCGAAGTCGCCGATCGAAACCCCCATCCCCGCCTGCGGTTTGCCATCGGGCGAGTAAGCCACCCCCGCCTCGATCGCAATATCTTTGAACGTCCCATCCTTCTGATTTTGGTAGTAGGTCGCGGCGGTCGAATCATTCGCAACATAGATATCGGGCCACCCATCGTCATCGATATCGGCCACGGCAACCGACAGCGCATACGTCCCGATCGTCTCCCACATGCCGCTCTTCTCCGACACGTCCGTAAACGTCCCATCGCCGTTATTGTGATACAGAATATTCTTCCCGCCCTGCAGCCCTGGAGGGCCGCACGCCACTTGGATGCCCTTATAGGCGCAACCCGCCGCCTCCGGAAGCGGAGCCGTCTTGATGTCGAAGTCGATATAGTTCGCGACAAATAGATCGAGATGCCCATCGCGATCGTAATCAAGGAACGCGCAGCCCGAGTTCCATCGCGTCTTCGACTGCATCAGGCCCGCCTTCTCCGTAACGTCTGTAAAGGTCCCATTGCCATTGTTTCGATATAAAACGTTCTGGCCGTAGTAGCTGACGAACAGGTCGTCCCACCCGTCATTGTTGTAATCGCCCACGCAGCACCCCTGGCCCCATCCGCTGCGAGCCAGCCCCGCCTTCGCGGTCACATCCGTAAACGTGCCATCGCGATTGTTCTTGAACAGGTGCGACACCGGCTCCTGCCCCTTGGCAAATCCCTCCAGCCTTGACCCGTTCACCAGAAAGATATCCAGCCAGTCGTCATGGTCATAGTCGTAGAAGGCCACACCGCAGCCGGTAGTTTCGAGCAGGTATTTGTTCTTATGCTCCCCTCCGTAGATCGTCTTCGCATTCAAGCCAGCCTGACGCGCGACATCGATGAAGCTGATCCCCAACGGCGTGCCGGTCACGGGAGAGGGCGACCCTTTAGGCGCGGAACGCGGCTTAACGTCGTAGGTAGGGCGCGAACCAAGCTGTGGAACCGGCGGTTGAACCTGCTGCGGCAGTGCCAAAGCAAGCACGTCCTCAAGCGACAAAACAAGCGCCGTACTGGAAAGGGAGGTAAAGAACCTGCGGCGAGACCAACTCACAAAGACACTCCCCTTGGCGCAATCTGCCAAACCCACTCTCTCTAATCAAAACCAATTGACGCTGAGTATAGAGAAGCCAACTCGCACAGGCAATCACCGGCAGTGACAACTCAAATATCACCGCTGAGGTTGTATCGGCCTATTCTTGTGGCAAAGAAGTAAGTCGCCCTGCGCGGGCGGCACCCACTTTGTGGGGGGGTATACCGGCTTCGCCTGCTGTCTCCCGATGGTCGGCGAGAAGAATTTTTCCAGCGACCAACGGGAGCCTCGACCCGAAGGGGTATACAAGTCACGAAGTGACCGCCCCACGCGCAGTGGGGACCGGCCTTCAGGCCAAGAACTTCCCAGCAGCGAATATGTCGATACGGCTAAGGCTGCGGGGCATTCCCCGGAGCAGTGGCAAGCTTCTCCGCCCTCTGCCGTTCCAGCGCCGCATTGGCGTTGTCCCCCTGCCTGCTCAATGCCTCAGCGAGTGCGCTGTGTGCCTCTGCATAGGTAGGGTCCGCCGCAACCGCTGTCTGCAACTGCGCGACAGCCTCCGCAGTCTGCCCTCGCTTCAGCAAGACTCGCCCACTCTCCAGAGCGAAGTTTGCCCGCTGCCGGCTTACTGCGACACGGCTCAAAGCGGCGGCCTTCTTTCGCTCGGCAGCCGCGCCCGCGGTATCGCCCTGCTTGATCAGCACCGCCGCAAGCGTGATGTGCGGGCTAGGCTGCTCCGGCAGAAGTTGTATGGCGCGCCGCAGCGCCTCCGTCGCCCTCTCCGGCTGGTCCGTATCTTTGTAGATGCTCCCAAGAATCGCCCACGCATCCCCGTTCCCCTGGCGTAGCGCGACCGCCTTCTCCAGCGCCGTCTGTGCCTCCGCGTATCGACCCTGCTGCATATAAACGACGCCCAGCGTATACGGAGGGTCAGGCAGGCTTGGGTCTTCTTTCTGCGCCAACTCAAACTCCGGAATCGCGGCGGCGAGATTGTCCTTCAGCTTCAACGCCAGTCCCAGGTCATAGTGCAGACTCGCACGCTCCGGCTCCAGGAGCAGCCCCGCTCGAAACTGTTCAATCGCATGGTCCAAATCGTTCTGCTGCAGATAGGCGACGCCGAGATCCTCGTGCAACGTAGCGCTCTTCGCATCCAGCTTCATAGCTCGTTCATAGAGCGGAACCGCCTCCTTTGCCCTTCCAAGCTGCACCAGCGCAAGAGCAGAATTCGTCAATACCGCCGAATCCTGCGGTCGTGCCACGACCACCTGCTCAAACAGCGGCATCGCCTCCTTTGCCTCTCCACCAACCTGAAGTGCCAGAGCGAGTTCGTACTTCGCCGCGACCGAAGCAGGGTCGAGAGAGAGTGCTCGCCGAACCTCTGCAATCGCCTCCGCATCCCTGCGTGCGCCGCCCAGCGCACGGCCAAGCTGCAGCGCATACTCCACGTTCTTTCCGTCAAGCTGCGTGGCGGACGTCAACTCAGGAACAGCAGCGGAAAAATTCTGCAGCGTCAGATAAACCGAGCCCAGTCGATAATGAGCAGACGCCAGCTTCGCATCCAATTGGATCGCCCGTTGAAACTGGCCCACCGCCTCGTCGAATCTCCCCTGCTGCGCAAGCAGTGTCCCCTGTGCATCATGAAGCGCAGCATTATCGGGAGCGACAACGAGCGCCGCCTCGATCTGCTGTGTCGCCGCCGCTGCCTTTCCAGTCGCCTCAAGCGCCGTCGCATAGGCAACGGAGGCCTCCGGCGTCAGCGACTCTTGTGCGCCCAACCGGAAAAGGTTCACCGCCTTCGCATACTCGCGAACCTGCGTGTACGCCAGCGCGAGGTTCAGCGTCGCACGCGCATCGTTCGGATCCAGCCTCCGCGCAGTCTCCAACTCCGCGGCTGCGCCACGCGCATCGCCCTCCGCCAGCAGCACCGTGCCAAACGCGCTATGTCCGGCGGCGACCTGTGGCAAAAGGCGCACCACCTTCACAAACGCTGCATGCGCCGCCCGCAGATCGTTCCGTGCAAACGCCTCTGAGCCCGTGCGAAAAGCAGCTTCCGCAGCCTTGACCGGCTTGTTGGCCGCCTGCCCCGCATCACTCCTCGCAGTCGGCGAACCTCCACCCCCACGAGTCGCAGAGCTTTGTGCCTCCGCCACGGAGAGCAGCCCTGCCACAACGGCCAGCAGCATAGCCGAACGTATCCCCAGAAAATCCATCTCAGCGGTGATTGTAATGTCGAAGGCCACGATCAAGTGGTCCTGCCAGCTATTGCTGGTCGGCCCTCGCCAGATCGCAAGACGAAATTCCCGCAGCGAGTAGACTGGTGACCGTTTGGCAACGGAGGCAGCATGCGCTCAATCGTCATTGGCAGGTTGCTTCTATGCGGAGCGGCCGCGGCCCAGACCATTTCACCAGCCCCGGCCCCCTTGCGCCCCATCAATCCCTTTGCCCTCGCCGAAGACGGCCTCGCCATCCGCCGGCACGTCGAGACCGGCAAGCCCTTTACCGTAGCCGGCGCCCAGGGCGTCCTCCTCGGCCAGCAGGAAGGCATCTTCGAAGCCTGGCTCCTCCCCATCAAACTCCTCAGCCACTTCACCATCCGCGCAGACGTCGAAGGCTACCCCGTCCCCATCGATCTCAACGCCGCCGCATCCGAGATTGAAGTCTTCCTCGACCACACCACCATCACCTACTCGCACATCGCCTTCACCGTGAGGCAAACCATGTTCGCCCCTGATGCATCCGACAGCGGCACCGGGGCCATCGTCCTCTTCCAGATAGACTCCACCCGTCCCCTCGACCTGACCTTCAATTTCACCCCCGAAATGCAGCCCATGTGGCCTCAGCCCAGTCAGGGTGTGCCATCGGCGGAGTGGGTGCGGCAACAGACCGGCGGCCTCTACATCCTGCACACCGATCTTCCCAACCTCGCCGGCGCCGTGGCAATGCCCAACACCGAACCCGGCATCATGGCGCCCTATCAGGAGAAGCCGCAGGTCTATCCGCTCCAGTTAAAGCTGCACTACGACCCCAAACGCGACTCCACTCTTTATTTCCCCCTCCTCATTGCCGTCGGCACCACTAGCGACACCGCCACCAACACCGCCCTCCAGTCAAAGATCGATCGACTCGCCGCAACCCTCCCGCAGATCTACAAGGCGCATCGCGCAAAATACGCGCACATGGCGCAAACATTGACCGCAATCCAAACCCCCGACGCCGCATTGAACGATGACCTCGCATGGGCCGAGATCGCGATCGAGCAGTTAAGGGCGAAGGCTCAACCCACCGGCGAAATCAGCCTCGTCGCCGGCTACTACTCCTCCGGAGACTCCGCGCGCCCAGGCTTCGGCTGGTACTTCGGGCGCGACACCCTCTACACGCTCTATGGCGTCAATAGCTTTGGCGACTTCGCCCTCACCCGCGATGCGCTCGAATTCCTCATCAACCGCCAGCGCGACGACGGCAAGATGATGCACGAATACTCCCAGACCGCCGCCTCCGTCGACTGGAAATCTCTCCCTTACATGTACGCCGCTGCCGACGCCACGCCGCTCTTCCTCACCACCCTGTTTGACTACGTATCGACCAGCGGAGACCTCGACTTCCTGCGAACGCATCGCGAAGCCGTCAACAAGGCGTGGCTCTTCGAGACCACCCACGACTCCGACGGCGACGGCATCTACGACAACGCACAAGGAACCGGATGGGTCGAAAGCTGGCCCACCGGCATGCCCCACCAGGAGATCTATCTCGCGCTCCTCGATCAGCAGGCCTCCGTCGCCATGGCAAAGCTCGCAGCCCTGCTCGACGACAAAGCCACCGCCAGCACCGCCACAAAACGCGCCGACGATCTGGCCAGAAAGATCGAGGCCGAGTATTACGACCCAACCCACCAGACCTACGCCTTCAGCCGCAATCCCGACGGCTCACTCGACCGCACCGCCACCGTCTATCCTTCGCTCGCCTGGTGGAACGGCGGCCCCGGTCTCGACCATCCAGCCCCCAGCCTGCGCCATTGGGCCTCGCACGACTTCTCTACCGACTGGGGCCTCCGCGACGTTGCCGAGAGCGACCCCGTCTACGACCCCATCAGCTACCACCAGGGCTCGGTCTGGCCCCTCTTCACCGGCTGGACCTCGCTCGCGGAGTACCGCGCAGGCCGCCCCCTCTCCGGCTACGCGCACCTCATGCAGACCGCTGACCAAACTACCGCCCAAGACCTCGGTGCCGTCACCGAGCTTCTCTCCGGCGCCTTCTTTCAACCCTTCGGCCGAAGCACGAGCCATCAACTCTGGTCCTCCGCCATGGTCATCCTCCCTGCGTTGCGAGGGCTCTTTGGCATCGACATCGACGCCCTCGCCGCAACCATCCGGCTCAACCCGCACCTGCCCGCCGACTGGGACCATGCCGAAGTCAAACGCCTCCATATCGGTCAGTCGGAATGTTCCCTGAGCTACCAGCGCCAGGGCCAAAGCCTCATCGTTCGAATCGAATCCACCTCCGGCCCCGCACTGCACCTGCAGACAGCCGCGCCGCAGGCACGTGTCTCCCCGGACGGCTCGTCGATCGCCTTCCCCCTGCCCTCCGTCGAAGTCGCCGTGCCGCACGGCCTCCCGCTCCCCGGTGCTCGAACCGCCCAGCTCAAAGTCCTCTCGGAGCACGCCGAAGCCCACTCACTCCAGCTTGAACTGGAGGCTGCCGCAGGCTCAGTCGTGGAACTCAAGCTTCGGCGCAATACACCAAAGCTGAACCTTCACGCGGAAGGCGCAACCATCATCGCCGCCGCCCTCACTGACAGACTCGTCGTGAAGTTCTCCCAGGGCTCCGGCTACCAGCAGCAAACCGTAACCCTCCGCTGGTAGCCCTATTTGAGACTTCCCACCCATGAAGCATACGGCGGCA
>Ga0193753_10002563_pt1 | contig 14174 bp, 10 predicted proteins | sample H1c2metaG_FD_144925 | JGI IMG/M metagenome (GOLD analysis project Ga0193753, IMG submission 144925) | Soil microbial communities from a riparian zone of the East river system, Colorado, United States - H1c2 | ecosystem: Environmental > Terrestrial > Soil > Riparian zone | place: USA: East... | reverse complement strand
CATCAACGCTGCAAAATGTATCTATGCGAAGGCCGGTGTTTCGCTTCTGTCCCTGTCAAACCAATATGCCATTCCGCTGTCTCACCTGCTTGAGTTTAATGATATGAACCAGGAAGATATCCTCAGTAATGATCAGCTGATTTTTCTTCAGCGTAAGAGAAAAGTCGGATTTACTGCTTTTCACGTTGTTCAACCCGGAGAATCGATATACTCCATATGTCAGTCAGAAGGCATACGATATGAAAGTATTCTGGAACTCAACCGTCTGAAACCAGGGGAAGAACCTGCGCCAGGCGAAAAAATCTATCTTCAGACGCTGGCTGGAAACAAACCAGCCCTGAAAAATTCAACCAGTTTAAAAACAACTATCCCTTCTTCCTAAAATATTATATGACCAGGATTCGAATACATGATAAAATTTTTACCCCTTATATTTCCAAAGAAGACATACAACAAAAAGTAGGCGAACTGGCTGATGTCCTGAACCGGGATTACGAGCATAAAAAACCCATTTTCATCGCCGTTCTGAACGGCGCTTTCATTTTTGCTGCTGATCTTTTTAAATCCCTTAGCATTGATGCTGAGATTTCGTTTATCAAACTGGCCTCTTATAAAGGAATGAAATCATCCGGACAGGTTATTACTGCGATCGGACTGGATATCGAATTATATGACCGGCATGTGGTAATCCTGGAAGACATTGTAGATACCGGAAAAACCCTGCACGAGTTTCTTCCTCAACTGATGCATCAGCAACCGGCTTCGCTGAAGATCGTTGCCCTCTTGCATAAGCCAGAGGCAACGGTATATCCGCTTAAAGTAGATTATAAAGGATTCGAAATTCCTGATAAATTTGTGGTTGGATATGGTTTGGACTATAACGGCCTTGGAAGGAATACTGCGGCGATTTATCAGCAATTCGAATAAAGAACGTTTATAGTTAACAGACCGCTACGTAACCAATATATTCTACTTGAAAACCGTGCTAACCATATGTATTGCTTTATGCACCTGCCTGCAGGGCAATGGACAATACTATCTTCGCGGCGAAATCAGGGATGAACAGAAAAATCCCATAAGCAATGTAAAGATCAGGCTCCAATCCAGCGAGTACCTATATTATTCCGGCTCTATGGGCGGTTTTGGAATCACTATTCCACGGGCAGTGGATACCATGACCATTGTTGCTGATGGATTTTACAGCCATACAGTCGCTGTCAATGCAGATAAATATCAAACAATCACTCTGAAAGCGCGTTTTGCTCCCCCTCCAAAACCATCAAACCGGTTATTGTCTTTGACTAAGAACCTCTCGTCAGAGATGAGAAATCGCTGGACTGTTGGTGCGGAGACCTATAGTTCGCTGCTCGAAAACCCATTCATACCGGCTGATGAGTATCCGGAAACCGGCTTTGCCATAAATATTAATAAAGCCTCTTACAGTAATATCCGGCGCTTTATCAATCTGGATAACACCGTTCCCCCGGATGCTATACGCCTGGAAGAAATGATGAACTACTTCAACATCCATTATACTGAGCCGGGCCGCGATAGTGTTTTTAATTATCAATCGATTATTTCTTCCTGTCCCTGGAATACCGCACACGAGCTACTGTTCTTAAACGTTTGCGCGAAAAAAGCGATGCTGGATAGTATCCCAGCAGCCAATCTGGTTTTCCTGATCGACGTTTCCGGTTCTATGGATCTGCCGAACCGGTTGCCCCTGTTGAAATCCGCATTCAGCCTGATGATTAATAACCTTCGTCAGATTGACACGGTGTCTATTATAGTTTATGGCGGCGTTAATGGAGTATGGCTTACACCAACCAGCGGGGCGGAAAAAAAGAAGATCCTTGAATCCATTGCACAGCTGGAAGCCGGCGGATCCACACCGGGTGAGGGTGGAATACGCGCAGCGTACAGACTGGCAAAAAGTACTTTTATCAAGGGAGGCACCAACCGCGTAATCCTTGCGACGGACGGGGATTTTAATGTGGGTCAGCAATCAGAGGAAGAGCTCAATCAACTCATCAATGGCTACCGTTCCTCTGAAATTTATCTTACGTGTCTGGGTGTTGGAATGGGAAACTATAAAGATTCAAAACTGGAAGTGCTCGCCAACCAGGGCAAAGGAAATTTTGCGTACCTGGACAATGAAAAGGAAGCAGAAAAAGTTCTGATGCAGGAATTTTCACAAACCATTTACGCTGTTGCCAAAGAAGCATATATTGATATCCGTTTTGATCCGGCTGTCGTTAAAAACTATCGCCTGATTGGTTTTGATAATAAGGTAAGTGCACTGGAGGACACGTTGAATGTGTTACAGGGGGGTGAAATCGGATCGGGACATTCACTGATGGCCCTGATTGAAATTGATCCTGTACAATTGGAAACTGTTAATACAATTCATTCTGTTCCTTTTGCTAAAATGAGGATGCATTACCAGTTGCCCGTTGAAAATATTAACCACCTGGAGGAATTTGATGTGGCCTATCAATTTGTACCTTTTGCGGATTTACCGGGGTATTACCGTTTTTCCGCCTCGGTTGCTTTGTTCGGAGGACTGTTAAAAAAATCTTCTTATACAGCAAAAGCCAGCTGGGATGAACTTTCTTTGTTAGCCAAAGCGAGTTATGATTCCAGTGATGTATCACAAACTGAATACATCCAGCTGATAGAAAAAGCCAAAAAAATTTATCACAAAGACAAGAAGAAGAAGAAAGTTGTTGAGGAACAATAACGCTTAACGCCTAACGCCTAACGCCTAACGCCTAACGCGGAACGTTTAACGTGGAGCCTAAGGCAATACATATGTACATTCTCAAATTCACGCGTTGCGCGTTAAGCGTTAGGCGTTAAGCGTTAAGCGTTAAGCGTTAGGCGTAGATTATACTTCGCTTGGCAGTTTTTTCTGAAAGCTGTAGATGAGATAAAAAAGAGCAGGCAGAATAAACAAACTTCCAATCAGTAAAGCCAGGGCGAGGGATTCAATGGCTTTATCATCCCCATGGTGTTCCAATAAAGAAAGATATCGTTCACCTGAAAACAATATAATCTTTGGGTAGTGAAAGAATGTGGTTGCTACCAGCAGCATGGCAATCTGAAATCCGGCCAGTAAACGAATAATTATTTTCCGTCCATGCCGTATCAGAATCCATTGTAATATCAGTGAGGCGATGGCAGCCGCAATAGACGCAATACCAACGGGATTTCCAAACAACCATTTGGCCAGAGGTACATGATCGTAGGCAGCAGCGAGAAAAACAAGTGCTCCTGAAAGGACTGCCGCAATGTTCATAGATCTCGCTTTAATAATATACCGCATCCGCTCTTCCGGTGTTTCGGTTTCACCGATCAAAAAAATCGCTGCCAGATATCCACAGATACAGACGGTAAACAATCCAACCGTTATTGAAAAAAAATGCAGCCATGAAAAAATATAGGCATCAGCAAAATCCTTTGCATCCGGATTGATAGTGCCTGAAACTGCGCTGGCTGCAATAATGCCAAGAAAAAAAGGAGTTATAAAACTGGAATATCGGAATATTTTATTATAGACGACCTGCATAAAATCTTCTACGGCATCATAGTGACGGAATGCAAAAGCAGTACCTCTTGCAATAATTCCCATGAGCATAATTAATAAAGGAATATGCAGATATGTTGATACCGACGCATAAATATCAGGGAAGCCGGTAAATAAGATAACGATTACGATAATCAGCCACATATGGTTAGCTTCCCAGATCGGTCCAATCGTACGTGACATTTTCACAGATGTTTTGATCTTATTGTTATCTGAGGTAAACAGTTCGATGATGCCCGCACCAAAATCAGCTCCGCCCAGAAGCAGATAAAGCAAAATGGCAGTCCATAAATAAGCAATAACTACATAAATCATTTCCAGAGCTTAAGGCTGAAAGCGCAAAGCTTAAAGCAAATACCATTTACGCTTAACGCATAACGCGTAACGCGTAACGCCCAATGCCTAACGCATTACGCTTTACGCTTTACGCTTTACGCTTCAATATCGTATTTCACAGGAACCATTTTTATTTGTCTGTACAGAAGCAATGTGACCACGATAGCAAGCGAAATATAAATAAGCGTAAATAGATAAAATGTATATTGAATTCCCGGCATCGGTGTAACGGCATCTTTCGTTCGCAAAATGCCGTGCAGGATCCAGGGCTGACGGCCGACTTCAGTAACGGTCCATCCCGCTTCCACTGCCAAAAAACCCAGTGGTGTAGAGAATGCGAATAACCTCAGAAGCCAAAGGTTATTTTCGAAGTTTCTTTTCTTCCATAAAACAAAAAAATATAAAATACTTACTCCGAGCATGAACATACCCAGCCCAACCATAATCTGAAAAGCGATATGCGTAATGAGTACCGGTGGCCGGTCTGCTATGGGGAATTGATCGAGCCCTTTCACTTCAGTGTTCATATGACCGCCGATCATGAAGCTGAGCATGCCGGGTATTTCAAATCCATATTTTACCTGGCCTGTTTTTTCATCGGGAATACCGCCTATCAACAATGGAACATGGGTGCCTGTTTCAAAAACAGCCTCCATTGCAGCCAGTTTAGCCGGTTGACGATGTGCAACATCTTTGGCAGAGTGGTCACCGCTGATGGGTTGCAGAATCGCAGCTACACAGGCAAACAGCGCCGCAATCCGAAAAGCTTTCGTATGGAATTCGATATTTTTTCTTTTTACTACCATCAGTGCATGTACACCGGCAACAGCAAATCCAGTAGCCACAAAAGCCGCCAGGCACATATGGAGGGCCTGCGAAAACCAGGCATCATTAAACATTGCTTTTACCGGATCGATATTATAATATTTCCCATCCGAAAATTCAAAACCTGCCGGACTGTTCATCCATGCATTTGCTGCAACTACCAGAATACCTGATATCAGTCCGCTCACCCCAACCACAACACCAGTAAACCAATGAAACCATTTGTTGAATTTACCCCAGCCATACAAATAAAAACCAAGTGCTATGGCTTCAATAAAGAATGCAGTCCCTTCGAGTGAAAATGGTAATCCGAATATAGGCCCGGCATTTTTCATAAAAACGGGCCACAATAATCCGAGTTCAAAAGATAGTACCGTACCTGAAACTGCGCCGGTTGCAAAAAAAATCGCTACGCCCTTACTCCAGGCTTTGGTGATATTGCGGAAAACGGGTTTCCCCGTTTTCAAATAATAATAATGTGAAACGGCCATGAAAAAAGGCATGACCATTCCGATACAGGAGAAAATAATATGAAATGCCAGCGACAGCGCCATTTGGGAGCGAGCCGCGATAAAATCATTCATTGAGTACGAAGGTAAATACTTTTTAGTGTGGTGGATTTCTGATTACCGGCCTATAAAGAATCCCCATAATCCCCCAGGCCAGTAAATAAGCACCGGCGCAAATACCAAAGATGATATTGTATCCCGTGCCCAGCTGTCCCAATAATTTGAAATGGTCTAGTAAGATTCCAATTAAAAATGGGAAAAGAATACCTCCCGCAGATCCGGCCATACCGCCGATACCAATCACAGAGCTCAGAATTTTTTTTGGAAACATATCTCCGGCCACTGTATATATCGTTGCACTCCATGCCTGATGAGCAGCAGCTGCCAGACTGATTAACCAGACAGCCGGCCATATGCCATTCGTATATCTGACAAAAAAAATGGGAACTACACAACAGGCAAAAATGAACATGGAGTATTTTCTTGCCTTATAGATCGGAATTCCCCTTCTGATAAGCCATCCGGATAAATATCCGCCCAATATACTTCCAAAACTGGCTATGATATAAACGGTGGAAACATGAATGGCCGAGCTCGTCAGATTCAAATGATAGGTGCTGTTAAAATAGGAAGGAATCCAGAAAAGATAGAACCACCAGACCGGATCGGTCAGGAATTTCCCAAATATGATGGCCCAGGTTTGTCTCAGGCGAAATAATCCCGACCAGCTCTCTTTTTGAGACTGATCATTTACTTCTTCGTCCTGGTCGCTATGGATGTATTCGAATTCTTCCTTTGTAATTTTTTTTTGTCTGGAAGGAATCTCGTACAACCACCACCAGAAAATCAACCAGATAAATCCAAGCGAACCGGTCCAGACAAATGCTTCCTGCCACCCATAATTGGAAAAAATCCACGCAATCAGCGGCGGACCGATAATAGCTGCCGCATTGGTTCCGCTATTGAAAATCCCGGTGGCCAGCGCCCTGTCTTTCTTGGGGAACCATTCGGCCACCGCTTTTATAGCGGCAGGAAAATTGCCCGCCTCACCAAGACCAAGGGCAGTTCTCGCAATTGCGAAACCGAAGGTCCCGGTCGCCAGTGCATGAAACATGGCCGCCACGCTCCAGATAATAATAGAAATGGCATATCCCAGCCGGGTTCCGATTTTATCAATCAGGCGACCGAACAGCATCAGCGCAATAGCATACGCAGTTGTAAATGCCATCACGATCCGGCTATAATCTTTTTCAGACCAGCTGAAATCCTTTGCCAGATTATCTTTCAACAAACCAATCACCTGCCTGTCCAGGTAATTGATAGTCGTTGCAAAAAAAAGCAGACTAACCACAACCCACCGGTATCTTCCAATTGGTTGCCGCATCGTAGATTTCATTTATGCTGGAGTGGACCTGATAGCGGCAATTTGTTTTAAGAGCGCTCCGGTATTCAATTTTAAAAGATCGAAATTTTTCTGTTCCACAATTTCATTACTGATCAAACTGCTGCCTATGCCCACCGCAGAAACGCCTGCTTTGAACCAGGACTCCATGTTTTCACTGTTGACACCACCTGTGGGCATATATAAAAGATCCGGGAAAACCTCCTTCACGGATTTCACAAACCCGGGGCCGACGGTGTTAGCAGGAAACAACTTTACAAGTTGTAAGCCATCGTCCTGTGCGAGGAATAGTTCGGTCGGTGTAATACAACCGGGAATCCAAAGCATGTTTTCATTGTCGGCAAATTTTGACAATTCACGGGTATAACCCGGACTCACGAGGAAATCGGCTCCGTTCTGAATTCCTTTGCCTGCAGTTTTTGGATCCATGACCGTTCCGAGTCCCAGAATCAGCTCCGGAAACTGTTTATACGTCTCCTTCTTTATGCTTCTGAAGTTTTTAAGCGCCTGTTTACCGCGATTCGTATATTCTATCACACGAATGCCCGATTCATATAAGGCCTGAAGGATTTTAATGCTCGTCTCTTCGTCCGGATGAAAATACAGCGGAAGAACTCCCTGCTGAATGATTGCCTGAATGATTTTTTCTCTATTCATATTGCTTGATTCTTTCTGATATCATATTCAGATCCTGATTTGTGGCGTCTCCTTTTTCAAAAAATTTTCCAAAAGCTGCCGCAGTCGCAAATTGAATAATCTCCTTCTCAGGGATCTGATTATACAATCCATAAATCAAACCGGCCATAAAGCAATCCCCCGTTCCCACTTTATCGAGAATATGTTCACTGCGATAAACGGTTGAATCCGTCCAATGATGTGCTGAATATAAAGTGGCAAAATAGGATATTCCATGCTCACCTTCTTCAAAACGAAATGTGCAGGCGACATGTTTAACACGAGCAAATCTCTTCATTATTTTAACGGAAGTCTGATGTGCATGCTGAAGATAAGCCGTTTTGTTATTCATCTCTGTCAAATGTGAATCCAATGGAATACCCAGGAGATCATGCGCTGACCAGATATTGCCCATCACGACATCACAATACGGAAGTAGCTCTGCCATTAAATTGTGTGGATTCCTATGCCCCCATAATTTCCGGCGGTGATTCAGGTCGATGGAAATAATGATATTTCTTTTTGATGCCGCCTGCAAAGCTTCCAGACAAACGGCAGCTACAGATTCATTTAAAGCCGGGCTAATGGCACTAAAATGAAACCAGGAAATATCATGAAGCACCTGATCCCAGTTTATCATTCCTTTTTTCAAATCTCCAAAAGAAGAATGGGCACGATCGTAGACTACGGCATTATTTTTCAAATCCGTTCCCTGTGCCAGATAATAGCTGCCGATCCGATTGCCCGAATACAAAATGGTATCGGTGATGATATTTCTTTCCTTCATCGCATCCACAATATCCTTTGATAAATAATTTTCCGGCAGAGCGGTGCAATAAGAAACAGGCATATTCCATCTGGCCAGTGCGGTCGCCACATTCAATTCTGCTCCGCCCATATAAACAGGCAGGTCATGTGTTTTCAACCATTGGCCATCCGCAGCCGGCGAAAACCTCAGCAGGAATTCACCAAAACATAGAATTTTCCCCATGGTTTTTTATTTTTGATTTCTTTATTTTTCGTTCCAGTTAAAATAGTTCCGGGCATTAAAATAACAGATGTCCCTGATCACCTTACCGGTCCACTCGATATCGCCCGGCAATTCTCCTTTTTCAATTTCTTCACCAAATAATCCACATAGAATACGCCGGAAATATTCGTGCCTGGGGAAAGACAGAAAACTGCGTGAATCGGTGATCATTCCAACAAAGCGGCTGATCAGTCCCATATTTGAAAGCGCATTCAACTGCCTGGTCATGCCTTCTTTCTGATCCATGAACCACCAGGCTGAACCCCATTGCACTTTCCCGGCCATTGTACCATCATTAAAATTACCGATCATGGTGGCCATCATTTCATTGTCTGACGGGTTATTGTTATATAATATGGTTTTAGCCAGCCGGTTATTTTTGTCGAGGGAATTCAAAAAAGCAGACAGTGCTTCTGCCTGCGAAAAATCACCCATGGAATCCCATCCGGTATCCGGACCGAGCAATCCGAGCATACGGCTGTTATTATTTCGCAAGGCGCCGAGATGGTATTGCTGAACCCAGTTTTTTTCAAAATCCCATTCGGCAAATTGGAGGAGCAGTGCTGATTGAAATTTTTGAATTTCAAGGCGTTCCGGGATCTTACCCAAGAGTACTTTATCAAAAATATTCTTCAGCTCTGATTCCGTCCATTCAACTTCATAGAATTGTTCCAGGCCATGATCAGATACACGGCATCCCATATTATGAAAATAGTCATGACGATTTTTTAATACATCCATAAACTGTAAGAAACCGCCAATGGAAATATTAACCGATTTACCCAATTTTCCGACATAATCTTTGAACCGGATGGGATCAGCAATGGCCATTGACTGATCCGGCCGGAATGAAGGCAGCACTTTGATCTGCAAATCTGATTTACCTATAGCCTGGTGGTATTCGAGGGAATCCGAGGGGTCATCCGTTGTGCCTATCACTTCCACTTTCATTTTTTTTAACAGGCCATGCACGCGGAATTCAGACGTTTGTAATTTCTGATTACAGGTTTCGTAAATCCCTTTGGCCGATCCCTCATTCAGTATTTTGTCAATGCCAAAATACCTCTGTAATTCCAGATGCGTCCAATGATACAATGGATTGCGTAATGTAAAGGGAACTGTTTCCGCCCATTTCAAAAATTTCTCCCAGTCAGATTTTGCCCCTGTTATAAAAGATTCATCGATGCCATTGATGCGCATAGCGCGCCATTTATAATGATCCCCCCGTAACCAGATCTGCGTTATATTTTGAAATGAGTGATTTTCTGCAATTTCCTTCGGCGAAAGATGACAATGATAATCGATGATTGGCAGGTCGGCTGCATAATCATGGTACAGCTGCCTGCCGGTTTCTGTATTCAATAAAAAATCGGGAGAAAGAAACTTCTTCATTCCATATTAAATTTTATAACGAAACACCCCTTTTCCAGGGAATAAAATCATCCTGGTTTAGAAGTACGGCTTTAGGCGTTATTTCTCCGCTGGCAGCCCGGATGCAATATGCTAATATTTCTTCGCCCATTTCCCTGATGGATTTTTCTCCTTCAATGATTGAACCGGTATCGATATCGATAATGTCAGGCATGCGCCGGGCAAGTGAAGTGTTGGTTGAAATCTTAATTGTGGGACAAACCGGATTTCCCGTGGGTGTACCCAGGCCGGTAGTAAATAATATCAATGTTGCACCGGATGCGGCTTGCCCCGTGGTCGCTTCTACATCGTTGCCCGGTGTGCAAACCAGGCTGAGACCCGGTTTTGTAGCCTGTTCTGTATAATCGAGCACATCTGCAACCGGCGCATTACCTCCCTTTTTCGCCGCACCAGCTGATTTCATGGCATCGGTAATCAAACCGTCCCTGATATTACCTGGTGAAGGATTCATATGAAAGCCGGAGCCGGAACGGATGGCCGAAGCCTCATAATCCCTCATCAGATGAATGAATTTCCTGGCCACCGTTTCATTCACGGAACGATCTACCAGTTCCTGTTCCACCCCGCAGAGCTCGGGAAATTCCGCGAGTAATACTTTTCCTCCGAGTGCCACCAGCAGGTCGGCACAATACCCGACGGCGGGGTTTGCGGTAATGCCGCTGAATCCATCACTACCACCACATTTTACGCCAATACACAGCTTATCCAGCGACGCGGATTTTCTCTGTAGTTCATTGATCTGAACAAGGCCCTCAAATGTTTTCCGGATCGCTTCCTGGATCAACTGTTCTTCGCTTTGCGATTGCTGTTGTTCAAATAGATATATAGGTTTATTGAAACCCGGGCTTGTTTTTTTTATATCGTCCAGTAATTCCGGTGATTGCAAATGCTGGCAACCCAAACTCAGGATCGTAATACCCCCTACGTTGGGATGATTCGCATAGGCGGCCAATAGTTTACCCAGCACAGCCGAGTCCTGGCGGATGCCTCCGCAGCCCCCTTCATGTGTAAGAAATCGAATACCGTCCACATTTTTAAAGACCCTTGACCGGGTATGCGTCGCTGCGAAAGAGGGCATATCCGTATCAGAAATCTTTCTCCCCTGCTGCCGGGCCAGGATGAGCTCCCTGGTAAATGATTTATATTTTTCCGTTACGGAGTATCCCAATTCATCCTGTAATACTTCGCGAATGACGTCCAGATTCCTGTTTTCGCAAAATACAGTCGGAATAAATAACCAATAGTTTGCTGTACCTACCCTTCCGTCGTGGCGGTGATATCCCATAAAACCCAAATCCCTGAATTTTGAAATATCCGGCGGGGACCATTCATAACTGGCACTTCGATAATCGTAAGCTCCTGAAGCATGTTTCAGATTTTCGGTTGAGACTCGGCTTCCAGCCGAAACAGCCATTTCCGTTTTTCCTACAAGCACACCATACATGATTACTTCAGTACCTGCCGCAAGGTCCTGCATATAAAATTTATGCTTTGCCGGTATATTTTCCTTTAACGTATAATGATGGCCGTTATGTTCAACGATTTCACCTGCCCGGAGATTTTTTAACGCAACCAGGATAGTATCCGCCGGGTGAATTTGTAAAATGCTATTCTTCATAATAAGATGTATGCCAAGTCCAATTAAATGACTGCTAACTCCGTCCCAAATTTACGGAAGCCACCCCATCCTTTATAAAATCTATATTTGTAAAAGATTCAGATTGGAATCATGAAATGGAATGTACAGTTAATATCGGCCCTTTTGTTGTCGCTGACGGCCGGATCTCAGGATACTTTATCAGGTATTCATTTTGATCAGGAAGGATTTTACCCGAATGGACCCAAAATCGCCGTTCTCACAGCGCCGGACATCCACACGCGTGACTTTCCTACGGGAAAAACCGCATTTTACATTTATCATGAAAATGAGACCACGCCTGTTTTCCAGGGTGAACTGTCCGACATCAGGCATTCTTCCAATTCTTCGTCGCTTACACGTATCGCAGATTTCAGCCCGCTGACAGCGAATGGATTCTTTCGTATAAAAATTGAAGGATGTTGCTCGTCATATCCGTTTCAGATCAAACAACATGTGCATCGTTTTGTAGCCACGGCATCATTGAAGGCGTTTTATTTTCAGCGTGCGTCAACGCCTCTGGAGATAACATACGCGGGAAAATGGAACCGGGCCGAAGGTCACCCGGATACACTTGTAATCATTCATCCTTCTGCAGCGTCTTCAGAAAGAAAAGTGGGAACCTTTATTTCAACAGCTGGTGGATGGTATGATGCAGGGGACTACAATAAATATGTGGTGAATTCCGGGATAACCATGGGAACCCTTTTATCTGCCTATGAAGATTTTAAGTCTTATTATGATTCCCTGCACACAAATATTCCACCATTAAAAAAGCCGATACCGGACATCCTGAATGAGATATTGTACAATCTCCGATGGATGCTTAGCATGCAGGACCCGGCGGACGGGGGCGTTTATAATAAATGTACAAACGCGAGTTTTGATCCCATGATCATGCCAGAATACGCAAGTCAGCCTCGTTACGTTGTTCAAAAAGGAACAGCCGCAACATTGGATCTGGCTGCAGTATCTGCACAGGCCGCCCGGATATTCGCATCTTATAAAAATGAATTGCCCGGATTCAGCGACAGTTGCCTGAAGGCATCAAAAAAAGCATGGAACTGGGCCATGACCAATCCGGATCTTGCATATGATCAAAATGCAATGAATCATTTGTTCGACCCAAAAATCGTAACAGGGGGTTATGGTGACAGGAAGTTTTCTGATGAGAGGTTTTGGGCAGCCAGTGAACTATTTATTACAACGGCCGATAGCAGATACAGCCAGGTCATCAAAAGTTACCAGGATTCTATCAGCCATAATGGCCATTTACGATTCGGGTTACCATCCTGGTCCGAAACCGGTTTACTCGGTTATTACAGTTTAATAAGGTTTTCAGGGAAAAATGATGCACCCGACATCCGGAAAGAAGTCAATGAGATAAAAACTTACCTGCAGGCCATGGCTGATGATTATATTCAGTCTGCCGGTCGTTCCGCATTCCTAACTGTTATGGGTGGCCGCAGATCGGATTTTGTATGGGGATCCAATGCCAATGCCGCCAATCAGGGGATTTTGCTGATCCAGGTTTATTTTGTCACCCGGAATCAAAAATATCTGGATGCTGCCTTGGGGAATCTGGAATATATTCTCGGAAGAAATGCCACAGGATATTGTTTTGTAACCGGATTTGGTCATTTCCCAACCATGCACCCCCATCATCGGCCTTCTGTTGCCGATGACAATGTGGATCCGATACCGGGCTTTCTGGCAGGAGGACCAAATCCCGGCGAACAGGATCATTGTCAGTATCATTTCCACGAACCTGAAACCGCCTATTTGGACACTGATTGCGCTTATGCTTCAAACGAAGTGGCTATTAACTGGAATGCACCGCTGGTTTATCTTGCCAATGCGGTGGAGGCGCTGGAAAATAATTTTACCAATCTCAAATAAAAAATATGCAAAATATAAAAATTGCCACAGCACAATTTGAAAATAAATCCGGCGATAAGGAATATAATTTAGGTATCATCGACCGGCTTTCTAAAAAAGCTGCCGAAGCAGGTGCCGAGGCGATCGCTTTTCATGAATGCTCTATAACCGGATACAGTTTTGCCAGAAAATTGTCCCGGGAACAAATGTTGGACCTTTGCGAATTCATTCCGGATGGTGAGAGTATTCATCGACTGCAATCCATTGCGGAGAAAAACAAGATCATAGTCCTTGCCGGCCTCTTTGAAAAAGACGAACGAAGTGATATTTATAAAGCGTATGTATGTGTTGACAAAACCGGTATGATAGCCAAACACCGCAAATTGCATCCCTTCGTGAATAAACATATTCTTCCGGGAAATGAATATACTGTCTTTGATCTGAAAGGATGGAAAGCTGGAATATTGATCTGCTATGATAATAATATCGTCGAAAATGTGCGGGCAACAAAGCTATTAGGTGCGGACATCCTATTCATGCCTCATGTTACCATGTGCACTCCGTCGACCAGGCCGGGTGCCGGATTTGTTGATCCTGCATTATGGAAAAACCGGGAAACAGACCCAACGTCTTTGCGAATGGAATTTGACGGGCTCAAGGGCAGGGCCTGGCTGATGAAATGGCTCCCCGCCCGCGCATATGACAATGCTTTATACGCCATATTTTCCAATCCGGTCGGGATGGATGACGATCAGCTAAAAAATGGCTGTTCCATGATTTTGGATCCCTATGGGGATATTCTGGCTGAATGCCGGAGCTTTTCGGATGAATTTGTGATGGCAACCCTTAACGAAGAAAAGCTAAAA
>Ga0193753_10002562_pt1 | contig 14177 bp, 11 predicted proteins | sample H1c2metaG_FD_144925 | JGI IMG/M metagenome (GOLD analysis project Ga0193753, IMG submission 144925) | Soil microbial communities from a riparian zone of the East river system, Colorado, United States - H1c2 | ecosystem: Environmental > Terrestrial > Soil > Riparian zone | place: USA: East... | reverse complement strand
TAGATTTTATGCTAAACAGAACAGTCGCCCCACCTATAAAAGACGCCATAGATTTCAGCCTTCAGTTAAAGCCATATACGAAGTTAACGCTCGATAATGGTATAGAAGTATATGCAATAGATGCTGGCGCAGAGGAAGTGCTGCAGATAGAATGGGTGTTCTTTGCCGGTAACTGGTACGAAGAACAGAATATGGTTGCGGCTACTACCAATTATCTTTTAAAAAACGGGACTTCCCGGAAAACAGCGTTTGAGGTAAACGAACATTTTGAATATTACGGCGCTTACCTGAACAGGGCTTCTTATCACGAAACATCCGCCATCTCGCTGCATTGTCTGAATAAGCACACAGCACATTTATTACCCGTTGTAAATGAAATTATAACGGATTCAGTATTCCCGGAAGATGAATTGCAATTATATAAACAAAACAACAAGCAGCGCCTGGCAGTGAGTTTAAAGAAAAGCGAGTTTGTAGCCGGCCGCCTCATTGATGAACATGTATATGGTATTGATCATCCTTATGGCAAATACAGTACTGCGGAGGCTTATGATGCACTCAGCAGGCCGCAATTGCAATCGTTTTACAATCAATACTACCGGCAAAGCAAATACATTATTTTTATTGCCGGCAAATTACCAAAAGACATAGCAGCGCAATTGAATAAAAATTTTGGACAACTTGTTATCAGTAAAACTGCCGCAGATAAAGTGTATCCCATTAAAGCCGCTGCAGAAAAAAAATACCGTATAATAAATGATAATGAAGGTGTACAGGGTTCAATACGCATGAGCAGATCATTTCCCAACCGTCACCATCCTGATTTTACAAATGCCACCGTTCTTAATAATTTGTTTGGCGGTTTTTTTGGGTCCAGGTTAATGAGCAATATAAGGGAGGACAAGGGCTATACCTATGGTATACACAGTTACATATTAAACCACCTTCATGAAAGTGCCTGGATGGTTAGTACAGAAGCCGGCCGTGATGTTTGCGAAGCAACTATACAGGAAGTGTATAAAGAAATGGATATACTGCGGAATGAGCCTGTAAAAAAAGACGAATTGCTGCTGGTAAAAAATTACATGATGGGCTCCATCCTCGGCGATTTGGACGGCCCTTTTCATATTATTGCCAAATGGAAAAACATCATTCTTAACGGGTTGCCGGAAACTTATTTTTATGATGCTGTGTCGGCTATTAAATCAGTCTCCGCAAAAGAATTGCAGGAACTGGCTAATAAATATTTTGTACCTGCCGATTTTTATGAATTAGTTGTAATTTGATGTAATTAATGCGGCAGTCATGAAAAACTTTCTTATTAAAACACTTATTATAGCCGCTGCAGTGGTATTAACATCTTATTTTTTACCCGGGGTTGCAGTAGCCAGGTTTACTACTGCATTAATGGTTGCGCTGGTACTTTCTGTGCTTAATTTTTTTGTGAAACCCATTCTTATCATTCTTACATTGCCCATTACCATTATAACCCTGGGGCTTTTTCTCTTTATTATAAATGCTCTAATTATTGTACTGGCAGGCAAGCTGGTTACTGGTTTCAGGGTGGATTCTATATGGTGGGCTTTGTTGTTTAGTTTACTGCTTTCATTTTTTACGTATATACTTGAAGTTATTATTGAACCGGATTATAAGAAGAAGTAATACCCGCTTATGCATTTTGAAAGAAATAATATTCCGGCAGAACAATTGGTACACTTGTATAAAAGCATTCTTTTGCCAAGAATGATTGAAGAAAAGATGCTGGTATTGCTGCGCCAGGGAAAAATTTCAAAATGGTTCAGCGGTATTGGCCAGGAAGCTATTTCTGTGGGCGCTGTATTGGCCCTGCAGCAGGATGAATGGATTATGCCGCTTCACCGTAACCTGGGTGTGTTTACCAGCCGCAATATGCCGCTGCATAAATTATTTATGCAATGGCAGGGTAGCAAAGAAGGATATAGCAAAGGCCGCGAAAGAAGTTTTCATTTTGGTTCAAGGGAACATCATATCTGCGGTATGATATCACATCTGGGTCCGCAGCTGGCTATTGCAGACGGCGTTGCATTGGCATATAAACTAAAAAAAGAAAATAAAGTAGCCCTGGCTTTTACGGGGGAGGGCGGCACCAGCGAAGGTGATTTTCATGAAGCATTGAACACTGCAGCGGTTTGGGATTTACCCGTAATATTTATTATTGAGAACAATGGTTATGGGTTGAGTACACCGGTGAAAGAACAATACCGTTGCGTCAGCCTGGCAGATAAAGCAAAAGGCTATGGCATGGAAGGAGTGAAAATAGACGGCAATAATATTTTAGAAGTGTATGATACGGTGAAAGGTGTGAGGGATTATTGTATAAATAAACAAAAGCCTTATTTAATTGAGTGTATGACCTTCCGCATGCGCGGACATGAAGAAGCAAGCGGTACCAAATATGTGCCTAAAGAACTATTTACCCATTGGGAATTAAATGATCCACTTAAAAATTTTGAACTTTTTCTTATTCTGCAACAGGTTCTGACTGCGGAAGAAGCCACCATAATAAAGGAAGAAACAAAACAATATATAGAAGAGGAGTTAAAGATTGGCGCTGATAGTACAACTATTATGGTTGATACGGAAGAGGAAATGAGCGATGTGTACGCGAAGGTCGTGAGGCGTGAGCCGTCAGACCTGAGTGAAGAACTGTCTCGCGCGAGACGTGAGCCTTCAATCGTGAGTGGCGAACCTTTGATAGAAGCAATACCTGATTTTACATCAAAACATAAAGGAAGATTTCCGGCCCCCTCTAATCAACCTACACCTGATGAAAGGGCTTTTTCCCGCGATGCGAGATTGACGTCTCACGCCTCACGTCTCACGTCTGACGCCTCACGCCTCACCACTCACGACATTCGCTTCATCGATGCTATTAAACAAGGGCTTTATCAATCCATGAAGCAGCACAACAACCTTATTTTAATGGGGCAGGATATTGCTGAATATGGCGGGGCTTTTAAAATAACAGAAGGGTTTGTAAATGAATTTGGTAAAGAAAGGGTAAGGAATACGCCGCTTTGCGAAAGTGCTATTATAGGCGCTGCACTTGGTTTAAGCCTGGAAGGATACAAGAGTATGATGGAAATGCAGTTTGCAGATTTTGTAACAGTAGGCTTTAACCAAATAGTAAATAACCTTGCTAAAATACATTACCGCTGGGGACAACATGCAGATGTAGTCATACGAATGCCAACAGGCGGAGGTATGGGTGCCGGTCCTTTTCATTCTCAAAGTAATGAAGCGTGGTTTGTGCATACACCAGGTTTAAAAGTTGTTTATCCTTCTACAGCAGCAGATGCCAAGGGTTTACTGATAGCAGCTATTAATGATCCCAATCCTGTATTGTATTTTGAACACAAGGGATTGTACCGGAGCATCAGCGGGCCGGTACCGGAAGACTATTATGAAATTGAGATAGGCAAGGCAAGATTTGTACAGGAGGGAGATGATATTTCTATTATTACTTATGGTGCCGGCGTGCACTGGGCAATGGAGTACGCCGGGAAAAACCAGGATGCCAGTATAGAGATCCTTGACCTGCGCAGCTTGTTACCCCTGGATTATACAGCCATAAAAGCCACCGTGAAAAATACCGGAAAAGTATTGTTGCTGCATGAAGACTGTCTGACGGGTGGTATAGGTGGCGAAATAAGCGCCTGGATAAATGAACATTGTTTTGAGTATTTAGATGCCCCTGTGATGCGTTGCGCTTCGCTGGATACACCCATCCCTTTCAATATAGAATTAGAGAAAAATTTTATGGCCAGTGCCAGGCTGGGTGAAACGATACAAAGGTTATTAGATTATTAACCATGCTGGATCTTTATATTATAGCAGGATGTAACGGCGCAGGAAAAACAACTGCAGCCTATCGTCTTTTACCCAAAGTTTTTAATACGGTTGAGTTTGTAAATGCAGATGAAATAGCCCGGGGGTTATCGCCATTTAATCCATCCGGGTAGCATTTCAGGCTGGCAAGATAATGCTTGAGCGGATAGAACAGATGTTGGAGAAGTCTGAAAATTTTTCTTTTGAAACAACTTTATCCGGTTTGACATATCTAGGTATTATCAAAAAGGCTAAAGAGAAAGGATACGGGATTACCTTCTTATTTGTTTATCTGAACAGTGTAACCCTTGCTATTGAGCGGGTTGCACTAAGGGTAAGCAAGGGCGGGCATTCTATCCCCAAAGATGTGATTGAAAGAAGGTATTATAAAGGATTACGGAATTTCTCTCGTTAAGCCGTTGAAGCAAATGGTTGGTATATTTATGACAACTCCGGAACTGAATATGAGTTGGTGGCAAAAAACATTAACAAAACGCAGGAAATCATTAATTTTGAATTATTCAAAATAATTACTGGAGATGAATACCGGGAAAAAAATTGAAGACCTTAGTGATAAAATTAAAATTGCTTTAGATAAAGCAATTCAAGGTGTTATTGCTGAAACCAAGGCTAAAAATTCTTACCTGGTTATTGCGGATAAAAAAGGCAATATTATAAAGATTCCTGCTAAGGATTTGTAGCTTATAGCTTATTACTGTTTTCCGCAACAGCGTTTGTATTGTTTTCCACTTCCGCAAGGGCAGGCTGCATTTCTTGCCGGCAGCGATTGAAATTTAAATGCAGGTTTTAGGTGCCCCTCTAGTTTTTTTATATCATCAATGTTTTCAACTTTGTCCGGCTCAATACCAACAATAACCTGCCATCCTTTGGCATTGCACAGCGCCATTATTTCTGCCGCCCTTTCTTCCGTTTGTACTTTAACTACCGCAGGCTTACTTTTTGTACCTAATTTGCTCACTTTGCTTTTACTTTATTTTGTAATGGGTCTATTGACTCAAAAAAATTTTTAATTCCGCCACCCTTTTCCCGTAGTTCAGGTTTTTTTAATCATTTTATTATTTCAACCCCTTCAAAAATCCCAGGCTTTGCGGCACCTGTTCCATAGAACGGGGTGATTCATCTTCTATAAAATAATATTTAACACCGTATTTTTTTGCCACTTTCATGATATCAGCAATGCCCACATCACCGGCTCCCAATACAACATTGGTTTCATCAGGCGCTTTTCCGTCCTGGTTGCCCGGCGTGCCGGGTTTACGGTCTTTCAGGTGCATTAACGGAAAACGGCCGGGATATTTTTTTAATAAGGCAACGGGTTCCTGTCCAGGATGCTTAACCCAGAAAACATCCATTTCAAAATTGGCATAGGCTGGGTCCATTTTACTCGCCATGTAATCAAACATGGTTCCATTGTTGTACGGCCCAAATTCATAGCCATGCGCATGATAACAAAAAGTAATACCGTTTTCTTTTAATACTTTACCGGCTTTGTTAAAAACTGCAATGGCCTTATTGGCATCATCAATGGTAAATGCCCCATTGTGCGGTACCCAGGCACACATCACATATTTTGCACCAAATGCTTTTGCATTGGCAACTACCGATTGTACATTTGAATCCAGTTGTTTAAAATCGGCCCCCACACTGATCATCGTGAGCTTATTTTTTGCGAGCATTTGTTTAAATTCATCCAAAGGAAGTCCGTACGTACCGCCGCCCTCTATTTGCCGGATGCCCATTTCACCGATCCTTTGCAAAGTGCCGGGTACATCCGTTTTAAACTCATTACGAAAACTATACAATTGCAGGCCTACAGTGGTCTGGGCGGCAATAGAAATTGATATCATTAAAAGAACCGGGAGTGTAAAAAAATTTCTCATAAAAAATTGTTTAAGTTATGATCAGGCTTGCAGTGCGGTCTGGTCTATGATTGGTATGATTAAATAATGGTTATGATTTTGCAAAATTATGTAAACTCTTTTTTTAATATGGTTTGAATTATTCCTTTTAGTTCTTTTAAATCATTTTCAATTATCCCCCAAACAGCAGGTAATTTAATATTGAAATATTCGTGGGCAATCATATCCCTGAATGATTTTACTTTGTACCAGGGGTAGTGATATTTATCTAATTTCTCATTTTCTACATGCATGATGGCTTCGCCAATAATGATGAACTGCATCATTACTGCATCATGCAGCATATCTTTTTCGCAAAAGGTTTCCATAGTTTCCCCGCTAACAAATTTTTCGATATCGGCAATTGCCTGCTCTATATGCTGCAGCCGTGCCGGCTTTCAACATGGCTATCTTTCATAAATAAGTTTTAAATCGGGGCTTACATGCTTCAGTATGTAAGGTTTAAACGAATCTATAAAACCAATATCTACTTTTCGGTTAATGCTGTTTTCTAATTGATGCTGCACTTCAGCCAAATCGAAATAAGTGAATGTTGAACCTGTTTGCAAAGCAATGTCCACATCACTCTTTGGGCCATCATCTTCTCTTGCAAACGAACCGTATATCCATGCTTTTTCTATGTGATCAAATTTGCTGATGCCGCTTTTTATTTGCCTTAGTATTTTTTTCCTGTCTGTTTTTTTAAAAGCCTCGTAAGCCAGCTTTTCTTCTGCAACCTGTAAAGCTTGTAGCGCAACCTCTTCATCTTCTAACTCATAAAGCAACTTGTCACTAAGCCATGCAACCAACAACTCATTTTCTTTTACTTTAAAATACCCAGCTAATTTTACAACTTGTTCCCGTGTTGGTTTGCGTTGTCCGCGTTCAATTTTACTGAGTATGGCCTGGTCAATGTCAAGAAAAGCGGCAACTATCCGCAAAGGCAGTTCCTTATCCTCTCTCAGTTTTCTTATGGTGTCGCCAAAACTATCCATTTTGAATTTAGTATTTTGACAGATTTTGTCAAAAATAAAGCATAATCCCTTTTTTGCAAGATTTAATAAAAGATTTTTACATTTTCCCCGGTCCGTACAAAACCTTTCCGCTCTTTACCCCCGTATGTTTTGCATTGGCAATTACTAGTTTTCCATTTACCAGCACATAGCTAAAACCTTTTGAGAACTGGTGCGGTTTTTCATAGGTAGAAAGATCAATCACCTCATTTTCATCAAACACCACAATATCTGCAGCCATGCCTTCTTTTAATATGCCCCTGTCTTTGAACTGGAATTTTTGCGCGGGCAGGGAAGTCATTCTGCGGATGGCTTCTTCAAGGCTTATGATTTTTTCTTCTCTTACATACCTGCCAAGTATCCTTGCATTGCTGCCATAACCGCGCGGGTGCGGCATTCCTTTACCGGTAGCAACGCCTGCGTCGGCACCCACCATATTGTAAGGGTATTTCATGATGAAGCGCACGTCTTCTTCATCCATGCCATGATAGATCATTTGTGCACCGCCTGCCAGCATCATATCAAGTATGGTTTCCGCTTCCTGGGCGGCATTTGATTTCCTTCCTTTTAATTTATTGATTTCAGTAATGCTTTTCCCGTTTAATGAGGTATCAGCTGCATGATAAGCTACTACTGCATAACTGTAATTTTTATACTTATATTTTTTTAACTGCTCCAGCATGCCGGTAATAATTTGTTTGTGCAGAACCGGATCATTGATGCGCGCTTTTAGTGAATCTGATCCTCCACCCAATGCCCAGTCGGGTAAACGCACGCCCAGGTTGGTACTGCTTGCCGTGTAAGGATACTGATCGATGGTTACATCATATCCGTCTTTTCTTGCCTGTTCAATTAAAGCCAGTGTTTCTTTTGAACGCCCCCAGTTGCTTCTGCCGCTTACTTTAAAATGAGATATCTCCACCGGTATATTAGCTGCTTTACCAATATTGATGGCTTCATTGATGGCATCCACTACTTTATTTTCTTCGTTGCGTATATGTGATGCATACACACCGTTATATGCCGCTGCTGCTTTTGCAAGACCTGCTACTTCTTCTGTACTGGAATACATGCCCGGCAAATAAATAAGCCCGGTTGATAAACCAACGGCGCCCTCTTTCATGGCCGCTTGCACCGATTGCTCCATTTTTTGTTGTTCGGTGGCACTGGCCAGCCGGTTATCATCACCCATGACCAAACGCCTCACTGTATTATGTCCAACCAATGAAGCCACGTTTATAGAAACACCCATACTGTCTATCCTATAAAAAAATTGTTGCAGGTCATCTGCAGAGCCGCCGCAGTTGCCGGTTATAACTGTGGTTACCCCATCATAAATATAATTGTCGGCTGTAGGTCGTTCAAAAATACTGGTTTCAATATGTGCATGTACATCTATAAAACCCGGCGCTATAATTAAACCTTTGGCATCAATAGTTTGTGCAGCGCTGCCTGTAATATTCCTTTGTATAGAAGCAATCTTTCCGTCTTTAACAGCAATATCGCCATAATACCATGAATTGCCGGTGCCATCAATGATTTTTCCGTTCCGGATAATGATGTCATAATTATTTTGTGCTATTAATACCCAGGGAAATAACAGGAATAAAAAAAGAAGACGTATCATAGAATTAAAATTGCTTTATATACTTCTCAAATGTATTTCAAATTTATCTGCTCCGCGGATGATTTATCGTGCCATGGTTAATCATCCTTATCAATGGTGTATATAGAATAGCCTGAGAACAGGGTGGGTAATATTATTCTCCCGGATGATATGTTTTTTCAGCTTTTTTTATCACATCTTCTTTATAAAACAATACATCTTTAAACTGGCCTTTTGAATACATTACTAACTGGTCATTAAAATGTTTGGAATTGGGATCCCCGCTTTCTCCACCCGCCAATAGCGATTTGGCTTTTATCTTTTTACCAAACTCAACTGCACAGATAAAACTGTTGCCGTTTACACCATATCTTTTTTTAGTACCCGGATAATAACGGGCGGTATAAGAAGGCAGCATGCCCCATTGTGAAGATGTGAAGCCAACAGGAATACTTGGCCGGGCATCATCATATTTTTGGTCAATGTCTGATGATACCCGCTGATACCGGTTGATGGTTCCCCAGCTCACCTTCCAGTCGCCAAATTTATCCTGGAGATCTTTAACTGCTTCTTCCAAAGGTATTATCAGATCAGATGGTGCAGCAACGGCAACAAACTTGTCTGTTATTGTAACCTGGTCAAAAATTGCATACCTGTCGTCACCGGCACGTTTGTTTACTGCCCGCATCAGCCGCTGCCCCCATTCAACCGCCAGCGTAGTAGCAATGGAATTCTCTCCGCACCTAAGATCCCAGTTTTTTAACAATTCAACTGGTTCTATTAACTTTAAATACTGAGAATCAGTTTTGGAAACATTCTTTTCAAACGCATCAACCAGGGCTGGTATCAATTTTTCAAATGCAGCCAGATAGGTATCATAACCAGCGGCAATTACTTTATCAATCGTGAACTCCTTTTCTTTAGCCAGCACGCGTACTGCGTTAATACCCCTGAAATTTTCTGCATCGGGCGCCATATACGCAGGATAGTTTTCTCTTTTGGGGCTATTGCTGCCTGCTACTGTAAAGGGCGTGGAATTACAATTCTGCAACCAGCCATTGGCTGGATTGTACATATGCACCGTTTCATCAACAGTATGCAATCCTTTCCATTCTGTAGCGGCTGTGGTTCCGTCAACAGGTCTTGACCAATCATATTTTGTATCTCTTTTGGGGATGAAATTGCCATGCCAGTAAGCAATGTTTCCTTCCGCATCTGCATAAACCGTGTTATTGGAAGTGTTGGCAAGCAGACCCATTACTTTTTTATATTCAGCAAAACTTTTTGCCCTGGTTCGCTGCCAGCTTTGTATTAAACCATTTAGTGAGCGGTTATTTGCTTTTACACTCAGCCATTGGTTATTTCGTTTTGCCATAACAGGCCCGTGTTGAGTAAACAAAGTATTAAAACTTATTGATTGCATTGAGCCGCCTGTTTGATAGTGCAGCTGTATTTTCTTTTGCAGCACGGGTTTTTGTATATGATTGTATTCGTAGAACCAGGCATTGTTTTTCCTGGTTATTTTTTCAGCATACAAATCTGCTATGTCTACGGCACTTGAGGTATGCATCCATCCGCAGTGTTCATTAAAACCCTGGTATACAAAAAATTGCCCCCAGGTTACAGCACCATATACATTTAATCCTTCTTCACTTACAACATGTACTTCCGGTCTGAAATAAAAGGTGACATGCGGGTTAATGTATAAAATAGCGTTGTGCGATGCCGTTATTGATGGAGAAAAAGCAAAGCCGTTAGACCCGGTTGGGTCTTCTTCTTCTTTTTTTATGGATGCGGTAACATTGCCGCCGGCATAAAGTTGCTGTAATTCCGTTTCATCAATACCCGCGGTATTAATAGCGCCGATACTCCCGTCTGTCCAGAGCAAGGGATACCAGGGTTGAAAACGTTGCAGCAGAGCCGGTTTTACAGAGGGATTTTTATACAGGTAATAGTTGATGCCATCTGCAAAAGCGATCATTAATTTTTGTAACCAGGCGGGACTTTTTTTATAATCCGCCATTGCATCTGCCGAATCTATTACCAGCCTTATTAAAAGATCATCGTATATGACCGCCTCTCCTTTTACCTCTGCCATGCGGCCCAGTTTTTCAATGTAATTCATTTCCACGCGTTTAAAATCATCTTCACACTGTGCATAGAGTAAACCAAATACAGCATCCGCATCTGTTTTGCCGTAAATATGCGGAATGCCCCAATTGTCGCGGATGATGGTAACACGCTTTGACTGCGTTTCCCAGCGGCTGATTTCGGCAGGGGTAAATGATTGTGCCAGTAATTGAACAGGTAGTAAAAGAAGCAGGCATATTATTTTCATGAAATAAATGTAGTGATTGCCGAAGATTCGCAGATTTTTTATTTAATATATTTATTCTTCTCTTTACATCGTTATATAAGTTCCGTATACACAGGTTCAACCTGTATATATATGCGGCTAATACAATCCCACTTTTCCCTTTACAGAATCAAACATTTTTTTTGAATCGAAACCAACGCCGTTTTTAAAAACAATTTCTGTGTTGCGTATATTTTTTATATCCTTTTCAATATCGCCATCAATTAATACGATGTCGGCTTTTTTACCTTTTTCAATGGTTCCAATTTCATTCGTTCTTCCCAGGTAAACCGATCCATTGAGCGTACATATTTTAATTGCCTGCAAGGGCGTAAACCCGGCTTCTGCCAGCAATTCAATTTCGCGGTAATTGCTGTAACCGGCAATAGTTCTGCCTGCGCCGGTAGGATCGGTTCCGGCAACCAGTAAGCCGCCGGCATCATAGAATTGTTTTTCCCATGCCAGTTCTTTATTAAATACCCTGATAGAAGCAGAGTCTTTGTGCTGCATTTCTTTCCACTCATTTGTCATCTTTTCTTTTATTTCCGGCAGCAATGCATCCAACCCGCCCCCATGCACAATTTCCCTCCCTGTATAAGGTTCAAATACCGGTAAAGTAGAAGTGATGGCCACTTTTTTATTTATTAACAGCTGCATGAGATTCTTCATTTGTGCGCTGTTTACATCAAGATCTGCCAATGATTTGCGACTGCCGGCTGGCAATTCATTTTCTTTTTTACCGGGAATAAAATCAGTGCTTGCCATAAAACCATGCTCAAGATTATCAATACCGGCCTCTGCTGCTTCACGGTAAGTAATAGTACCAATATGACCAGTTACTTTTAATCCACGCTGGTGCGCTTCCCTTAGAACAGTTACCAGGTCTGCCTTTGTTGCATGCATGTACATTTTAAAAGAGGTACATCCTTTGGCCGACCAGAATGCAACGGATGCGGCGGCTTCTGCGGTATCCTTAATAATATTGAGTGAAGGAATGTCAAAGCCTTTTCTTTCAATATAGGGGGCTGTTACATCCATATCCGGGCCCGTAAGTTTCCCTTCTTCAATCATGCGTTTGATGTTAAGATCTGTTTGGGGCTCTATGCTCCCCCCGGTACGCATGGTGGTAACGCCTGCGGCCAGGTACAACCGCGGAAATGAAAAAGGCATTTCTGTTATATTAAAAAAAGCTTCCAGCGGACTGGTATAATACAAATGTTCATGAAGCATTACCAGTCCGGGTATTACTGTTTTGCCGCTGCAATTGATAATGGTAGTACCTGCAGGTATGGTTATTTCTTTTGCATTTCCAACTGCTGCAATCCGGTCGTTTTGCAGCAGCAAGACCTGGTGTTCTTTTGCCGGGCCGCCTGTGCCATCAATAATTTTTACATCAGTAAGTGCAGTGCTGCCCGCCGCCACTTTAATGAATGCACTTACCTGGGGACTGTATGATTGTGCCTGGGGTTTTACCGTAAACAATACAAACGCAATTACTGTAAAAAAACCAGTTAATAATTTTTTCATTATTGGGAGTATTTAATTTTCATTTGTAAACGAAGCATACTGCAAAAGAAACATAAGAATAATAGTAATTTACGTTTCATTATTTCGGGGGTTTAAAGTAAGTTGTAATGGGATCAAAGGGGGATGCAAGGGTGCGGATTGGTAATGAAACTGAATATAAAACAACTTGTTGAAAGTTTGCGCTGAGCAACCGGATAAATTTCAATTGTGGCTTAAAGCAAAAAAGCAGTTAAATATTATACAATACACCCATACTATTTTTAAACATCTGCCGATAAGGTTTGTTATTTTTGCAGATGGCCGTTAACAACCCCTTTTTATCTTAAATTTCATAAACACCATGCAGTTATATTGTCCGTCACTTACTCAATATAAACGACTCAAAACCCTGGAAGTAAAAATCGGGGATTTGTTACTGGGCAATTTCAATCCTATTCGCATCCAAACCATGACAACCACCAATACCATGGATATCATGGCCACTGTAGAGCAGTCCATACGCTGTATTGAAGCGGGGGCGGAACTGGTGCGTATTACAGCACCCAGCAAAAATGAGGCGGAGAATTTGCTCAACATAAAGAATGAATTGCGCAAAAGAGGATATACTACACCCCTGGTGGCCGACATTCATTTTACCCCCAACGCGGCGGAGATAGCAGCAAGAATTGTTGAGAAAGTAAGGGTAAACCCCGGTAATTATGTAGACAAGAAAAAGTTTGAGCAAATAGATTACACGGATGCTGAATATGCAGAGGAAATAGATCGCATCCGCGAAAGGTTTACACCACTGGTAAAAATCTGTAAAGAATATGGTACCGCCATGCGCATTGGTACCAACCATGGCTCTTTAAGTGATAGAATCATGAGCCGCTACGGTGATACCGCCAATGGCATGGTTGAAAGTGCCATGGAGTTTTTACGTATTGCCAGGAACGAAAGCTATCATAATATTATTCTCAGCATGAAGAGCAGCAACCCGCAGGTAATGGTACAGGCTTACCGGCTGCTGGTACAAACCATGGATAAAGAATTTGGGAACTGTTACCCCCTTCACCTGGGAGTTACCGAAGCCGGTGATGGTGAAGACGGCAGAATTAAATCTGCCATAGGTATCGGTTCACTGCTGGAAGATGGCATTGGCGATACCATACGGGTATCCTTAACCGAAGACCCGGAATTTGAAATACCGGTTTGTAAAGATTTGGTAAAGCGCTATGATGAGAGGGAAAAGAAAACCGCTGATCAAACTGCCATACCGGCCATTGAAAAAATACCCTATTCTCCGTTTTCGTATGCAAGAAGAGAAAGTTTTGAAGTAAGCAATATGGGTAAAAAACATGTGCCTGTAGTAATTGCAGATTTCATGCAGGCTGCCGCTATCGGTCGCCATGATCTGCAGGCCATTGGTTATACCTATAGTGAAGCAACCGATAAATGGAATATCAGTGATGGCGCTGCGGATTATATTTATACGGGGAGTAAAAAAATGGATTTTGCGTTGCCTGGTACATTAAAAGTAATCTGCGATTATGAAACATGGATGGATGCCCCCGATAAAACAACCTGGCTTCCATTGTACCAGGGTGCATCCTACCTCTTGCACAATGAACGTTCCGCGGTTTTAAATTTTGTTTCAGTAGATGCCAATAGCAGCGATGCCAGTGAGATATTGCAAAAGATAAGGAAAGATGATACCGTGGTTTTGTGTTTATGGTCCTCTCATGCACATACCATGCCCTCTGTGCGCAGGTACATTATGGAACTGATGAATCAGAACATTAAATGCCCGGTAATACTGGCGGTAGAAAGCCATGACGACAATATTGATGACCAGCTGATTCATTTTTCGGCAGAGGCGGGCGCTTTATTTTTAGATGGCATGGTCGATG
>Ga0193753_10002561_pt1 | contig 14179 bp, 13 predicted proteins | sample H1c2metaG_FD_144925 | JGI IMG/M metagenome (GOLD analysis project Ga0193753, IMG submission 144925) | Soil microbial communities from a riparian zone of the East river system, Colorado, United States - H1c2 | ecosystem: Environmental > Terrestrial > Soil > Riparian zone | place: USA: East... | reverse complement strand
GACGGCCTCAAGCCGGTGTACGGCACCTCCGAGAACACGTACAACCTGTCGGGTTACTTCGAGAACGACCTGTTCAACGCACGCGTGAGCTACACCTACCGCTCCGAGTTCTACGCGGGCGTGGCCCGCACCGACGACTTCTTCCAGGATGCCGTGGGCAACCTGTCGGCGTCGGTCGGCTACAAGGTCAACGACTGGATGACGGTCACCCTGGACGCGCTGAACCTCAACAACCCGGACCTGAAGTACTACAGCCAGGTCAACGGCGAAGGACGCAAGCTGCCGTACGCGTTCTACGAGAACGGCCGCCAGTACTACCTGAACTTCCGCTTCAAGTTCTGATCTTTATCCAAGAACCCCCGGAGCATTGTTTCTTTTGCGGGCCCGGACTTGTCCGGGCCCTTTTTTTTCTGGGATGCTGCACCCGCCGTCTCGGCGGCAAGACGAACCTTTTCGAGGGAGACGATTCCATGCAATACGCGCGCAAGACTGTCCTGGCGGCACTTCGGCCCGGTGTGATCGCAACGCTCGCCGCCTTCTGCCTGTCGGTCGCGGCCTGCAGCAAGCCGGGGGCCACCGCAGCCGGCGATGCGCCGCCACCGACGTTGATCCCAGTGCCGGCCAAGCTGGTCGCGCACGCAGGCGGCTACGCATTGACCTCGGACAGCACGCTGGTCGCCGGCGACGAAGCTTCTGCGCGCGTCGCGCGCTATTTTTCGGGCCTGGTCGAACGCACGCACAAGCTGGCGCTGAAACCGGCCCCGGGTGGCGATGGCAGCATCGCCTTCGCGCTGGACAAGAGCGCGCCCGAAGCGGTCGAAGGCTACACCTTGCGCATTACCGACCAGGGCGTACGTGTCGCCGCGCGCGACGAGCGCGGCCTGTTCTACGGCGCGGTCACGCTATGGCAACTGCTGTCCGCGGACGCGAGGCTGCCGGCAGTGGAGATCGAGGATGCGCCGCGTTTCGCCTGGCGCGGCCTGATGCTGGACTCCGCACGGCATTTCCAATCGATCGACGAGATCAAGCGGCTGCTCGATGCGCTCGCGCTGCACAAGCTCAACACCTTCCACTGGCACCTGACCGACGACCAGGGTTGGCGCATCGAAATCAAGAAGTATCCCAAGCTCACCGGGATCGGCGGCTGCCGCATTCCGGCCGGCGACGGCGGCATCGATCCGGCTACCGGCAAGCCGCGGCCGTATTGCGGCTACTACACGCAGGACCAGATCCGGGACGTGGTCCGGTACGCCGCCGAGCGCCACATCACGATCGTGCCGGAAATCGATGTGCCCGGGCACGCGCAGGCGGCGATCGCGGCCTATCCCGAGCTCGGCGTGCTGGGTACGCGGCCGCCGGTATCCAACGAGTGGGGCGTCAATACCTATCTGTTCAATACCGAGGAAAGCACGTTCCGCTTCCTGGAGGACGTGCTCGACGAAGTGGTGACGTTGTTCCCGGGCCGGTACGTCCATATCGGCGGCGACGAAGCGGTGAAAGACCAGTGGCAAGCGTCGCCGCGCGTGCAGCAGCGCATGCACGAACTCGGCGCGAAGGACGAAATGCAGATGCAGGGCCTGCTGATCAAGCGCCTGGAGAAGCATCTGGTGGCGCACGGACGCCGCCTGATCGGCTGGGACGAAATCCTGGAAGGCGGCTTGCCGCCCGAAGCCACCGTAATGTCGTGGCGCGGCACGCAAGGCGGCATCGATGCCGTCAGACTCGGCCACGACGTGGTCATGTCGCCCTCGTCGGATCTGTACCTGGACTACCTGCAGACCGATTCGGCCGACGAGCCGCCAGGCCGCCCTGCCACGGTCACGCTGCAGGAAGTCTATGCCTATGAGCCGGTACCCGGCACGCTCGACGCTGCGCAGCAGCGGCATGTGCTGGGCGTGCAGGCCAATGTCTGGACCGAGCACATGCGCAGCTTCGCGCGCGTGCAGCATGCGGTGTTCCCGCGCATCGCGGCGCTGGCCGAAACCGCGTGGTCGCCGGCATCGAAAAAGGACCTCAAGGATTTCCTGGCGCGGCTGCCCGCGCAGCTGCAACGCTATCGCGCGTTGGGCATCGACTATGCGCAGACGCCGTTTCAGGTCGGCATTGTCGCCAATGCCGGCGACCGCGCTGGAATGGCGGACATCGCCTTGGCCAACCCGCTGGGCTATGAGATCCGCTATACGACCGATGGCAGCGAACCCACGGCGGCGTCGACGCAGTACCGCGCGCCTTTCGCACTGAAATTACCGGCCGAGTTGCGCGCCGCCGCTTTCACCGCCGATCGCCCGCTGGCTGCCACCAGCGTCCGCACCCTGGACGCCGCCGCGCTGCTTTCGCGCACGGACGAGCAGCTGAAGATGTGCACCGACGGCCTGATGCTGCGCCTGGAAGACGATGGCCCGGCCGACGGCGAACGCGCCATCTACAACGTCGACATCTTCAACCCGTGCTGGCAGTGGAGCGGTGTCGATCTGGACGGCATTGCCGCGATCCAGGTGCGCGCCGGACGCATTCCTTATTTCTTCCAGCTGGCGCACGACGAGCCGCACCGCAAGTTCAAGCCCGCCAAGACGGCGCACGGCGAACTGGAAATCCGTGCCGGCTGCGATGGCGCCCTACTGGCGAGCGTGCCGATGCCCGCGCAGCCCGATGCCGATGGCTTCGTGACGCTGGACGCGAAACTTGCCGCCAGCCAGGGAAAACAGGATCTGTGCCTGTTCTTCACCGGCGATACGCGGCCGACGATGTGGGCCGTGGATGCGGTGCGTTTGAGTCCGCGTTAGCAGCAGCGGCGACGCCGCTCTTCGTAAGAGCGGCTTCAGCCGCGAGCTTTTCGCGCCGGGAAGAGCTCGCGGCTGAAGCCGCTCCTGCGAAAAAACAACAGCGGGCCAAATCTCCCCCCGCCCTCTTTTTCAAAGAGGGGAGACAAACGACGAGCTCGTCAGTGCTGCGGAGGATCCGATACGGAACGCAACGGATCCAGGCGCAGCAAGGTATCCCGCCATCGCGTCAACCGCGTCGCCAATCCCGCGATCACGCCCAGCGTATTGGCCAACGCATCCCACCTGTCCATCAGCCGCGTATCGGTCAGCGTGCCTTGCGCGTATTCCAACCCGATCCCCATCAGCACCAGTCCCAATCCCGCGCCGAGCAATGCCGGCCAGCGCGCGAACAACTGCACGGCGCCGGCAGCGAGCGCGGCGTAGGCCAGGAAATGCTCCCACTTGTCGCTGCCCGGCGGCAGATCGGGCAGGTCGGGCGCGGGCACCAGCGATACCACCACCACGATCGCGATCGCCAGGCACCACAACGACGACCAGAGCCGCGCATGGCGCAACGGCTTGAACGACCGGCCGACGATCACAGGCGGAAACTCAGATCGCCGGCGAGGAACGCCGTGCCGAACTCGACATCGCGTGCGAAGCCCATCGCCTGGAAGCGCTCGCCCATCGCGTCGGGCAGGGTCAGCCGCTTGACCTGCTGCCGCAACCCATAACGCGCGATCTCATCGGCGGCGCGCGCCTCCTGCTCGGCCAACCGTTGTTCGAGTCCGTTGCCGATCAGGAAGCTCGCCTGCGAGCAGTAACCGACGAAATCGAAACCGGCATGAGTGCCGGCTTCGGCCAGCGCGGTGAAATCGACGGACGCGGTCAGGTCCTGCAGGCCGACGCGCGCATAGATGTCGTCGACCAGCTGATGGCGATGGAACGCGCGCAGCGTGCCATCGTTGCGCGCGGGCGAATAGAACTCGCTGCGCGGGTGGCCATAGTCGACGAACAGCAGGGCGCCGGCATCGAGCCCGCCGACCACCGCCTGCAGCCAGTACGGCAGTTGCGGCAGCAGTTCGGAGCGGTAGCCGTCCGCGAACGGCGCCTCGCGCTGGCGTTCGACATGCCGTACTGCCGCGGCCAATAGCGCATCGGCGGGCCGGTCGGTACGCACGAAGCCGGCGTGCGCATCGAACGCGACGTGCTCCTCGAACACCTCGCCCTCGCGCAGCGTAAAACGCGGCGTCGGCAGCGCATCGATTACCTCGTTGGCGAACAGCACCCCGTCCCAGCGTTCGTTGACCGGGCCGTCGAGCCAGTCGACGCGGTCGAACACGGGCGGCGTCAAACGCTGCTGCAGCCGCTCGCGCTGGCGCTGGCGCAGATCGGCGCTGGGCTCGAGGATGGCGTAGCGCGCCGGCATCGCATCGATCGCCATCAAGCGCTTGATCGCGGCTTCGGCGAAGGCGCCGCTGCCGCCGCCGACCTCGACGAAGACCGCATCCTCCCCGACCTGGCGCAGCACCGGCGACACGGCCTCGGCGACGCATTCCGCAAACAGCGACCCCAGCTCAGGCGCGGTGACGAAATCGCCCGCGGCCCCGAATTTGGTGGCGCCTGCGCTGTAGTAGCCCAGGCCGGGCGCGTACAGGGCCAACTCCATGAAACGCGAGAACGGAATCGCGCCGCCGGCCTGCAGGATCTGGTCGCGGATCACGCCGCGAAGGCGTTCGCTGTGTTCAATGGCATCGGGGTCGAGAGGCGGGGAAGCGGGCATGAAAGGTTCTCTTCGTAGACAACAGCATAAGACAGCCTGGCTCTTCGTAGGAGCGGCTTCAGCCGCGAGCTCTTGAGCTTGCGGGATTAGGGAAAAGTTCGCGGCTGAAGCCGCTCCTGTGAAAACAACAACGGCCGACGAAAAGCGACAATGGGCCGAAGATGGCGTTATCTTCCGCATGCAACCTATCGGACCTGCCATGGATTCTCCACGCCCCGTCGCGCTCATCACCGGTGCCGCCCGCCGCATCGGTGCCGGCATCGCCCACCGGCTGCATGCAGCCGGCTACGACCTCGCCCTCCACTACCGCGGCTCGTCGGCCGAAATGCGGGCGCTGGTCGCTGAGCTGGAAGCCATGCGCAAGGACAGTACGCTGTCGCTGCAGGCCGACTTGGCCGAATTCGACCGCCTGCCGGAACTGGTCGCGCAAACCGTGGGGCGTTACGGCCGGCTCGACGCATTGGTCAACAACGCCTCCACCTTCCGGCCGACTCCGCTGGGCACGGCCACGCCGGCGCAATGGGACGAGCTGTTCGCGAGCAACGCCCGCGCGCCTTTCTTCCTGTCGCAGGCGGCAGCGCCGCACCTGAAAGCCGCGCGTGGCGCCATCGTCAACCTGGTCGATATCTACGCCGAACGTCCGCTGCGCGGGCACGCGGTGTACTGCATGGCCAAGGCGACGCTGGCGATGGCTACGAAGTCGCTGGCGCTGGAACTCGCTCCGGACGTGCGCGTCAATGCGATCGCGCCCGGGGCCATCCTGTGGGCGGAGAACGAGACCAGCGATGCCAAAAAGGAGGCGATGCTGGTGCGCACGCCGCTGGCGCGCACCGGCACGCCCGAGGACATCGCCGAGGCCGTGCGCTGGCTGTTGCAGGACGCTCGCTATACCACCGGACAGATCCTGCGCGTCGACGGCGGGCGGCTGCTCGAAGGGTGATCGCGCGAAGCGGCGTGCGAGCTGGGAGCTAACCCAGTCTACGGTTTTATCGAGGTTTCAATAGCGGCCGTCGAACGCGAAGATGGGTTTGCGTTCCTTCCATTTGCCTTCGGTGAAATCCGGGAATTCCAGCGTGCGGTTGTCTTGCGCGATCGACTGTTCCGACAACGGCGTGATCGCGCTCCACGCTACCGCATCGTAGATGTCGATCGGCATCGATGCCGCCGCCTTCAGCGCTTCGACGAAAGCGTGGATCACGAAGAAGTCCATGCCGCCATGGCCCGCGCCTTCGGCTTGGGCTGCGTGCTGTTTCCACAACGGGTGATCGTATTTGTCCAGCCACGCCTTGGCCGGCTCCCATTGGTGCTCGTGCGGACTCCTGCCTTCCAGGTAGATGGATTTGTTGACGTCCATCCACAAGCCTTCGGTGCCCTGCACGCGGAAGCCGAGCGAGTACGGACGCGGCAACGAGGTGTCGTGGGTCAGCAGGATCGTCTCGCCGTTCTCGCACGCGATCTGCGTGGTGACGACATCGCCCAGCGCGAATTGCACTTTCGCGTTCGGATGCGCCTTGCCGCCATTGCTGATCACGTAGTCGTGCAGGCCGCGCGCCTTGCTCGCATAGCTGGTCAGCCGCGTGAAGCGGTTGCCGCGGTGGATGTCGGCCCACATCGCGCACGGCCCGATGCCATGGCTGGGATACAGCTCGCCGCTGCGGCGCACCGAATGCGGCGTGCGCCATTTCGCCTCCGACCACCCCTTGTCGCCGAACTCGACGCCGCCACCGTAGGCCTTGCCGGGCACGCCGGCGTTGAACTTGACCGCACGCAAGTCGTGCTCGTAACCGCCTTCCAGGTGCACCAGTTCGCCGAACAGGTCCTGCCGCACCATGTTCAGCACCGCCAGCACATCGCGCCGGTAGCAGACGTTCTCCAGCAGCATGTACGGTGTGCCGGTCTGCTGCTGGGCGCGCAGCACCTGCCAGTGGTCGTCGAGCGTGATGCCGGCGACGACTTCGCAGCCGACTGCGATCTTCGCCCGCATCGCCTCGATCGCCTGCGCTGCATGCCATTCCCAGGGCGTGGCGATGATGACCGCATCCAGGCCGCCCTTGGCGTACATCTCGCGCCAGGCGTGATCGTCGCCGGTGAACACCTGCGGTTTCGGCTTGCCGGCATCGGCGACCTGCTTGAGGGCGGCATCGAGCATGAACTGTTCGATGTCGCAGATCGCGGCCACTTCCACATCGCCGCGCTTCAGCAGTTCGGCCAGATGCACCTGGCCGCGCATGCCGGTGCCGATCAGGCCCAGCCGCAGACGTTCGCGGGATTTGCCGAGCGCGTTGAACCAGGGCGCGGCGGCGAGTGCGCCGGCGGCGGCGGCGGATTTCATGAAATCGCGACGTTGCATGCAGTGGGCTCCTGATCCGGCAGTAACGGATTGTGCCCGCGTGAGTCGATGGCGGCTACAAAGCGAAGTCACTGGGTCCCCGCCTTCGCGGGGATGACGGCCTAGAGCGAAGTGCGGCTCTTGATCTGGCCGCGACGCAATGTCCGTCTGCGCAAATCAGCAGACCCGGAGGGCGGCGGCCATGGATGGCCGCCGTTTTTCGATTGAGCCATGGATGGCGAGTCGAAAAATCCCCGCGCACCTCTCAAGCCCGCAAGTTAGCTCTGATCGGGGAAGAGCCCTTCTCTTTACTCCGGGCATCCTGCCCTTCGCCCTTCGAGCCGGCTTCGCCGTTCGCGCCGCTCCTGCGGCGCAGTGGTTACTTTCTCTTTGGCTCTGGAAAGAGAAAGTGACCCGGCCGCGGCAGCGGGCGGAAAACCGACCCGAATAGGGTCGGCAGATCGCGAAAGAGCAGCGGAGCGAGCTCCGCTCTACAAAGCATCAAGCGACGACAAGATCAAAATGGGTCCCAGCTTGCGCTGGGATGACGGCTCTAGGAAAGTGACGAGGATGACGTGCCGGGTCGCGCGTCCTCACCCCAGCCCCGCGCAAGCTGCGCGGCTTAGCCCCGCAAGCGTGAGAGGGAGCAGGCTTGCGCAAGCGTGGGAGAGAGTCGGCCTATACCTTCGGCGCGAACGCCTGCTCCAGCTGAACGCCCTGGAACGCAGTCGGCGTCTCGTGCGAAACGGCGTAGCGATACAGCGCTGCGGAATAGATTCCGCTCAACGCCGCCTGGTACACGCCCAGCAGCAACACCCCGATCAGGAACAGCGCCGCCACCACGATCGCCAGCGCCATCGACGCCTGCGCCGCAGCGAACGTCAGCAGTATGCCGATCACGACCGCCGCGAACGTGATCAGCCCGAACGCCGCACCGATGCCGACGTTGCCGATCGCATTCTCGCCCCACGTCTTCTTCAGCAGCGACACGCTCTGCTTGAGCGCATCGATCGGCCCCACGTTGCGGCTGACCAGCACCGGCACCACCAGGAACGTCGCCAGCGTCCACGCCGCACCCAGGCCGCTGCCGAGCAGGCGCACCAGGAAATTGTTGTCGCGGCTCTTCAGCGCCTGCAGCAGCACGCCGACCGTGGCGGCGATGGCCGCGTAGCCGAGAATCGCAGGAATGCGCGCCTTGGCGGCGTTGAAACCATCGGCCAGGGTGGGATCGCCGCCCTCCATGCGGATCATGGCCGCGCCGACCAGCGCGCAGTTGAAAAAGATGATCACCGAATACTGGCAGAAGTAGAACAGGAAGCCGAACACCGCCCCGCCCACGCCCATCCCGTTCTCGAAGATGCGCAACGCGAACATCGGCACCAGGAACGTGGCCAGCACCACCAGCGTGGCGACGCCGGAGATCAGCGGGAACAGCATCAGCTCCTTGTCGGAACGCAATACCGCCGCACTGGCCTTGACCAGCTGCCAGCTGCGCGAGAATTTCTCGAACATCGTGATGCTCCCCCGTGGAATGATGGGATGCATCGTGCGATGGAATAGCGACAACGGCAAGCGCCCGCTGTCGCAGGCCCCGGCTCAGGCGCCGGCAAAACCCTCGACCACGGCCATCGCCGATCCGCGCTCCGGCGAGACCGCCCAGAGCTCGGCCAGACTCTTGCGGCTGAGCGGGTCGATAAAACCGGGCGCGATATCGGCCAGCGGCTTCAGCACGAAGGCGTGCCTGAGTTCCGGACGCGGGATCCGCAGGCGCTGCGGCCCGTCCACGATGCGCTCGTCGTAGAACACGATATCGATGTCCAATGGCCGGTCGCCGAAACGCGGACTGCTGCGGTCGCGGCCGTGCGCGTCTTCCAGCGCATGCAGCCAATCGTTCAATGCCGGCGGATCGAGGTCGCTTTCGATGATCGCCGCGGCGTTGAGGAAATCGGGGCCATCGAAACCGACCGCGGCGGTGCGGTAGACCGGCGACAGCGACAGCTCGCCGAATCGTTCGCGCAGCGCGACGACCGCCGAACGCAGGTTGCGCTCAGGATCCATATTGCTGCCCAAACTGAGATAGGCCTTGCTCATGCCGTTTCTTTTTCTGAAATTACGACACTCTCTGAAAGCAAAATCATCCGCGGCTGCGCTCGACGATCACCCCGACCGCTTTCGCGCCGCGCACCGCGCCGGGCTTGCTCAGCTTCAAACGGACATGGGCGACATCGAATTCGCGCAGCACGATCTCGACGCAACGCTCGGCCAGCGTTTCCACCAGCTGGAAATCGGACTGCGACACGAAATCGATCAGCCGCTTGCTGACGTCCTTGTAGTTGAGCGTGTCGGCGATGTCGTCGGTCGCCGCCGGCTTGCGGTTGTCGAACGCCATCTCGACATCCAACACCAGCGGCTGGCGGATGCGCCGCTCCCAGTCGTAGATGCCGATCAGCGCCTCGATCTCGAGGCCTTCGATGAATACTTTGTCGACGTTCGCCACGCACCCTCCGCTTTTCGTAGGTGCGAACTCATTCGCACGCTCTTGATTTTACGATGGTGGCAGCGCAAAAGCGTGCGAATGAATGGCCAGCCTTCGCTGTTGTGGAGCGCCTCGCAACTACGAAACGCTCCGGACTTCCGACAATGTCGCCATATCCCAGCGCGGCGCCACATGCACCTGCGCGTCGTCGTGCTGCCCGGCCTGCAGCCGCAGCGCGCCGGCGAAGGCGATCATCGCGCCGTTGTCGGTGCACAGCTCCGGACGCGGGAAGCAGACGCGGCCGCCGCGCCTGGCCGCGCTGTCGGCCAGCTTGGCGCGCAGCCGCTTGTTGGCGCCGACACCACCGGCCACCACCAGGATGTCGCAACCGGCCGCGTCCAGCGCCCGTTCGCATTTGATCGCCAGCGTGTCGACCACCGCATCCTCGAAGCCGCGCGCGATGTCGGCGCGGGTCTTTTCGCTCTGGTCGCTGTCGCGCCAGGCCAGCAGCACCTGGGTCTTGAGGCCGCTGAAGCTGAAGTCCAGGCCCGGACGGTCGGTCATCGGCCGCGAGAACCTGTAGGCGCCAGGCGTGCCGGTTTCGGCAAGCGCAGCCAATTGCGGGCCGCCCGGATACGGCAGGCCCATCATTTTCGCGGTCTTGTCGAAGGCCTCGCCCGCGGCATCGTCCAGGGTCTCGCCGAGCAGCCGGTATCGGCCGATCGCATCCACGGCGACCAGCTGGGTATGGCCGCCGGAGACCAGCAGGGCCACGAACGGCGGCTCGGGCGGGTCGTCTTCCATCAGCGGCGCCAGCAGATGGCCTTCCATGTGGTGGACGCCGATCGCCGGCTTGTCCAGCGCCCAGGCCAGCGAACGGGCCACGCCCGCCCCGACCAGCAGCGCGCCGACCAATCCCGGCCCGGCCGTGTAGGCCACCCCGTCGATATCGCCGACGCCCAGCCCGGCCTCGGCCAGGGTCTGGCGCACCAGCGGCAGCAGCTTGCGGACGTGGTCGCGGCTGGCCAGCTCGGGCACCACGCCGCCATACTCGGCGTGCAGGGCGATCTGGCTGTAGAGGGCGTGCGCGCGCAGGCCGGCCGACCCGGCCTGGGCCGTGTCGTAGACGGCCACGCCGGTCTCGTCGCAGGAGGTTTCGATACCCAGGACACGCATGGGGGCTAAATGGGCGCCGGTTGCGCCTTGGCAAGAGCAGCGGCTATCATACGCGGCTCGCCAGGCGGAACCTGGCGGATTACTGTTCCCGGAGATTCCATGCCCAGCGTCAAAGTCCGCGAAAACGAGCCGTTCGAGTTTGCGCTCCGCCGCTTCAAGCGCACCTGCGAAAAGGCCGGCGTCCTCGCCGAAACCCGCAAGCGCGAGTTTTACGAGAAGCCGACCCAGGAGCGCAAGCGCAAGGCCGCCGCCGCCGTGAAGCGTCAGGCCCGCCGCAGCTCGCGCGACGTCACCAAGCGCCAGCGGCTGTACTGATTCGGTGGGCTGAAGCCCACCCTACCAGGCACCCGAAGCCGGCCGCGCGCAAGCGCCGCCGGCTTTTTGTTTTTGCCTTGTAGAGCGGAGCTTGCTCCGCTGCCTTTCGCCCGATCTCGCCCAAAGAGCAGCGGAGCAAGCTCCGCTCTACAAAGAACAACGACGGAGACCGCCCATGAGCCTCAAGCAACGCCTCACCGACGACATGAAGGCCGCGATGAAGTCCGGCGACAAGGACTCGCTGGGCGTGATCCGCCTGGTCAATGCGGCGATCAAGCAACGCGAGGTCGACGAGCGCATCCAGCTGGACGACACCGCCGTGATCGGCGTGCTCGACAAGATGGTCAAGCAGCGCAAGGATTCGGTGACCCAGTTCGAGGCCGCCGACCGCGAAGACCTGGCCGCCATCGAGCGCGCCGAGATCGTAGTGATCGAGCGCTACCTGCCCGCCAAACTGGGCGAGGCCGAGATCGCCGCCGCCATCGATGCCGCCATCGCCGAAACCGGCGCCTCGGGCCCGGCCGACATGGGCAAGCTGATGGCCGCGCTGAAGCCGAAACTCGCGGGCCAGGCCGACATGGGCCTGGTGTCGGCACTGGTGAAGAAGAAGCTCGCCGGCTGAGCCGCTTTCGTTCTTCGCAGGAGCGGCTTCAGCCGCGAGCTTTTACCAGGCGTCGCGAGAGTCACATCAAAAGCTCGCGGCTAAAAGCCGCTGCTACGAAAAGCCGGCGCGTCTCCGCCTTCCGCGCGCGCCGTCACTTTTCTTTTAGCAAGCATCGGCGATTATTCTGTCGCATGCGCCGTCCTTCGACCGAGCAGTTCCGGCACCACGTGCAACGCCTGCAGGAAAGCCTGCCGGCGGCGCTGGCGCGGCGTTTCGTCGAGACCGACCTGATGACGCAGGCCGCGTCGCTGTCGTTCTACGCGCTGCTGTCGCTGGCGCCGTTGCTGATACTGCTGCTGTGGCTGACCGCATCGCTGTATCCGAGCGCGCAGGAATCGCTGATCCAGCAGGTCGGCGCGCTGGCGGGACAGGGCGCCGAAGAAGTCGCCGATACCGTGATCGACAATGCCAAGAGCCGTCCCGATGTCGGTTCGCTGGCGGGGATCTGGAGCACCTTGCTGTTGTTCGTCGGCGCCACCGCCGTATTCGCGCGGCTGCAGGCCGCACTGAACCTGATCTTCCATACCGACGCGAAGCGGCTGCCGGGCGCTTTCGCCTGGGTCCGCAAGCGCGTGTTCTCGTTCGGCGTGGTGTTCGCGCTGGGATTCCTGCTCTTGGTTTCCATGACGCTGACCACGGCGCTGGAGATCTTCTTCTCCAACGTGCCGTCGCTGTTGCCGGCACTGGGCAACGTCGCCGCGCTCGCCATCTACTCGTTCGCGTTCGCGCTGCTGTACCACTACCTGCCCGACCGCCGCGTGCAATGGCGCCAGGCGCTGCTGGGCGGCGTGGTCACCGCTTTGCTGTTCGTCGCGGGCCGATATCTGATCGGCCTGTACATTGGCCGCGCCGCGCCGGGTAGCGCGTATGGATCGATGGGGACGCTGGTGATCCTGCTGGTGTGGATGTATTACGCGGCGGTGGTGTTCTTCATCGGCGCCTTGATCACCGCGGTGATCGACGAACGCTCACGCGAGCGTGCAGATCCGCCGATCGCGCTGCCGCCGTCGGAGCAAGAACCGCTCTTGTAGGTGCGAGGCGCTCCACAACAGCCGAAGGCTGGTCATTCATTCGCACACTCTCGCTATTCGCCGAAGAAAAAGCGTGCGAATGAATTCGTACCTACAAAAGCGTTATCCGAGCGGCTCGCGTGGACTGGCGTCGGTGATCGGGCCCTTGTCCGCGGAAGGTCCGGTCGGACCGGTGGTGTCGCCCACGCCGAATTCCTGCCCGCTGCCGCGCTCGCCCCACAGCACGTGGCCGCCGTACCAGTCCTGGCTGAGCACGTCGACGGCGGGCCGATCGGCCAGATCCAAGCGGATGCCGCCGCTGGCGGCGACGTCGGTCGTCACCCAGCTGGGCGCCTGGGTTTCCCAGTGACCGGTTTCGGGGAAGTTGGCGTGCGAACCCTGGCCGACGTAAGACACCGGGCGTCCGTTCTCCTTCGGGGCATCGGCCCACGAGCGGCTGATGTCCAGCCCGCTGTGCGCGCTGTAACGCACTTCCACCGGCTGGAAATTACTGTCCAGCTGCAGCGTGATCTTTTCCCAGTCGCCTTCGTGGTTCTGCACGTCGCCCAGACCCGGCGGGCCATCGTTGTACGAATAGAACAGGTGGTAGGTGATGGTGTTGGTCGCCGAATCGTACTGGTACAGGTTGTTGCTGTTGGCCAGGTCGCCGGTGCGGATGCCGTCGCCCAGTTCCTCGTTCTGGTGGTCCAGGAAAAGCTGGCCGTCGGCGTCTTCGTTGTCCTTGCCGATGCCGGCCAGCTCTCCGGACGGCACTTCGCCCAGGCCGTGCACTTCCTTGTCGCCCCAGAAGTCGCGCTCCTGGCGTAGGCTCGACTGATCGATATAGGTGTTCGGGTCCTGCAGGAAATTCTGTTCGTCGGGATGGAAGTACAGGATCGGCGCATAGCGCTCGGCCAATGCCTGCTGCAGCACCGGCGTGAGGCAGTACGGCGCAGCCGTGGAAGGCTCGGTGGAAGCGCTGGGCGGCACTACCGGCGGGCGGACTTCGGCGGGATACATGGCGATTTCCTGGCGACCGGCAATGCTCACATCCTAGGCCGGACAGCGCAGGCGGCCAGCTCGGGCCAACCCTAGATCGCCTGCCGGGGACCGCCTCCGTGGCCTGTTCAGGCGCGGCGGGCTTGCCGCAGATGCGATCATGGGCGCATGGCCCGCATCCCCGACGCCTTCATCGACGATCTGCTCGCCCGGACGGACATCGTCGAGGTGGTCGGCACGCGCGTGCCGCTGAAGAAGCAGGGCAAGGAATACTCGGCGCGCTGCCCGTTCCATGACGAGCGTTCGCCGTCGTTCACGGTCTCGCCGACCAAGCAGTTCTACCACTGCTTCGGCTGCGGCGCGCACGGCACCGCGATCAGCTTCCTGATGAACTACGACCGGCTCGAGTTCCTCGACGCGGTCGACGAACTGGCCAAACGCGCCGGCATGGAAGTGCCGCGCGACACCCAGCAGCGCAACGAAGACAGCGACACGCGCGATGTCTATGCCGCGCTCGAGGCGGCGGCGAAGTTCTTCCACAAGCAACTGGGCGGCAGCGACAAGGCGCGCAGTTACCTCGACGGCCGCGCGGTCGATGACGAGACGCGCGAACGCTTCGCGATCGGCTATGCGCCCGATGGCTACAGCGCGCTGAAGGATGCGCT
>Ga0193753_10002560_pt1 | contig 14184 bp, 9 predicted proteins | sample H1c2metaG_FD_144925 | JGI IMG/M metagenome (GOLD analysis project Ga0193753, IMG submission 144925) | Soil microbial communities from a riparian zone of the East river system, Colorado, United States - H1c2 | ecosystem: Environmental > Terrestrial > Soil > Riparian zone | place: USA: East River... | reverse complement strand
ATCTTTATATAGGAGCCAAGTTGAATCGTTTTCAAAAAAATAATTTAGGTTGAACACCTGGTTTTCAAGAAAAATTAAAGGCAGACATAGGGGCAAAGCGGCGGCAAGGTACATATTTGGGTAAAATAGCGGCGTAGTATTTATGCTACAAAATAATATCCTGACGCCGGTACAAGTTCTTAACGACCGGAATAAAAAAAATCTCATTGTTCACAACGAGATTTTTAAGCCTGTTTCCAGCTCTATTAAATTGATGATGAATGTTATTTTATCCCGTATTTATATTTATAGCGTTCAAACAACTGCTTTTGCTTATTGTCGAGGTTGATCTCGCGGCCCTGGATGTACACGGCTGATACAAGACTGCTCTTCATATCGAGTATATCGCCATCGCAGACAACAATATTTGCATCCTTGCCTTTTTCTATCGTGCCCGTCTTGTCATCAATGCCTAAAATTTTTGCGGCATTAGATGTTAATGTACTTAAAGCTTCTTCCTTTGTTAAGCCATAAGCGGCCATTGTGCCCGCCTCAAAAGGAAGATTGCGTTGCTGCCAAAAACCATCGCCGGCATCCATGCAGATCGTGAACAATACGCCCGCTCTTTGCAAAGCAGCACCTGTTTTATAAGGTTGGTCAACGTCGTCATCATCGGTTGCAGGTAAACTATGTGGTTCAGCTAAAATAACGGCGATATTATTTTCACGCAACAGATCGGCGATGATCCAGCTATCACTTCCGCCAACGATCACCACTTTGAAATCAAACTCTTTTGCAAAATCCATTGCGATCATCATTTCTTTTACGAGATCGCAGTGCACAAATAAGGTTTGCGTTTTGTTGAACAAACCTTTCACCGCTTCAAATTTTAAATTGATCGGGGAAGGGTTGATATTGGCGAGGTATCCTTTTGCTTCGCGGAAAAATTTGCGGATGCCTTCGATCCTATCCAAACCCTGCTTTACCGGATCTTCCTGGTCTCCCTGCTGCCTGCGCCTGCCACCACCGCCACCCTGGTTGGGGCGATTTACCAAAGCGGGCATGTTGAAATGAATACCGTTATCTGTTTTGTATGCTGCATCTTCCCAGTTCCATGCATCCAATTGTACAACTGATGATGTGCCACTGATGGTGCCTCCTCTTGGAACGATATGTGCGAGCAACACGCCATTGCAACGCAAAGTGTTTATTATTTTGCTGTCGGTATTGTAAGCAACCAAAGAACGGATGCTTGGATTTACATCTCCCAACTCATTAAAATCAGCGGTAGCACGCACTGAACCTACTTCCACCAAACCCAGGTTGGTGCTGGTTGCAATAAGGCCCGGGTACACTTGTTTGCCTTTTAGATCGATGATGCTCTTGGTGTATTCGGCAGGCAGCGTTGCAGGCGAACCCACATAAACGATCTTGCCGTTCTCAAAAACAATGTCGCCATTGATGACCTGTCCATTACCAACATGAATAACAGCATTAACAAGGGTGGTGCTGCCAACTTGCGGCGGAGTGGGGTGCATGTTTTCCTGTGCCATTAATCGCAAAGGAGCGAAGGCGATAAGGAACGCAAATGATGCGATGATAATTTTTTTCATGTTGTATGTTTTTGCCACAGAGAACACAGAAGCACTGAAGAAATTTGTGTGTTTTTTGGTGCTTATGTTTCTCTTTGACATTCTTAATTAATTTTTTATTCCGTGTTTTTGTGACTCAGTGACAATTATTGTTCAGTAGAGGCGATCCTTTCCTGTATCCTTCCCCACAAACTCTTTTCAATTTCATGATCTTCCTCGCAATAATTTGCTTCACGGAATGAAGGCATTGCAGGTGTAGTTCTTTCTCCGCCTTTTTTAGCACCGATCATTTTTTGAATAAGCCTTGCTTTTTCTTTGGCCATATCTTCACGCAGGTTCCTGTCGCGGTCCCTGTCAAAATAAATGATACCATCCACCATTGTCTTTTCTGCCTTGGCATAAATACTGAGCGGATGATCACTCCAGAGTACGAGGTCGGCGTCTTTACCGGTTTTGATACTGCCTGTTCTGTCGGCCACGTGCAGCATGGTTGCCGGGTTGAGGGTAACCATCTTCAATGCATCCTCTTCACTCATACCACCATACTTCACGCTTTTAGCTGCTTCCTGGTTAAGGCGGCGAGCCATTTCGGCGTCATCAGAATTGATCGCCACATTGAGGCCAACTTTTTGCATGATGTAAGGATTGTAAGGGATGGCATCCACCACTTCCATTTTGTAGGCCCACCAATCGCTGAAGGTGGAAGCATTGCTTCCATGCGCCTTCATTTTATCGGCAACTTTATAACCTTCTAAAATATGCGTGAATGTATTTACGCGGAAGTTGAATTTATCAGCAACCCTTATCAGCGCCGTGATCTCACTTTGTACATACGAGTGACAGGTAATAAAACGTTTCTTATTAAGTATCTCAGATAATGTCTCAAGCTCCAGGTCCTTTCTTTTACCCGGTCCCATTTTTTCATAATCCCTCGCACGGGTGAATGCATCCATCAACACTTCTTCAACACCCATACGGGTATCGGGGAAACGGTTATTGCCCTGTGAATTGCTGGAACGTTTTACATTTTCTCCAAGGGCAAACTTGATGAAGGGATCCCAGTTGGCAAACTTCAGTTGCTCTGCAGTTGAACCCCAGCGCAGCTTTAATAATTGTGTTTGCCCACCAATGGTATTGCAACTGCCGTGTAAGATATGGCTGCTGGTAACGCCGCCGCTTAATTGACGATATATTTCTACATCTTCGGGATCGATAACATCGCCGATCCTTACTTCTGCAGTAACACTTTGCGAACATTCATTTACGCTGCCGGTAACCGCAATATGCGAGTGTTCATCAATGATGCCGGGAGTTAAATGTTTCCCGGTGGCATCAACAACTCTTGCACTAGCATCGGTCAGGTCTTTTCTGATCGCAGCGATCTTTCCGTTCTTAACCAACACGTCGGTGTTTTCCAATTTGCCTTCTTTTTCATTGGTCCATACCGTTGCATTTTTAAACAAGATATTTTCCTGCAGCGGCATCTCCCTGAAACCATAACCATTAAATGGATAGGTGATCACACCTCCGATCTTTGCTGTTGCATCCATCCTGCCTCTTCTTCTTGTGCTATCGCCGCCCATTCGTCGTGAGCTATCGCCCATTCTGCGAGAACTATCTCCACCACCACCTCTTCTTTCCGGCACAAAATCCCCAGTCTTGACAGCGACCCAGCTGATCCATTTTCCATTTGATGACTGACCGGTGCCGTTCCATTTTTCATCGCCTATCACACCACTCAATCTTGTTGTGTTGCTACTGTCTTTCTTAAAAGCATAATTCAGTTTGACGAGTTTGTCTTGTATGATAAGATCAGCCTTTGCAGTATCTGCAGTGGTCACTGTTGCCGTTGGCTTGCCTGCTTCACCTTTCAATTCCAATTTATAAGATTCATTGTTGACCGTGAGGTTATACGTACCGCGAATATCTTTCCATCCATCTTCTTTTAATGTATATTTATTACCCTGCACCCAGTTTTGATAGATGACAGTTCTTTCATTGAAGATGGGGCCAGAAGTGATGAGGAAGTCGGCCAGTTTACCCACTTCAAGACTTCCGGCTTTATCAAATACGCCGAGCATTGTTGCCGGAGCTTTTGTCAATGCATCCAACGCTCTCGTTTCTGATAAGCCATTTTGAATTGCTTTGCGCAGGTTAATGAAAAAAGACGGCATGTCTCTTAAACCGTTTGCCGTTAATGCAAAACTGATACTGGCTTTTTCAAACGCACCCGGATTGAGCGGAGCCATTTCCCATGCCTTCAGATCTGCAATGTTTACAAACCTTGCGTCAGTAGGATCTTCCACATCCATCGCCTGGGGAAAATTAAGCGGAACAATGAATGATGCATTCGTTGCTTTTACGTCATTTATTCTTTGGTATTCGTTTCCTCCGGCTTTGATAATATACTGAACGCCAAATTCATCACCGACCTTATCGGCTCTAAGATCACTCCATTTATCGCCGCATTCAAATATCTGCGGCAATGCCTGGTTGTCGTTGAATGCCTGCAATGACAAATTGGTGCCTTCGGTTGCGGGTCGTGTCTTGTACCATTGCGCATCTAAAAAATTCTGGCGCAACAGTGCAACGCAGCCCATCACCGAACCGGGATAATCCTGTGTTGAACTTCCTTTATCAAAAGAATAAGCGGCTGAAGCCTTTTCTTTCAACATTACTTTGTTCTCTTTATCATTAGCAAGACTCACAAAAGCACTGGTGCCTCTTGAAATGCCATCCATTTGCAGTGCATTTACCGCCCCGAATCCGATGCCACGCAACTCTTTTGCCTTTGCTTCATTGACCGCAAATATTGTTGATGCATCCACCTCCGACTTAATGGCCTGGTTCCATCCATAAGCACCCTTGGTGTTGGATACCATTTGTGATTGGCCGCCAAAATTAAATCCGCCCCTTGTGGCGGGTTGCGTTCCATAGTCGCTGTACATATCGATAAATGAAGGGTAGATGTATTTGCCCTTGCAATCTACTACCACTGCGTCTTTCGGGATCGCGACGCCGCTTCCTACAGCTTCGATCTTACCCTGGCGTATCACCAGGGTTGCATCCTTTACGGTGGTTTGAGCGTCTTTTACAATGGTTGCGTTGATGAAGGCATAACATCCTTCTTTCGGATTGGCCACGTCATTGGCAGGAAAGGTAGCCTGCGCGTCTGCCCGTAAAACATTCAGCAACAATACCAATAGTACTACGGGGATTTTCGTTATTTGCATGCAGTTAAGTTTTGATATTAAGATTGGAGCGATAAATATAACAAATGATTGTACTTAAAGCTAACCGTTGGCATAATTTTGTTTTGGTAATGATGTATTTTTGAAGGGAGCAATAAAAATCAATAGATTTGTTGGCTGCAGTTGACAATTGCAAATCTTATTTCATGAAAAGAACATTGAGTGTCATTCTATTATTAACTATTGTTACGAAACTCTGTGCGCAGGACAGTACGATAGCACCCGTGTACACCGGTAAGGTTATGGTGATCAAAGATCCGAGATTGGATATACTTGCAAAGAAAGAACTGGAATTCAATACACTTGGAATGAAGGCGGCCAAGGGCTATCGCCTGTTGGTAATGAACAGCAACGATCGGGATAAAGTAATGGCAGTAAGGGCAAAATTATTGCAACAATTCCCCGACCAGAAAGTATACATGACGTTTCAGTTTCCTTATATCAAATTGAAGTTTGGCAATTTTGTTGAAAAACCCGACGCCGAACGTTTCAGGGATATGCTTGCTAAAACGCAGATCGTTACTACCAATATTTATGTTATTCCCGAGATCGTTGAGGTGAAGCCGGATAAGCTGAAGCCCGAGGAACAATAAAAAAATATGCAATAGGCAATATGCAACAAGCAATAAAAACTGCTTGAGTTTCCGGAGGCCATTGCTGATTGCCAGTTGCCCATTAATTCAATCTATGCTTAAAGAGAAAATAAAAGAACTGGCAAAGAAAAATGCCCCTGAATTCATTGAGGTAAGGCATCATTTACATTCCCACCCCGAATTGAGTTTTAAAGAATTTGAAACATCCGCATTCGTTCAGCAAAAATTACAAGGCTGGGGAATTCCATTTGATATTAAGGCAACCACTGGTGTTGTTGGTTTGATAAAAGGAAATAATCCCGCTAAGCGAACCATCGCTTTGCGCGCCGATATGGATGCATTGCCGATAATGGAAGAAAACAATATTGATTATAAGTCGCAGCACAATGGAGTGATGCATGCGTGCGGACATGATGTGCACACAACCTGTCTGCTTGGCGCAGCAAAGATCCTGAATGAACTAAAAGACGAATGGGAAGGAACGGTGAAGCTGATCTTTCAACCGGGGGAAGAAAAAAATCCTGGCGGTGCAAGTCTGCTGATAAAAGAAGGCGTGTTGGAGAATCCAAAACCTTCTGGCATATTTGCGCTACACGTTCACCCCGGATTGGAAGTAGGAAGATTGAGTTTTAGAGGGGGTATGATCATGGCGAGTGCAGATGAGATCTATATTACCATTAAGGCAAAGGGCGGACACGCTGCTGCGCCGCAGTTCACGGCTGATACAATTTTAATTGCATCGCATCTTATCGTCAGTTTGCAACAGATCGTTTCCCGCAACAATAGTCCTTTCAACCCGAGTGTTTTATCAATAACTTCTTTCCAGGGCGGCAATACCACCAATGTTATTCCAAGTGAGGTGAAGCTGATGGGAACGTTTCGTGCAATGAACGAAGAATGGCGTTTCAAAGCGCATGAGCTGATAAAGAAACAAACCATCGAACTCGTTCATGCCATGGGCGCAGAAGCAGATATACTTATTGACGTTGGTTATCCATTTGTATTGAATGATGAAACACTAAATGATACGGCAAGAAAAAAAGGGGAAGAATATGTTGGCGAACAAAATGTAGACACCACCGAATTAAGGATGGGTGCCGAAGATTTTTCTTTTTATTCTCACCAGATACCCGGATGTTTTTTCAGGCTCGGTGCTGGCAATGTCGCAAAAGGAATTTCAAGTGGTGTACACACACCAACATTTAATATTGATGAAAGTGCGATAGAGATAGGGATGGGAATGATGGCGTGGTTGGGAGCGACAACGGAGCCTTAATTGAAACCAATGTTTCTCGGCATGACAAAAGCTTTTGCGTTCACACAAAAAACTCCAAAATGAAAATAGCATTCCACGGCGCAGCAAGAACCGTTACCGGTTCCAAACATTTGCTCACTTTAAATAATGGAAAAAAATATTTGCTCGACTGTGGTATGTTCCAGGGGATGGGACAGCAAACGGATGCATTGAACCGCAACTTCGGTTTTGATGCAGCATCGGTAACAACGATGATACTGTCGCATGCGCACATCGACCATTGTGGGCTGATACCAAAGCTGGTAAAAGATGGTTTCAACGGAAAAATCTATTGCACACCCGCAACCAAAGAACTCACCGCTGTGATGCTGGAAGATTCTGCCGGCATCCAGGAAAACGAGGTCAAATACGAAAATAAAAAAAGGGCGCATGAAGGGTTGCCTTATCTCCCGCCTTTGTATACCACAGAAGATGCATTGGCTGCAGCAGATCATTTCGTTGCGGTAGAATATGATCAATGGTTCACAATAGATGAAAACATTGAAGTGATGTATTCCGATGCCGGCCATATCATCGGCAGTGCTGCCGTGCATTTGAGGATACATGAAGAAGGCAAGACAACCCGCCTCACTTTTAGCGGTGATGTGGGAAGGTACCGGGATGTTATTTTAAAATCTCCGGCCACATTTGATCAGGCGGATTATATTTTGATCGAATCAACTTATGGCAATAGCCTGCACGATTCTGCAACCACCACGCCCGATCAATTATTGGAATGGATCGAAAAAGCATGCCTGCAGAAAAAAGGTAAGCTCATCATACCTGCATTTAGCGTGGGGAGAACACAGGAACTATTATTTGCATTGAATCAATTGGAAATTGAAAGAAGACTACCCGACCTGGATTATTTTGTTGACAGTCCGCTGAGTGTAAAAGCGACCGAAATAGTAAAACACTACCCTCAATATTTTAATAAGACGATCCAAAAGATCCTGGAGCAAGACAATGATCCGTTTGGATTCAAAGGATTGAAATTTATTAAATCGGTTGATGAATCCAAGATGCTCAATTTTCGCAATGGTCCATTCGTGATCATTTCTGCAAGTGGCATGGCCGACGCCGGAAGGGTGAAGCATCATATCAGCAATAATATCGAGAACAGTCGCAATACCATTTTGCTCACGGGTTATTGCGAGCCGCATTCACTGGGTGGCAAGTTGATGGCGGGAGCAAAGGAAGTACATATTTATGGCGTTGATCATGAAGTGAATGCAGAGATCGGTTCTATTCGCAGCATGAGTGCACATGGAGACTATGATGATCTGTGCCAGTTCCTTGCCTGCCAGGACCCAAAGCAGGTAAAGCGCTTGTTTGTAGTGCATGGCGAATATAAAGTACAGCTCGAATTTCAGCAGCGGCTCATCAGCAAAGGTTTTGCAGATGTGGAAGTGCCGGAGATGCATTACGAGATCGGCTTGGCGTAAAAAACTATCATTTGATGTAAAAAAGTGTTTATCTTAATCCCGTAAACATTTTATTTTCCCCTAAAGCCCTTTTTATGAAACAGTATTTTATCCTGATCCTCTTCCTGTTTTCATTAGTGAACCTATCTGCACAGAACAAAAAATTGCCTGACTTTGGTAAAGTAGATATCTCAGAACTCCAGATGAAGGAGTGCTCCTTTGATAAGAATGCGGGAGCAATGGCATTATTCACTGAAGAAGAATCCTTGTTTAAAATAGATATGAATGCTGCCTCCAACTGGCTATTTGAGCAAACGGAAATCCATGTGCGTATAAAAATATTCAATAAAGAGGGATTCAAACGAGCTGACGTAAAAATTCCATATCCAAACTCCGACATGATCAGCATCAAAAAGCTGAGCGCTCAAACCTATAACCTGGATGCCTCTGGAAACGTAGTGATCAGCAAGGTTGATAAGGCTGCTATTTACGATAAGAAAATAAATACCCGCTGGCAGCAAAAAATATTTTCATTCCCCGACGTAAAAGCAGGTAGTGTACTTGAGTATAAATATATAATCGACGGATATGCCATGCAGAGTTGGTATTTTCAAGACGATATACCGGTCAAGTTCAGCAGGTTCATTACTAATTTCCCAACGGAACTGATAGTGGCCGCCGACCCATATGTTAATCTGCCCATGCAAAAAGGTACCCGGATGGATAATAACAATAATGTTAACTGGTACGAAATGGAGGACATTCCTGCGCTAAGAGACGAACCGTTCATTAGCTGCGACAAGGATTATCTGCAACGCATACGATCAAGAGTTATCGCCCTTGATTTTCCAGGCATCCCCCGCAAGAATCTTACTGTAATGTGGCCTGCGGCCATTAAAGTATTGTTGAAGGCCGATGATTTTGGTACCCAACTAAAAAAGGATATTCCCCGCACGGCAGAACTGGATGCATTGTTGCAAACTGTAACTGATCCCTATCAAAAAATGCGGGTCATTCACAGCTATGTTCGAAAGAATATGGAATGGAACAACTACGACAATATTTGGGCATTCACCGGCGTGAAAGCAGCATGGAAAGATAAAAAAGGCACCAGCGGCGAGATCAATCTTATTCTTATCAATCTCTTGAGAGACGCCGGGCTCAATGCGCATGCGATCCTTTTGAGTACCACTGATCATGGTGTTATCAATACCGGCGTACCCGACTTCAGTCAGTTCAATAAAGTGATGGCCTATGTTGAAATGGGCGACAAGCGCTATGTGTTGGACGCAGTAGAAAAAAATACGCCAGCTTATCTCATCCCCTGGGAAGTGATGGCATCGGAGGGATTGCTGATCTCCAATCCTGAGAGTGGAGAATGGGGATGGAAAACACTTTGGGATGCGGAACATAAAAATGACAAGGCGATAACCATCAATGCTTCGCTCGATGAACAAGGCACATTGAAAGGAACAGCGTTGGTGCGTTCGGCGGATTATGCAAGGGTAAAATTATTGCCATTGGTCAAACAAGGAGCGACCAAGCAAAAAGACGAATTGGTCTCGCTTCCGGATATGAAGATCGATAGCCTGTTGGTTGAGAACCTGGACAATGATACACTGCCGATAATGCAATCATTTAATTTTAGTGTGCCCACCGCTTCGTCCAGTGATTACCATTATTTTTCGGTCAACCTTTTTTCAGGACTCGAAAAAAATCCATTCATTGCCGATCAACGCCAGTCGGATGTTTTTTATGGCGTGACACAGGATTACATGATCGACTGCGTAGTTTCATTGCCTGATGGATACAAGATGGATGACCTGCCAAAGAATGTAAAAATGATCACGCCGGATACCAGCATCGTTTTTTCGCGACGATCTGAATACCAGGATGGGCTTCTGTCTGTATTGATCCACCTCGAGTTCAAATCGCCCATGTATGCTATGGCGGACTATGATATCTTCAAGGAGTTCTATAAGAAATTATTTGACTTCCTGAATGATAAATTTGTTTATAAGAAGAAGTAATGTGCAAATGTGCAGACGTGCAAATGTGCAAATTTCTTCGATTTGAGGGCTCTCGATTATATAATAACTGTTTGAATTCTAAATTTGCATATTTGCATATTTGCATATTTGCATATTTGCACATTTGCACATTGATACTATGATGGACATTACCTACACCGACGTCATTAAGATCCTCGTGGCATTTGCGTTGGGAGCATTATTGGGATTGGAAAGAGAATACCGAAGTAAGCCGGCCGGGTTTCGTACCCTGATCATGATAACGGTTGGTGCAACCGTCTTTACCATTTTATCCTATCGCATCGGTTCTGCTACACCCGATCGCATTGCAGCCAATATCATAACAGGCATTGGCTTTATTGGCGCCGGCGTTATTTTCAAAGAAGGATTGAAAGTGAGTGGCATGACCACGGCATCTACGATCTGGATCGCTGCGGCGATAGGTATGTCGGTAGGGTATGGAGCCTATTATTTGGCAGGAGGCGTAACGATCCTGGTGTTGTTCATTTTAATGCTATTGTCTAAACTCGAAAACTCATTTGATCGGGTTCACCAGGTAAAATTTTATAAGATCAGTTTCAGAGTGGACGAATACACCATCGATGAACTGGAAAAAAATTTATCCGATTGTGGCGTGAATTATACAATAAACAAAGTGTTGAAGAATAATAATGAGGTTATCGTTTTTTATAAGATAGGAGCCAATAAGAGGTCATTCCAGAACATTGATACGTATTTGATGGAGACGAAGGCGATAAAGAGTTTTGAGGTGTAAGGATATTGTAAACCGAAATTTATAATACTTTATGAAAAGAATGTTTTTATTGTTGCTGATCATCACAGGCGCTCGGTCGAATGCACAAATAGTAGTATCATCCTATTATAGCTACATAGCCGAGCCTGTTGCATATTTCGCTGCGCCTGACGGCGGTTATGTTGGTATAGATGAAATATGGAAGCCCGGTACTCATTCAGGGGTGTGGGGTAAACTCCGCAAAGACTTTGTTGTTTCTAAGTTTGACGATAAAATGAGCAATAAGGTTCAATTGCCTATTGTATATAATGGAGAAGAGTATAGTGGTTACTTTGCGGAGTTTGTAAGATCAGGAAATAAATTTTTTGCAATTTGTGTTGACCCGATAAAAGATGGTGCCGTAGCAAATATGAGGGTTATTGAAATTGACCCACTTAATTTGAAGGTAGTTGACAATAGGATGGTAGCGACTGAAAAAGAAATTGACATGAAGCTGCTATATTATTATTGGTCTCTTGACCCTGTGATTTTCAGGAGTTCGCCGAGCTCAAAAAAGCACTGCGTCTTTATTGGTGCTGATAAAAAAGAATTTTTCCTGATGGCGCTTGATGAATCTTTACAGCCGCTGTGGAAGGGCAAATTTGAAATACCGAAAATAAAGCGATCAGAAATAAAAGACATTGATATTGATGATGAAGGAAATGTTTTTATTGCAGGTATTGATAAAGATAATACTGTTTACCTCTCCAAATATGATCGCGACGGGAAAAGCACGGTCAGCGAACTTACGATGCCCGAGGGAAAGATCAATAATGCCAGTGTATTGGCAAAAAAAAATACCAATGAGGTATTTATCGCAGGTACTTATTCCGAAAATTCCAAGTTTTCGAATGGAGTGTTTAATGCACGCCTGGAAAAAAATACGCTTGAATTAAAAGACATGCACAAAGAGATATTTCCTGAAACAATTGTTGACCGACTCCATAAAGATGGCTTCGCCAGGGGCAAATCGAGGGCGTATGGACTTTTTCAAGCGTATGTGTCGGGCCGACTGTTTGAAAATGGAGACGGAACAATGAGTTATGTTATCGAATGTATACAACCATTAGGTTCAATGGGATTGCAAAAAGCCGTAGGGAGCCTGGTGACTACAACAATGAAAGAATCTACAAATGTCTTTTCGCATATTCCGCGTTATGAAGTGAATTCTTTTCAGGGAGATCAAAAACAGTATTACGCCAATTCATGTGGGAAAAACTTTTATCTGTTTTACTATGACCATGAAGAAAATTTACATAGAGATGTAAGTGAGGATCAGAAGGTTTACCAGGGCAAGAATGGAGTATTGACGGTTGCCACTATCAACGACGGAAAAATAGTGAGGGCTGCAGTCCCCGGTGGAGGAGGCCTTTGGGAAAATATCAAGCATTATTTGGTTATGGAATGCAAAAAATAAATGGTCTTTAAAGCTAAAAACGGTTCAATCTAAAAGCGCTTATATCAATTTCAGTTGTGCTTCCATTAACGATCTGGGTAACCAATTTGCCCGTTCCGGTAGCTTGCGAAACGCCAAGCATCGCATGACCTCCGGCCAACACAAGATTTGACAGGTGCTTTGGCCTTCCGATATACGGCAGTCCATCGGGTGTCACAGGCCTCAATCCATTCCATATTTTATCAGCAGGGGGAAGATCGATCTGTAAACCGGGATAGAATTCTTTTGCAGAATGATAGATGCCCTCCATTCTTTTTACCAATACTCTATTATTGATGCCACTGAGTTCCATAGTGCCACCGATGCGCAATTGGTTTCCCCATGGAGTGATGGCGCAGCGGCCATCGACGAGAATGGCAGGGTAATGAATATTCTTTTGGACGTGAGGATAAGTATAGCTGTAGCCCTTTCCCGGTTGTAACAATAATTTTATGCCGAGCGATTTGGCAAGAATAGGCAACCAGGATCCAGTGGCAAGTACGACCATTTCACAATCTACTTTTTGTTTATCGGTGATCACGGCGCTGATCCGCTCGCTCGTTTTTTCAAAACCAGTAACGTTGCTGTTCAATTGAAAACGCACGCCTTTATTTTCTAAATAATTTTTCAATGCAAGCATCATCCTGCCCGGATGAAAATGACAATCATCTTTGAAAAGTACCGCGCCGGCGATATTCAATTCCACATCGGGTTCGCGTTGCTGCACTTCGGCTGCATTAAGCCTTTCCACTTTTAATCCAAATTTTTCGGCATCATCGGCGATATGAAACTCATGCTCCAATGTTTTTTGTTGTTTGCAAAGCATGAAGCATCCTTTTTCTTCCATGTTGAATGTATCCCCGATATCATTTCGCATATCGTTGATCAAATGCCGGCTCAACTGCAAAATATTGTTGAGGTGCGGTGCATTTCTTTCAACGGTCCTGGCATTGCTGCTTTTCCAGAACCGGTATGCCCAACGGATAAGGTCGGCATCCAATCTTGGTTTGATATAGAACGGGCTGCTGCTACTCAGCATATGCTTCAATCCTTCGGCAATGATACCCGGAGAGGCCAACGGAATAAAATGACTGGGCGACATATATCCCATATTTCCAAAAGAGCATCCATCGCTGATATCGCCGCGATCGATGATGGTTATGTCATGACCTTCCTTTTGCAAATAATAAGCACTGCTTAATCCGATAATGCCTCCTCCGATGATTACAACCTTCATGTTTGATTCAATTGTTTTTATAATTCGATGGTCATTCCTTCTTCTGCAACGCCAAGGCCAGCGGCTTTCACTTTATCTTTTTCACTAGATGTTTTTTTTAGCAATGGATTTGTATGATTGAAATGAATGAAAACGATCTTTGATTTTTCTTTTGCCGGTAAGCTGTCGAATATTTTCATGCTTTCTTCAACGAAAGGATGAGGTATCTCGCTCATATCCCTGGCTGGCAGCTCGCCGTTTTTATAAAATGTTCCGTCGAGTAAAGCTAAATCACATTTGCTGATCTCTGTAATAATATTGCGGTTCCATTTCTCCCATTTATTGATGTCGGGAATGAAGAGGATCTTCTTTTTATCAGTTTGAATGGTGAATCCAACTGTTTCAGAAAATTCATCGCGGTGTGGAACTATGATCGGCGTAACACTGAATGATCCATTTAAATGAATAGTGCTATCGGCCTTCAATTGATCCAATTTGATATTGTGCAGTGAAACCAATTGGCTCCAGGGTCCGTTGCTGCGTAAGAATGAGTCCAGGCGGGGCATAGCCCACACCG
>Ga0193753_10002559_pt1 | contig 14188 bp, 14 predicted proteins | sample H1c2metaG_FD_144925 | JGI IMG/M metagenome (GOLD analysis project Ga0193753, IMG submission 144925) | Soil microbial communities from a riparian zone of the East river system, Colorado, United States - H1c2 | ecosystem: Environmental > Terrestrial > Soil > Riparian zone | place: USA: East... | reverse complement strand
CCGGCGCGTCGTTCCTGGTCATGGCCATCGTCGGTGGCGCGATCATTCCGCCCGTGATGGGGCTCGTATCCGACGCGAGCTCGATCAACGCGGCGATGTTCGTGCCTGCTGTGTGCTTTGCCGTCGTCCTGGCGTTCGGTCTCAAGTCACGCCAGCAATGAGCGGCAACGCGTTTGCAAGGCGCCAGATCGGGACGACCGGGCTCGAAGTGAGCACGCTCGGCTTTGGTGGCGCGGGCATCGGCAATCTGTATCGTGTCCTGCGCGATGAAGATGCCAGCGCCGCGGTCGTCGAATCCTTCACAGCCGGTGTCCGTTACTTCGATACCGCGCCGTTCTACGGTTTCGGGCTCAGCGAGCTGCGTATCGGCGGCGCATTGCGCGGCGCGCAACCGGCGCCGGTCCTGTCCACGAAAGTGGGCCGGCGGCTGGTGCCCACGGGGCTGCAGGATGAAACCGTCGGGCGCGAGGGGTATTTTTCGCCGCGCCCGTTCGCGCCGGTGTTCGACTACGGCTACGACTCCGTGATGCGATCACACGCCGAAAGCCTGGATCGGCTCGGCGTCGCGCGCATCGACATCCTGCTGTGCCACGACATCGGCCGCATGACGCACGGTGAAGCCCACGCCGCGCGCATCCAGGAATTTCTCGAGGGTGGCTATCGCGCCATGCGCGAGCTGCGTGATTCGGGCGCCGTCACCGCCATCGGTCTCGGCGTCAACGAGTGGGAAGTCTGTGTCGAACTGCTGGCGCATTGCGAACTCGATTGCCTGCTGCTCGCCGGCCGCTACACGCTGCTCGAACAGCCGGCGCTGGAAAAGCTGTTGCCGCTGTGCGTCGAGCGAAGCGTCTCGGTGATCTGCGGCGGACCATTCAACAGTGGCATCCTGGCCGCGGGTTCGCGCGCCGGTGCGCAGGCCCACTACAACTACGCCGCGCCACCAGCACCGATCCTCGAGCGAGTGCGCGAGCTCGAAGCGCTGTGCGACAGCTTCTCCGTGCCATTGCAGGCGGCAGCGCTGCAGTTTCCGCTGGCGCATCCGGCGATCGCGAGCGTAGTGGCGGGCTGCGCCAACGGCAAGGAAGCGCGCAACTGCGCCAGGATGTTTTCGCAGGTCATCCCGCAGGAATTCTGGCGAGAGCTGCGCGGGCGCGGGCTGGTGAATGCACTGGCGCCGCTTCCCGAATGAAGCTGAACGCATGAGCCGCATCGACAGCCATCAGCATTTCTGGCGCCTGGATCGTGGCGACTATGGCTGGCTGACCCCGCAGCTCGTGCCTATCTACCGTGACTTCCTGCCCGCTGACCTGGAGCCGCAGCTCGCCGTCGCCGGCGTCACGGCCACCATTGCCGTTCAGGCGGCGCCCACGGTGGCGGAGACCCGCTACCTGCTGCAACTGGCGCGTGACAACCCGTTCATTGCCGGCGTCGTGGGCTGGGTGGATTTCGAGGAAGCCACGGTTGCCGACACCATTGCCGGACTCGCTGCCGATGCCAGTCTCGTCGGCCTGCGGCCGATGATTCAGGACATCTCCGATCCCGAGTGGATGTTGCGCACCGAACTGACCCCCGCATTCGAGGCCATGATCGACCACGGCCTGGTGTTCGATGCGCTGGTGCGCACCGAACACCTGGTTGCACTGCGCGAATTGACATCGCGTTTTCCCGACCTCGTCATGGTGGTCGACCACGGCGCGAAACCGCCGATCGCCGCCGGAGACCTGACCGCGTGGAAGCGCGAGATCGCGGCGCTTGCGCGAGAGACGCCGGTCATCTGCAAGCTCTCGGGCCTGGTGACCGAAGCAGGCACCAGCAACGCACCCGGGATTGCCGAATGCGTGGAACACCTGCTCGAAAATTTCGGGGCGCAGCGCATGATGTGGGGCAGCGACTGGCCGGTCTGCGAGCTCGTGTGCTCATATGAAGCCTGGCGCCAGTCGAGCAACCTGCTGCTGGGCGGCCTCGATGCCTCCGCGCGCGAGCAGATCTATTCAGGAGTGGCACGGGCAACCTATGGAATCTAAGCGACTCTCCGGGAAAACTGCCGTGGTCACCGCCGCGGGCTCCGGCATCGGCCGCGCCAGCGCGGAAAGCTTCGCGCGCGCCGGCGGGCGCGTGATCGCCGCGGACATCAACGCAGAAGCATTGGCCACGGTCACGGGCTGCGAGACACAGGTTCTCGATGTGCGCGACGCGCACGCCATCGGCGCGTTCGCGCAACGCATCGGGAAAGTCGACGTGCTGTTCAACTGCGCCGGCTCGGTGCCTGGCGGAACCATTCTCACGGTCGAGCCCGACAAGTGGGATGCGGCCTTCGAGCTCAACGTGAACTCGATGTATCACATGATCCGCGCCTTCCTGCCAGGCATGCTCGCCGCGCGCGCGGGGTCCATCATCAACATGTCGTCGGTGGCCAGTTCCATCACCGGCGTCGCGGATCGCTGCGCGTACGGCGTGACCAAGGCCGCGGTGATCGGCCTCACGAAGTCCGTGGCCGCCGATTTCGTCGCGCAGGGCATCCGCTGCAACGCCATCTGCCCCGGCACCGTCGATACGCCTTCACTGCAGCAGCGCCTGCACGCCCACGGCGACTACACCAGGACGCGCGCGGAATTCGAAGCGCGCCAGCCCATGGGCCGACTCGGCAAGCCCGAGGAAATTGCGGCGCTGGCGCTGTATCTTGCAAGCGATGAATCGGGCTTCACGACCGGGCAGATTCACATTGTCGATGGAGGGTGGATGATATGAAACGGTTTGTTCACTGTTATGCCGTTGCAATGGCGGCTTCCCTGCTGATCCCGGGTGCCGTGTTCGCGCAGGCGCCGGCCGCGGGCCTGAACCTGAAATCGGAACAGCCGCAGGGCATCGTCATGCTCTCTTCCGATCTCGTTCCCAACCAGGGACGGCTCGTGTTCAAGATCGTCGCCTACAACAAGGGTACGGCGCCGGTCACGCTCGACCCCGCGACCATCACGCTAACTACCGTCGCCGGAAAACCCGTGCCGCTGGCTTCGCTGGCGCAGCTCGAAGACGAGACGCGCGAAGCGTTCGGCGGCCCGCCGGCCAAGCGCCCCGACGACTACGGCAAGATGTCGCAGGTGCAACGCCCCGTGGTGGTCACCTCCAGTGGCGAACGTGACGTGAGCGGCTATACGGGCGGCGACGCCATAAGCTCATCGGTTTCCTCGGGCAGCAGGAAAACGGTCGACGAAAACAGCGACCCGAAGCTCAAGGAGGCGCTCGACAACCTGCGCGCCGCTATCTTGCAGCCGGCGCCTGTCGCCCCGCGCACCGCCGTCGGTGGCAATGCCGTCACCCAGTCGTTCAAATTCGGGCGCAAGGAAGAACGCCGGCTCAAGCTGTCGCTCGACTTTGCCGGCGAACACCACGACTTCGAGTTCGAGGTTCCGCGCTAGTAGGTCGCCAGCCGCACGCGCAGCAGCCGCGGCTCTTCGGTGAGATTGAGGCCGTAGTCCGTCTGGTCTCCGTTCCACACGCGCGATTTGCGCCACTGACCTCCGGTGTAGGTCCCCTCTTCCACGCTGGCGTATATGAGGCCGTTGGCCTTGCGGTTCCCGGCGGGCGCAAAGTTAACGCGGACACGCTGCCCCGTCAGCAGGAAATCGTCAGGGCCCAATTGCGCGATCAGCGCGCCACCCGAGGGATAAGCGGGCCATTCGGGTTTGTCCTTGAGATCGCCGAACCACTCCTTCATGCCGAACTGCCATTCGTTGAAGCTCAACGTGGCCTGCCAGCGGCCGAGGTCCAGCTGGCGGCTGGTGCGATCGTCGGGTTCCGACGCCCCCCACACCCGACTCTTGAAACTCAAGGCTGCCCACTCGCGCGCGATCGGCACCAGCAACCGGTATGGCATGGCAAAAGCATCGATGGCTTCGTCGATGTGCTTTGCGCCCAGCGGAAAGTTTGAATAGCCGGTGTAATCGATGCCGAACGGAACCACGCCGAGCGCCTGCGCGCCGAGCAGGTCGTAGAAATAGCGCGCGAATAGCGGATCGTTGCCGATTTCCGGAACCAGCAACGGACCGCCCATCTTGTATAGCTCGATTACGCGGTCGACCTTCTTCGATTCCTTCAGATAGATGTCGGGCGCCACGATGTCGACGGCCGGCCCTGCCGCGCGGTAGATAGAGATGACGTTGTCGGTGGGCCCGCCGCTGGCGTAGCCGCCCGGCGGCCCTGGATGGAAGGGATCGCGCAGCGAGGCGTTCACGTACATGGGCAGCGGATATTCCTTCTTGCCCGCCGCGGCAACGTCGCCGATGAATTTCGCCACGGACCACGCGTGGAAGAATTCCTCAGCGTCCTTTCCGAAGGCCTGCGTCCAGGTACCCGGCTTCGCCGACATCGCCTTGATCAGCACGGCCGGCACCGGGCCATCGAACAGCTTCTGGGCTTCGGCGCCATAGTCACGGGGGCTGCCGTAGGTGCCGGGCTCGTTCTGCACCTGCACCATGACCGTGGTGCGTTCGGGGTCAGCGTCCTTCAGATGCTTCATCAATGCAGCGAACGCGCGCTTGTCGGCCGCCAGCGTCGCCGCAGAATGCGGCGACATGGAGTTCAGGACCTTGCCCTTGGCGTCCAGCAGGCGCGGGAAACGCGCGTTGTCGAGCTTCACCCACCCGGGTGCATAGTTGGGGCCGTTGTTCTTCCAGGTCGCGAACCACAGCAGCACCAGGCGAACCTGGTTGTCGCGCGCCTCGTGCAGCAGCGTGTCGAGGAATGAGAAATCGAATTTTCCCTCAATGGGCTCGATCTGCTCCCAGGCGATGGGCACGCTCACGGTATTGGCTTGCAGCTTCTTCACCGCGGGCCAGACCTTGGGAAGCACGTCGGGCCAGGCGCTCGAATTATTCACCTGCGCGCCCAGCATGAGATAAGGAGCGCCGTCGACCATGAGCGCGGAGCGTCCGTCGCGGGTCACGATCTCAGGCATGGGCTGCCCGGCAACCGCCGTCGCACAAATCGCCGCCGCAATGCCGGTCGCCAGCATGGTTCGCCAGATCTGCATCAGTTGTCTCCCATCCCCGCGCGTCACTAGTATAGGTGCCAATGAAACACATGGATCGCCGGGGGAGTCGAATGAGCAATGGTGACTGGCGCGGTGCGCTGTACATGCTTGCGTTGGCGCTATCGTCTGCGTCGGTGGCCGCCGGCACGGATGTCATGCCACGCAAAGACGTACTCAAGCTGGCCTCCCGCGTCGCCGACTGGCAACTCGAGCGCACGGGCGCCACGCACGGTGTCACGAAGTACGCGGAAGAAACCGCCAATCCCCGCAGCTGGCAACAGGGGGCATTCTGGGTGGGGATGACACACCTGGCGGATGTCACCGGCGAGAAACGTTTCGCCGCTGCCATCGTCGACATGGGTAAAGCGAACGAATGGAAACCCGGCGCGCGCACCTATCACGCCGACGATCACATCATCGGCCAGAGTTACCTCTGGGCCGCACGACATGGCGCCGGGCCCGATGCGCTGGCACCGCTGCGCGCCACTTTCGATTCCATCCTCGCGAATCCCGCCATTGCGCATTTGAGCTTCGTTCCCGCCAATGACTACGAATCGACGGTGTGCCTGCGCCGGTGGTGCTGGTGCGACGCGCTGTTCATGTCGCCCCCCGCCTGGGTGGAGCTCACACAGCAGACCGGCGATGCGCGCTACACGCAATTCGCCATGGCGGAATTCTGGGCCACCACGGATTTCCTGTACGACCCGGCGGAGAAGCTCTTCTTCCGTGACAGCCGCTTCTTCGAACGGCGCGACGACAAGGGCCGCAAGCAATTCTGGAGCCGCGGCAACGGCTGGGTGTTTGCCGGCATCGCCAACATTCTCGATGTCTTGCCGAAAGACAGCCCGCACCGGCCGCGTATGGAAAAACTGTTTCGCGAGATGGCCGTGAAATTGAAGACACTGCAGAAGCCCGATGGCTACTGGCCGCCGTCCTTGCTGGCCCCGGACAATTCCCCCGCCGAAACCAGCGGCACGGGCTTTTATGTTTACGGCCTCGCGTGGGGTGTGAATCGTGGGTTGTTAGATGCCACGGAGTATCGTCCCTCCATTGATCTCGGCTGGGCGGCGCTGACGCGCGCCGTGGCAAAGGACGGCCGACTCGGCTGGGTACAGCAGGTCAGTGACCGCCCCGAAAGCGTAGCCGAAGCCGATACGCAGTACTACGGCGTCGGCGCGTTCCTGCTGGCCGCGAGCGAAGTCGCCGCACTCTCACCTGCGAGGTAGATATGTCGAAACTGCGTGCCATGTGCATTGCCCTGTCGCTCGATGGCTTCGGTGCGGGCGCCGATCAAGGTCTCGAGACTCCGCTCGGCGTCCACGCCCTCGAGATGTTCGAGTGGTATTTCCCCACGCGCGCGTGGCGCAAGATGCAGGGTCAGGAAGGGGGCGAGACCGGCGTCGACAGCCGGATGGCCGACGCGAGTTTCGAAAGCATGGGCGCGTGGATCATGGGGCGAAACATGTTCGGGCCGGTTCGCGGTCCCTGGCCCGACGAAAGCTGGAAGGGCTGGTGGGGTGAGGATCCGCCGTATCACGTACCCACCTTCGTGCTCACGCACCATGCCCGCCCATCCATCACGATGAAAGGCGGCACCGTGTTCCATTTCGTCACGGGCGGCATTCACGAGGCGCTGGACCGTGCGCGCGAAGCTGCCGGCGGCCGTGACGTACGCGTGGGCGGCGGCGTATCGACGATTCGTCAGTACCTGCAAGCCCAGCTGCTCGACGACCTGCATCTGGCGGTACGTCCGGTGTTGTTAGGCCGCGGCGAGGCGCTGTTCCGCGATCTCGACTTGCGCGCGCTGGGCTACGAAGGCGCCGAAACAATCGCGGGCGAGCGCGCGACCCACTTCGTCATTCGACGCAAGCCCTGAGCAATCAGATCTCGCCACGCTTCAGCTGATCCACGGCGAAGCCCGCGGCGCGCGCCGTCAGCGCCATGTAAGTGAGCGACGGATTCTGCGTCGGTGACGACACCATGCAGCTGCCGTCGGTCACGAACACGTTGGGCACCGCGTGCACCTGGTTGTGCGCATTGAGCACGGAGGTTTTCGGGTCGCGTCCCATGCGTGCCGTACCCATCTCGTGAATCACGCTGCCGGGCGTCACCGGGTGATTGAACCCCTGCACATTCTCCAGCTTCGCCGCCTGCATCATCTCCACGGCGTCGTCCATCATCTGCCGGGCCATTGCCGTTTCGTTGTCGCGATACTTCATGGAGACGTTGATGCGCGGGATTCCCCACGCGTCGGGCTCGTCCGGTGACAGCCACATGCGGTTCTCGTGGTTGGAAAGCGTCTCACCATAGCCTTCCATGTACAGACTCCACTCGCCCGGACGCGTGATCTCGCTCTTGAAGTCCGCGCCGAAGTCCGGGCTGTCGATGCCGCGCGTCCAGCTGCCGCGTTGGGTGTACACCTCGTAGCCGTAGCCGCGCTTGAATTTCTCTTCACGCTTGCCGACGTTGCGGAAACGCGGAATGTACATGCTGGTCGCCCGGCGCCCGCGATAGTAGCGGTCCGACAACTTCGAGTAGCTGGCCGTGGCGCCGCCACCATTGTGATGGTCCATGAGGTTGTGCCCGAGCTCGCCGCTGTCATTGCCGAGCCCATCCGGGAATCTCGAACTGCGCGAGTTCAGCAGCAGCGCGGTGGAGTTCAGCGTGGAGCCGCACAGGAACACGACGCGCGCGAAATATTCACTGGTCTTGTGGGTAGCCGTGTCCACGACTCGCACACCGCTCACGCGCTTCTTTCCTTCGTCGTAGATCAACGACTGCGCGATGGAGTCCGGCTGCAACGTGAGATTGCCGGTCTTCGCGGCGGCCGGCAGCGTGACTCCATTCGACGAGAAATACGCGCTGAACGGACAGCCGCGTGCGCATTGGTTGCGCCCCTGGCAAGGTCCGCGCCCATTGTGCTCGCGCGACAGCACGGCAGTCGCGCTGCAGATGAGCTTTCTCTCACCGGCGAACTTCGCCGCCATCTGTTCGCGAATGTGCTTCTCGAGCGCGTTCATCTCGAACGGCGGCTGCAGTATCTGCTCCGGCAATTGCGGAAGCCCCGAGTTTTCGCCGCTGGCGCCGATGAACCGCTCCACGTGTTCGTACCAGGGGTTGATGTCCGCGTAGCGGATCGGCCAGTCGATGCCCACTCCCTCGCGCAGATTCGCTTCGAAATCGAGATCGCTGTAGCGGAATACGTGGCGCGCCCACATGAGCGAGCGTCCACCGACCTGGTATCCGCGATACCAGTTGAATGGCTGCGCCTGCCCGTAGGGCTGCTCGAGGTCATTGACGAAGTGCTGCTTGGTGGACTGGTCGTATAGATAGAGTGTCGACTGGATGGGCTGCGCGGCACGATCCGCGTTGGTGGCGCGATTGTTGTGCGGGAGCTGCCACGGATCCTCGAGCGCGGTGGTGTAATCCGTAACGTGACGGATGTTGCGCCCCCGCTCCAGCACCAGCGTCTTCAAGCCCTTCTCCGTGAGCTCTTTCGCGGCCCAGCCACCGGACATTCCGGACCCCACCACGATCGCATCGAACTGGTTTGCGGCGGCCATCAGATTGCCCACGCTTTCTGGTTGGTGGCGAGCGGCAGGTCGCCCTGGAACCCCCCTGGCACCCTTTCGTATGCCAACGCCTTCGTGGCGCCGATCTCCGACAGGAAATAACCGGTGAGCGTGTAGTCCTTGAGAATCTTGAAGAACGACTGGTCGTAACCAAGCGCCATGTCCGACGCCGCGCGATCCTTGAGAAGGGCCACCTTCGCGTCAGACGCGAGGCTCGTGAAATTCTGCTTCGCGAGCGCGGCCAGACCGGCGCGAAAGGTTTTCTGCGCCTCGTCGCTGGCGCAGGCGGGCATGGCCAGATCGATGAAGAAGTGAGTGTCGGCGGCGGATGCGGCCGGTGAATCCGTGGCCGGGAGGATCACGTCCACGAGTGTTCGCAACGTGTCCATTTCGGCGGTGCCGAACCAGGTGGCCTTGCGCGGCGCCGCGGCGAAAGCCGTCATCACCTGGCCAAACGCGGCGTGCCCCATGAGCACGGAAGCCCCGCGCAGGAACGTACGACGATCAGTCATGATCCCCCTCCCGGAATCAGTGGAACGCGTATGGATCTTATTCGTTCTTGACGGCGCCGCGCACGTTCATCACGAAGAGGCCCACCTGCAGCGCGATGAGCGCCCAGGCATGCACGTGCCATGCCCAGGCGACCCACAGGATGTTGCTGGCAATGAACCACCAGAACCCGTGCGCGCGCCGCTCCTTCGTGCGCGATGCCACCAGCCACGCGGCGAACAGCGTCACCGCCATGGCTGGCCACTGGACGGCGTCCAGCACGGCATCCGGGGTCACGGGTAGTTAGCCATTGTAGGCGCGTTCGAGCGCGGCGATGTCGAGCTTGCCCATGTGCATCATGGCCTCGAAGGCACGCTGCGATTTCTCGTCGGGCTTGACCCACCAGTCGAGCATCTTCTTCGGCACCACCTGCCACGACAGGCCGTACTTGTCCTTGAGCCAGCCGCACACGTGGGACTTGGGATCCCCACCCTTCGTGAGCCGGTCCCAGTAGTAGTCGAGCTCCTTCTGGTCGTCGACGAAGATCTGCAACGAGACGGCCTCGGAGAACTTGAAGAGCGGTCCACCATTCAGCGCGGTGAACGGCAATCCTTCGAGCTCGAACGCCACCGTCAGCACCGAGCCCTCGGGCCTCTTGTGAGTCTCCTGGCCCGCCTTTCCGTAGCGTGAGATGGAGGTGATGCGCGAGTTCTTGAAAATGCCAACGTAGAAATTGGCGGCTTCTTCGCCCTGGCTGTCGAACCACAGGCACGGAGCAATTTTCTGGCTGAACTGCATGAGTGTGTCTCCTTATATGGGTGTTCACTGCATAGCCGAACGGGCGGATGGCAGATCGACATCCCGCCAAAACTATTGAGTTGTGGCGGGCCCGGCTGTCGGACAGCGCCGAATCTAGGGGTGGCGCACCAGAGCGTCTTCGAGTTCTTCGAGACTACGGCCGCGGGTTTCGGGCACCAGGCGCCAGATGAACGCCACTCCGGCGAGCGCAAGCAATCCGTAAATCATGAACGTGCGCGAGCCGCCGAGCGTCTTCATCTCCCACGGAAACACCCATTGCACGATGACGCACACGGTGGAGTTGACGACGCCGACGCAGGAGATCGCGAGCCCGCGGATCCGGTTGGGAAATATCTCCGAGAACAGCACCCACATTCCGGGCCCCAGCGAGAACGCAAAACTGGCGACGAAGCCGAGCATCCCGATCAGCACGAGCAAGGAACTCTGCGCTTCGTCGTCGACCTGGAAGCCGTAGGCCGCCAGCAGCATGAACGCGCCGATGCCGAAGCATCCGAACATCAGCAAGCGCCGGCGGCCAACCCGGTCGATGAGCAACAGCGCCAGCACCGTGAACACGACGTTCACGAGGCCGACGAACACGGTTTGCATGAACGAGGCATTGGCGCCGGCGCCGGCGCGTTCGAAGATCACGACGGCGTACGAAAGCACGGAGCTGATGCCGGTGATCTGCTGCAGGATGCCGACCAGCAAGCCGACGATCAGCACGCCACGCAACGCGGGGTTGAGGATTTCCACGAGCGAGGGTTTCGCGCGCGCCGCTTCGTGCTCGAGTGACTCGAGCACCGCTTCCAGCTCGCGGTCAGCGCGCTCGGAGCCAGTGATGCGCGCCAGCACGCGGCGCGCGGCGGGCAACTGGTTGTGCATCGCCAGCCAGCGCGGACTCTCCGGCACCAGCAGCAATGCGAGGAAATATGGAATCGCCGGCACCACGCCGATGCCGAGCATCCAGCGCCAGTTCCAGTCCGCGGCGCCGCCGAAACGCACGATGAAGTAGTTGCTGAGGAAGGCAGTCAGCGCTCCCAGCACGATGAACAGCTGGTTGAAAGACACCATGCGGCCACGCCACGCGGACGGCGAAATCTCCGCGATGTACATCGGCGCGGTGATGAGAACGGCACCGACTCCCAAACCACCCAACAGCCGCGCCACGATCAGCGTCGCGAAATTTTCCGACAACGCCGCGAGCAATGCCGACACGCCGAAAATGCAGGTCGCCAGGCGCAGGACCGTGCGCCGTCCGAAGCGATCGGCGAGAGGACCAGAGACGAAAATGGACACGGTGGCGGCTACCGCCATCGAGGTCACTGCCCAACCGAGTTCGAACTCGTTCAGCGCGAATTCGACCTGGATGAACCCCACGGCGCCGGTGAACAGCGATCCATCGAAGCCCATGAGAAAACCGCTGAGTGCGACGATCAGGATGGTCCAGATCGCGCCATGGCGGTTTGCCGCCGTCACGCAGGGCGGCCGACGGAGTCGCGCTCCACGAGTTTGGGTTCGAACACCTGCTGCACGTCGAGCTGCTGCTGGTCATACACGTGCTTCAATACCCAGCGCGATGCCATGCGAGCCATGTCGGTGATCGGATAGTGAACCGTGGTGAGCTTTGGATAGACGTACCGCGAGATGGGCGCGTCGTCGAAACCGACGATGGACAGGTCGGCCGGCAACTCGAGCCCGCGTTCATGCGCGGCCGCCATGGCGCCCGCGGCCATCTCGTCGTTGGCGCAGACCACGGCGGTAAACGGAGTTCTTTTCTCGAACAGCGCGTTCAGCGCGTCGGTGCCGCCGGTCTCGTGATAGTCGCCCTCGTGCAGCAGGTGCTCGTCGTACTTGATGCCGCCCTCGGCCAGCGCGCGCTTGTGACCGGCGAAACGCTGCTTGGCATCCACCCAGTCGAGCGGGCCGGAGATGTAGGCGATGCGCTTGTGCTTGCGCTTCACCAGCGACTGCGTGGCTAGATAGCCACCGAGCTCGTTGTTGAGGCTGAAGCAATGATCGGCCAGCCCGCGCACCTTGCGGTTCATGACCACCAGCGGCGTGGTGTTGTGATCGTGATCGACGAGGAATTTGTCCGAGAGCCGCTCGACGTGCACGATGAGCGCATCGCAGTTGCGGCTCACGAGGAAGCGGATCGCGTCGCGTTCCTGGTCCTCGTTGCTGTGTCCGGCCGCCACCATGACGAATTTGCCGGCCGCCTTCAGCGATTGTTCGATAGCGCTCAGCATCGCACCGAAGAAGGGTCCGTGCAGTTCCGAGACCAGCACGCCGACGGCATTCGAGGTGCGCGTCGCCAGCGACTGGGCGATGGAATTGGGCTGGAAGCCAAGCTGTTGCATGGCGTCGAGCACCTTCTGGCGAGTCTTCTCGCTGACCTTGGCGCCGGGATTGATGACTCGCGAAACCGTGGCCAGTGAAACGCCCGCCAGCTCCGCGACTTCATAGATGTTGGCCATTACTCGCTATGCGCCCTGCAGTATTGCTCGACGTAGGCCTGGTGCGCGGGTAGTTGGGCTACGGTCGTCTCGACCGAAGTCTTTATGCCGTCCAGAAAGCTGCGCAACTCCTCGTCTCCCATGAGATCGGCCACTGGATGATGCTGCAGCGGCTCGATGCCCTGCCCCAACATAACCTGAATCCACGAGTTTTCGGCGAATAGTTCGCCCGGCATGCGGAAAACCCGGCCCGTCTCGCGAAACAGATCGATGCGATGGCGCAACGAGTCAGGAATGTCCATGGCGCGACACGACCGCCAGAACGGCGTGTCCTGGCGCCGGGTCACGTGGTAATGCAGCACGATGAAATCGCGAATATGTTCGATCTCGTAGTTGGTCTGCCGGTTGTATTCATCCACATCGGACTGGCGGATGCCGTCTCGCGGGAACATCTGCAGCAGCCACATGATGCCGCGCTGGATCAGGTGAATGCTGGTCGATTCCAGCGGCTCGATGAACCCGCTGGACAGGCCAATGGCGATGCAGTTGCGTTTCCAGGTCTGGCGGCGCTGGCCCGGCCGGAACTTGATGACGCGCGGCTCGGTGAGCACCTTGCCTTCCACGTTGGCCAACAAACCTTGTTTGGCGGCATCGTCGGCGAGGTAACGGCTGCAGTACACGACGCCGTTGCCAACGCGGTGCTGCAAAGGGATGCGCCACTGCCAGCCGGCCTCGCGCGCGATGGACCTGGTGTAGGGAATGGCCGGCCCGACGGACTCGGTCTGCAGCGCGACTGCGCTGTCGCAGAACAGGTGGTGAGACCAGTCTTCGTAGCCCACGTGCAGCGCGTTGCCGATGAGCAGCCCGCGAAAACCCGTGCAATCGATGAACAGGTCACCTTCGAGTACGTCACCGGAGTCGAGCTTGATGGATGCGATGTTGCCGGAGATCTCATCCAGCTTCACATCGACGATCTTGCCTTCGATGCGCTTCACGCCGAACCCTTCGGCGAACTTGCGCAGGAATTTCGCGTACAGGCCGGCATCGATGTGAAAAGCGTAGTTCATGCCGTTCTGCGGCAGATGCGCGAAGCGGCCTTCGAGCGACGCGCGCAGTTCGAGGCAGTAGTCGCCATAGTCGGTAGCCAGCTTGCGGTCCCGACCCTTGAGCCAGAAATGCTGGAAGCCGGCGGTCCAGTGGTCCTTGCCCGTGGTGCCGAAGGAATGGACGTAGTTTTCGCCACGGTCACGCCAGTTTTCGAAGCCGATGCCGAGCTTGAACGTGCCCTGCGTGGCGGCCATGAACTCCTGCTCGTTGATCCCCAGCAGGCGATGAAACAGCACGAGCGTCGGTATAGTGGCCTCGCCCACACCCACGGTGCCGATCTCGTCGGACTCCACCAGCCGGATGTCGAGCAGCTTGCCGAGCGTCCTGGAGAGACCCGCGGCCACCATCCAGCCCGCGGTGCCGCCGCCGGCGATCACCACGCGTCGAACCCGGGTTCGCGTCTCGCTCAGGTTCTGCACATGCCCACCTCTTCTATCTATTGAATCGCGCCAGGACGTTCGCGCGCAGCTCGCGCACGAGGTTGGCATCCAGCGGGCCGAGCGCACGCCGCGCGCGTTCGGGAATGTGCGCCACGGTTTCGTCGCCCGCATGGAACACGTAATGCCTGAACAGGTTTTCCCATGCCGCGAGTTGCGCCGGCGGGAGGTCGCGCACGCTCATCAGCGCGAGCAAGAGCGCGCCCATCGGCGAGTCCAGGTGCGCCGGCGACTGGCGCCACCAGTAGTTGACCAGCACGTTGAACGCGTCGAGCGACTCGATGTGGTGCCACCACATGC
>Ga0193753_10002558_pt1 | contig 14194 bp, 12 predicted proteins | sample H1c2metaG_FD_144925 | JGI IMG/M metagenome (GOLD analysis project Ga0193753, IMG submission 144925) | Soil microbial communities from a riparian zone of the East river system, Colorado, United States - H1c2 | ecosystem: Environmental > Terrestrial > Soil > Riparian zone | place: USA: East... | reverse complement strand
CTGGCACGGCGCTGCTAGCATCTACGACCGACGTCGTTGTACCCGAATCGTCACCGTCGTCGTCCTGCCCCGAATCCGGCAGTGTGCCGGCATCACTCGCACGTTCGCAAAAGCCCGCGTCCGAACACTCGTAGCCGGGCAAGCAGCGATGCGTAATCTCACACCGCTTGTTGTCGAGGCTAGTATCCAGCGAATCCGAACAGGACAAGAGCAGGACCGCGAGCACCGAGCCGAATAAACGCCGGGGCATCAGAAGACCCCCGCCACAGTGGTTTGTTGGTTGGAAGGTTGCCACGCGACCGTTAGACGCTCGCCAGCATCGCCCTCGCTGGCGAGCTTGGCGACCATGAACAGTACGCCGCCGACAGCGGCAAGCGCGAAGCCCGTACCGGTGAATCCACGCGCGAGCGCCTGTTGCGATCGCATCGTGTCGAGCTGGTCGGCGAACAACGTCTGCTCGGTCTCGCGACGCGCACGAGTCTCCGTCTTCGCGCGCATGATCTCGAACGTGATCGCAACGCTGAGCGCTGCCAATCCGGCACCGAGGGTGACAACGCCGACAGTCCGCAGCGCGGAACCGGGCGCCGCTGCCGCTACGAGCGGCAGTTGCACCGAGGCTTCGGGGTTGGGCGCCGCTAGTAGCATGAAGCTAACATCGCGCGGCAGGTCCGGGGGCAGCTCGACTTCGGCGGAGATCGCCTGATAGCCGTCGAGCCTCATTGTGACTGCGTGTTTGCCCGATGTTAGGTCGAGCGTGATGGGGGAAAGGCCCACCCGCACACGATCGACAAACACCTCGGCGCCGCGGGGCGACGACAAGAGCGTGAGCTGCTGTACGCCTCGGCTCGCGAGCTGCGCGGCCAAAACGCGGATGCGCTGATTCACCTCGACTGCGTCAGGCGAATTTTCGGCGCGGCGCAAGTATTCGCGGTAATACGCGAGCGCGGACGACACGTCGGCGAGCGCGTCGTACGCTCGGGCGACGTTGAAAGAGAACGCCGCCTTCGGGAACTGCTTGTCGGCTGCTGAAAAAAGCGCGATCGCCTCTTGGTATTTTCCGCGTGCATACGCCTTCACCGCGGCACGGTGCTGACTCTGCGCAGCGCGAGCGTCGTCTTGGGTCGGCGCGCCTGTCGACGATTGAGCATGTCCGCGAGCGGACACAACACTGAGGGCGACGACGAACACGAGACACGAGACAGCGCTTGGGCGAGTCATCGAAAGGGGTCCTTTAGTCCAAGTACATCCTCGAGGGCAGCCGGACGCGGAACAACCCTGCCCGCGTTCGCTCGACGAGGTTTGCCCGCGCTTGCGGACGTGGCCGACGGTGTACTGCTGGATGTCCACAACACGTCTGATTCGCAGCTGAATGGAGGCGCGATTTGCGAACTACTCTCTGCAATCGTGCTCGTCAACACGCCGGGATGAATCCCTGCCGCCATCGGCTGCGCGCTCGCCGCAGGGACCGCGGCGTACTCGGGAGATGCCTGACCCGCAGTCAGAAGTACTGCGAGCGCAGGCGCTAGCGCGAATGCACAGACTGCTTGAATCAACATACGTCGCTCGCCCCGCATTGCGTCGCGCGAGCTCGCCTTGGCGGAGTCTGGTGCCCGCTCTTCGGGTATGACCACATCGTGCGCCCTCGTCTTGGCAGCTACGCTCCGCTGATCGGCGTCGAAAACGAGCGACCAGGCCCGCACTAGCGAATCGCCGCAAGCGTCCTCCGTCTCGCCTTGTTCGATCAGCCAGCGCGCCAACGCTTCACCCAGCTCATGCGCGCTCGCGGAACGCAGCTGACGGTTCTTGGCCAAGCCGCGCTTCAAGATCGGCCAGAGCGTCGCGCACCCTGCACCGGTTAGGGCGGGTGGCTCGCGCTCGACCACGGCGCACAAGCTCGAATACTGATTACCCGCATCGAACGGGCTGGCGCCCGAGATGAGCTCGTACAACACGACACACAGCGCCCAGATGTCCGCTCGCTCGTCGACGTCGAGGCTGCCGCGCGCTTGCTCAGGAGCCATGTACGCGGGACTGCCGAGCACGTTGCCCTCGATTGTCAGCTTCCGGCTGAACTCGCCACGCAGCTTTGCGATACCGAAATCGAGCAGCGTCGGCCGCAGCTGCGTCCCCGTCTGGGCGACCATGATGTTGTGTGGCTTCAAGTCGCGATGCACGACTCCGGCCCCGTGCACGGCGCAGATCCCGTGGATGATTGGTAACAGCAGGCCCACCGCCGCGATGGGAGGCAACGTGCCGTGCAACTCCAGCACCTCCGACAGCGTCGCGCCCTCCAACAATTCCATCACGATGTACGCCGCACCGCGCTCGGTCTCGCCATAGTCGAATACGCGCACGATACTCGGATGATCCAATCGGGCTTCGACTCGGGCTTCTGTGAGCAGGCGAGCCGTCGTGTCGCGGTCGCGCATCTCGGGATGCAACAGCTTGAGCGCCACCGGGAGTTCCAAGTGCACGTTGGATGCGTGCCACACCGCGCCCATGCCGCCTTCGCCGATCATCCGCTCGAGCCGGTACTTACCGCCGATCAGCGTTCCGGCGGCGTACTCCCAGGCCGGGGCTGCCGCTAGTCCAAACGTCGTCGAACTCGTCAAAGACATGCGCAACTAGTCCCTGCTTGACTAACGAGACTAACGTCGAAGTGCAATGGCTCGTCGCTGCGCAGACAACTTCGCGTGCTCGGCAAGCGCGTCCATGTTCGCTATCAGCACCGTAAGCCCAAGAAGAGGATTGACCGCTCGTTCCGGAAGAATTGCTCCAGCGGACCGTCGTTTAGGTGCGTTGTTTCGGGCGGAGGATGTCGATCAAACGCCTGGCGCAGTGTGAACCGGAAGTGTCACGCACGAATACAAGGCGTGCATCGTGACCGAATCTACGGCCGTTTTTGGGGACCACGCTGAGTGCCTGCCGCTGACAGCTGCAGGCTCGCACACAATCTCGGCGAGCAGACTGTGTGGCGTGTTTGCCGGGTGCACAATATTGCTACTGCCTGACAGGGTAGAAGCCCGCGAAATATGTCGACCGCGGCGAGCGACCTCTGGCCATGACGACAGAATCGTTCATCGGCGCGAATTAATTTTCATCGTTTCGAGATCGTTCGGCGACCCACACTACAGCCGAGTCCGCGATCGGCTGCGCCGCAACGCGGGCGCTCGTAGCGCGTCCGAAAACTACCTTGAATCCGAGTCTCTGGCCGAATGAGTGACTCGACGGTTCTGATCAACTTGCTCGCCCGGAAGCGAAACTCGCCGAGTGCACCGAGTCACGCGCGGTCTTGAACGACGCACATTTCGGCGACATGTCCGGCAAATCGCTCTCGATCGTGCTGATCGAAGATCATGAGACGGCCGAGAAATGATGGCGGAGCTCGAGGCGATCAAGCGCGCCCTCGCTGGCTGAGCCGAGCGAACGCACTCTCCGCCGCGTCTCCAACCGGTTGCCTGACGTTGGCTACGTGCCGAACGTCGTTATCGCGCCCACATCTGGTCGCCGCGTAAGCAGCTGGTGATCTTTGCCGTGGAGACGGGCACATACGCCTCCCGCAAAGCCACCGTATTTTCCCGAAAGGATTCGATCTCTTGCTGCCGCTCACGGCGGCGCGCGAACACGGCCGAGAGACTTCATTCCAGGTTGTTTGGTAACATGAAGCCTGCAGCTGCACGGAGTACATCGCGCGGCTGCTCAGTGCTGGATGTAGGTGGGATGGAAAAGAAGTTTAGTCGCTCGGGGTTCGTGCGCAGCCAGGTCGTGCCCGCACTGCTCATGTTCGCGATACCGCTGATGGGCCATTGGTTCGCGCAACACGCGCAGCGAACGTTCGACGCACGGTTTCTCGACGGCGTGTCGGCTGCACTGAAAGATGCCTCGGACCTGACCGCGGAGAAGCGGACCGAGATCCGAACGTTCTATCGCGAACACCCCGCTTCGACGCTCTGCGCGCGCGAAGAGACTCGCAGTATGTTGCCGCCCGCGTACGCTTCTGAGGCTTGCGGAACCCACGCGCAGTTCCGCTGGATCGAGCAAGCTTCACTCGGCAGCCTTGCACTCGGCATCTTCTCGCTGGTGTTCGTCGTGGCGTGCGTCGGCGTTTCGTTCGTCTCACGCGAGCTGCAATACTTGAGTTTCATCGCGGGCTGGAACTTCTTGCGCGTGGCGAGCGCACTGCAAGTTGTGGCCCAAGGCTTCATCGCAGTGATGTTGTCCTTTTGGGTCACGGCGTTCTTCTTCGAGCACTACTACCTGAAGCTGATCTTCCTCGTCGGCTTCGCGGCAATCGCAGCGGCAGCGATGCTGATCGCGGCAATCTTCAAGAAGCCCGCGGACAAACTAGAAGTCGAGGGCGAGCCACTCCCGCGCGAGACGTCACCGGAGCTGTGGAACCGCATCGAAGCGCTGTGTGCGCGTCTCGGCACCGCTCCACCTAACACGATTCTCGCCGGTATCGATGATAACTTCTTCGTCACCGAGCACCCTGTACACGCGGGCGGACGGGTGTTCGAAGGGCGCTCACTGTTCATCAGCTTGTCGCTACTCAAGCGCCTGAACAAGCCGGAGGCCGATGCCGTTCTCGCCCACGAGATGGCCCACTTCAGCGGTGGCGACACGCTGTACTCGAAGAAGCTGTCTCCGATGCTGTCGCGGTACGTCGCGTACATGGAAGCGCTGCATGCGGGCGCGCTGTCGCGGCCCGTGTTCTACTTCATGTTGTTCTACTGGAGCCTATTTCAGATTCCGTTCGGCCGGCAGCGCCGCGAACGCGAGCTGCGTGCGGACAAGCTCGCGGCTGAAGCGACCTCACCGGACAGCATCGGGAACGCACTGCTCAAAGTCGCGGCGTATTCTTGTTATCGCGCACGCGTCGAGAAAGGAATGTTCGAGCGCAACCGAGCGCACTCCGACCTCGGCATCGCTCACAGCGTAGCGGCTGGATTCGTGGAGTATGCGCGAGGCAACAGCTTGGCCGACGACCTGCAGGCCGAGGGTTCCGTTCCGCACCCGTTCGACAGCCATCCTTCGCTTGTCGAACGCTTTCAAAACGTCGGTCTCCAGTTTGCAGATCAGGTGATGGCCGATCGCGTCGTGAACACCGAGGTACAAACCTGGTTCAGCGAGATTGCGGATGCAGAACAGATCGAAACAGCGCTGTGGAACGCTTACGAAGCGCGCTTCAAAGCCGTGCACGAGGAAGCGCTCGCCTACCGCTATCTGCCTGCAACCGACGCCGAACGTGAGCACGTCGAACGATTCTTCCCGCCTGTTGTGATCGCGGGTGAAGAGCACGCGCTGGAAGTAGACTGTGAAAAACTCAACTACGGGGCGTGGCCTAATCCGCTGCGGTGGGGCGAGGTCACCAACATCGTGATCAAGGACAAGACTCTGCGGGGCAGGCTGCTCGCAGTCAGCTTCAACGGTCTCAAGTCGATCGACACCATCGAGATCCCACTGAAGAAGCTTTCGCAACCGGAGGGCGAAGTGCTGGCAGTGGTCGGTCGTTATTACGCGCGCGGAATTGCCGCGAAACAGCACAATGCAGCGAGTCCCGTTGCAAGCGTGTAGTCAGTCCAGTCGCGGGCGCGCGCGAGCTTACTCCGGCAAACGGATCGTTCGGAACAACGCTTGCGCTATTGGCAACGTTTGCTTGGACACACAACTCGCTTCCATCGTCAGTGTGGGCTTCGTGTACTCGCCCCGAGGCAAGTGAACTGAGGTTCTCCAACGACCGTCGACCTTAGACGTGTACGTCACGAGCATCGTCGGCACGCCAAAGATCTCGATGGCTTCGTACTCACCTGGCTCGGCGCCGTCGCCCTCGAGCGAGTTCGAGGCGTTGCCGTAGTCGCCGACATAGGTGCACGCCGCCGAATCGAATTTGACCACACACGAGTCAATCCCCTGGACTGGGATCTCTACGAGATCGCGCGGCGCTTCGAACGTATAACCACAATCGGTCGAGACATCCATCCAGTCGTCGGTGCTCACTTCACCCAAGTCCGACGCGTCGCGATCTTCGCCTGCGTCGGCCGACCGAGAAGGCCCAGAGTCACGCGGCGGGTCATCATGATCCTCCGCGCAGCACACGGTTCCCAACATCAGGACGAGCGCGAACAAGTTGCTACGGAATACGGTCATGCGCCGAGCTTTCAGCAAATCGGCTGCCGCTGCAAGCTGCATCACAGACCCTGCTCGGGCGGCAACGGCGGCTGACCTGTCAACTGCTCTTCCGCAATGCCAGACCGTGCCGCGGTCGAGTATGCACATTCATCAAGTCATCGAGAAACACTTGCGAGATGGCGTCCAAGTGCTGCCGTTGTTGGTTGTACGACTGAGACCGTGGCCGGTCGACGCGCTCACCGCAACTCTACCGCGCGGATCGTCTCGACTCGCTGCGAGATTGCCACCAACAGATTGATCAACACGTCGTACGCCGCCGCGTTCATCCCGCGATCTCGGAACACGTATGTCAACTGATCGAGTGTGATCTGCGGGTCGTCGTCGGGAATCAGATCCATCTGATCGTGCAACGGTTCCGGTTCGCGAAAGCCCCCCAGCGCACCGACCATCGACCAAATCTGAAGCGTCTCGATCAAGATCTCCTGCTTCGAGTCGGCAAGGTCGCTCGCAAAGTCGACAGTCAACTCGATCGTTCGTTGCGTCAACTGCTCGTTGAGCTTGAACGGCACCGCCGTCAAACGCTCCGGATACTCGCTCGCGGCGAGCTCACGCGTCGACTGTGCGCCCGCTGCAGCGATCGTTAGCTTGCGAACTGCGTGGCGCGTCGCGTAGACCAAATTCGCGAGGACCACGATCGCCGTCGGATCGACTCGCAAGCTCGAGAAACTCCAGTTCGGCTGCAAGCCACGCGCATCCGGCTCGTCGGACACCAGCTTGGCAGCGACCCTCGCAGGCGGAACGGTTTGCCCACCGAGTGCGCCGTACTCCGCCAGGCGAGCAAACCAAACCACGACACAGCGAAGTTGGTCGAACGCTTCGTCGTCGAACGGGTTGTCCAGAACGACATGCAGAGTCACCGGGCCTCCCGCACCGAGATCACCGCGAACCTCGACCGGGAACGGCAAACCTTGAACTCTCATTCGTCGAACCTGTGGAGCCAACTGTCCGCAACGTCGCGTTCGACGCCGAGGATGTTGTAGTGCGGCACGGTCCACACATCGAGCACGATCGGCTCGATCGCTCGATGCACCTGGCGCAGAATCTCGACGTCTTTGTCCTGGCGATTCACATCGCCGACGGGCGGCACCGGACCCGCTTGCACGAGAGCTCCCCCACGCAACGGCGTGAGCGTGGCACCTGCTTGCACCGCGGAATCGAGTGCACTCACTCCGTCGAGCTGCTCGAGCAAGGGCTGACCGAGATACGTGAGCCAACCCGCCGAGTACAACCGCTTCCTCGGCACTTTGCCATCGTCAGCGATGATGAGATCTCCGCGCTGACCGCGATTGTGAACCAGCATGCCGCGATGGCGCTGTGCGAGCCGCCAATTGACCGGCAACGCGCTCTGTTCAAACTCGCGGCCCCAAACTACGTCGTAGCCGATGCTTGCGATCGCTCCCCAAAACGGCACCGTTGCCAGCATATCGCTGAAGATGCTGATGATCTTGGAAGCGGACTCGGGTGTCGCAAATGCGATCGGAAGCGCGATCGCTACGTCGTCATTCGTCCATTCCTGCTTGCCTCCGAGCGACCATTCACAAGAGTACTCGCCGATCTGACATTCAGCTGCGCTGGTGATCGAGTAGAAACGCCCGCGCTTGTCGAGCTCGGAAAGCTCTTTGACGGCGCGACGAATCGCCGCTGCATTGAGCGGCTTGTATGAGGACGTGGTCAAGGCATGCAGGTGCGCACGCTCCGGCTCCGGCACGAGCGCGAGAAACTTCTCGAAGATCGTGCGGCCATGCGGCGCGAGCTCTTTCCCCGTTCCGTAAAACTCCATCACGAGGGCGGGCCGACCGACGACCCAAGTCTCGGTGCCTTCAGTATGTTGTGCGCGTGCTTGTTGCCAGTCCATCGAGTCACCTCAGGGGCAGATCGCGATCGCCATGCCGTTGCCCGAACCTTTGCCGAGCGCACTATAGCTGGCGTTTTGGAACGGGCTCATCGACGGCTTCTTACCACCCGGCTTCGAAACGCCTTTGCCCGAGGGATGCCCAGGCGGACACTTGAATTTGAAGTCGTAGAATGTCTTCGAACCATCGGCGTTCAATGACGCAGCATCTGGATAACAATTGCCTTTGAGCGCGGCGAACGCAGCCTTGATCGCGGAGCCGCCCTGCTTGAACGCCGCTGCGAGATTGGGTCGCGGAGCATTTGTCGGAATTGGCGCCGGGACTTCTCCGTCCACTTTGATCGGCTTCAAATCATCATCCAACGCCGGCCGCTTGTAACCCTTCTCTCCTTCGATCTTCGGACTCCCATCCGGAGGTGTCTTGTTGCGATGCTCCTGAATCTTGTCCTCACAACAGGAGTGCTTGTCCTCACCGAGTTTCAAACAGGATTTCTTCTTCCCATCCACCGTGGTGGGCGATGTGGTTTCGTCGCAATGCTTCGCAATATCCGTCAACACTTGGATCGCTGGCAACGGCGACTGCATCTCTCCATTCATCGTCGCCGAGTTCGCAGGCGCCCCCGGGATGCCACAGTTGTTCATCATCAAGTCGCCCAGGTATTGGGTGAACTTGCTTTGAATCCGAACTGTGATCTCACCGGGCGTGATGAACTTCGTCGGCCCTTCCGCGTTGTTTGAGATGAGCCCGCCGCCGGTCGCCTTGCTCGCGATGTCCCCGCTGCTTCCGAAGCTCGAGCCAGTGATCGCGATCGGGTTGCCCTCGATCTTCACCGACTTGGAGTAGCCCTGGCAGTCCTTGCCGCTCGTTCCGATGTTTGGCAGCGGAGTCGGTGCAAACGGCGGCGGGGGCGGAGGCATCTTGCAGATATTCGGCAGATTCGCAGCTGCGACCCCACCGCTACCTTTAGTCACCGGAGTCTTCGGTGGATGAACCGCGACTGTTGGCATGACCTAAGCCTCCCCCTGTTCGATCAGCGCGGCGCCGCGCAAACCTTTCCAAGACGCACCCCACACGACCGCACGCGGTCCATGCGCATAGCCGCGCTGCCACGCGCGTACTGCAAGCACGACGTTGAACGCCGCGCTCGCAGCACCCAGATCACCACACGCGCCAACCGGCATCACGTACTGCGTGCCATCGCGAAACCACGCACCGGTGCGCAACAACGCAAATCCCCAATCCGTCCCGCGCGAGCGCTCGCCATTGATGTCGCAATACACATCTGCGACGTACGCGCGCTCGTCGATCGAGTCTCCCGCAACACGCACGACTGCTTCGGTGAGAGCCTCCCCGAGCGTGCCGGCACCTTGCATCGGATCCCGCTTCTCCTGCGCGCATGCAGCCGCACGCACGTACCCGAGCGTCGGCAGCCGAAGCTGGCGTTGGATGTTCGTACTCGCGAGGACGATTGCTGCAGCACCTTCGCCAGGCAACAAACCCGAACGAGTCTCTGCGCGTAAAATCCGCCGATCCGCCTCGAGCCAATCGAGCGTGTCAGCGTCCAGATACGAATCTGCACCTGCGACTATGACGAGCTCGTCTTGCGCGTTTGCAATCCGCACGATCGCACGTTCGAGCGCGTGAATCGCGCCCGCATGCCCCTCACCCACGCGTTCGACCTGAAAGCGGGGGCCACTCTCCGACTCGAGCATCAAATCTCGTTGCACGCGTCGAGCTTCGTTGACTCCGAAACCAGGCCGCGCTTCGGGCAACGAGAGCAGCACTGAAAACGTATCGTTCGACGCGCGTCGACCGAGCTTGCCAACTGCTTCGATCAAGGCCGCGCGAGCGAGCGCACTGACGCGCCGATATCCGAGCAACCCGGGTTCGAGCACACCATCCGACGCGCACCGAAGTGGTTCGCCCGCCGCATCGACCATGAAATCATGTTCGCGCATGCGGGTGATTCCAGCTCGCACTGCGGCGGCGGACCCTTCAGCACTGAGGCCGACTGGAGTACGCGCCGCAACCGCAACGATGTGAACCGCACGATTCATGTGAGATAGGGCTTCTCACCGATGATCGTTTGATCGAGATATTCCTCATCTCGCGGCTCGACTACTAACGTGCTCTGCCAAACCACGCTGACCTTGGAGTCGTCCGGTCGAATCAGTACCGATGTCATACGACCGCGATGTTCTTGTCGCCGGCGGCCGAAAGCGGTCGTAAACGTCAGATAGATCTTGGGCAGCTCGAATCGCATGGAGCCAGTCGGGTTCAAGTTCGTGAGCTCCACCGGCTCACCCCCGCGAAGATGATTTGCGACTCGTTGGTCCGGCGGCGCACTCGCAGCATACAGAGGGTCGTAGTCTTCGGGTAACAGTGGCTTTCGCGTGCGCTCCCACTTCGCGTCGTACGTTCCCGCGAGCGCGCGACGCGGCAGCCACGCAGCGTCGATCGGACCGAACCCCGCGGGGCCGTTTTTCGCGACGTCGCCGCTGGGATACTCCACGGTCGGCGCAGGTTTGTGAACGAGCCGGCTCGGGTCGAGCGCGAAGCCAACACCGATCGGATTGCGGTCGTCGTGCGTATGCCGACTCGGATCTCGATCCGTCGCATCCCGACCGCCATACGCTTGTTCGTAGCGGATCGGCCGAGAACTAAAAGGCTGGGGGGACGAGGTTGTTAGTCCACCGGTCGGCGCAGTGTAAAAAACGCGTTCGCCGTGGACGCGCAAGCTCTTGCGAAGATCCGCGACGCGCAGCGACACCGCGACACTCGTGCTTCGTTTCCCACCGACGGCGTGTGCTGACGCGTCCAAGACCACGTCGGTACACGGCTTGACCGCCAGCAGATCCGAATCGAACCGCAGGCTCGAAGCCCCGGGCTTGCCGTGATACTCCGGAACGAGAAGCGGCGGCGGTTGTTCGTCTGCGAGCTGCAGTCGACCGCCTGCACGAATGTCGAACGTCGCCTTCACGGCCACGACCCAGTGCGCCACGCCACCCTTATCGCGAGTCCAATTGCGCTCGGCGGCGTAGGGCGTGTGATTGGCGAGCGCCCACATGTTCACGCGCTCCGCGACGCAACGACGTTTGCGAACGAATGGAGTGTCATCCTCTCCTCCCAGAAGACACGCGGTACGTATACCGCGGCTCCGCGCTTCAGACTCGAACTAATCGGAGTCGCGCGCAGCAGTCGGAGACCGCGTCATTATCGGCGGTCACTCCGGCGTCGAACCACCCCGCCGCAGCGCGCGCTCGATGCAGCTCGGAGGTTCCGCGCGCCGCCGTCCGCTGCGTTTGGAGCACGCCGTCAGCGACGGCCCCCCGAGTCGCTCGTCCTCTCGAAAACAAGGCTCGGACCCGAGCTCACCAGAACACGCCGCTTGGCACACTAGGACCTGCCCGCGCCGCGCTGAAACTGGCCTCAACCGCGCTAGGCCCCACCGCAGGCCACATCCAAGCTATTTCCCCTCCCCTCTGCTACCCTCCCTGTTCGCGTCGCAAACCTGCCACGCGAGCCAAGCGGAGGCGCGATGCCATTTCTCGTTGGAAGCTACGTCGTTCATCGGAAACTCGCTGAACTGGGTTCCGGTGAAATCATGAAATCGGAGATGGGGACAATCACCATCCGTTTCGCATCGGGCGAACGCCGCTTCTCCGAAGTCCACCTCGTCAAACACCTCGAAAAGACGAACGAAGCACCGGTGCTACCGCCTCCGACCGCACGCAGAGCCGCCAAGAAGAAGGCTCCCGCAGCTGCAAAAGAGAAGGCCCCCAAGGCCGCTCCCGCGAGCGACCCTTCCTGATCCCGTCGGGCGCTACGCGCTCGGCAGCTCGTCGGTCCAGACACGAAAGCTTTCGAGTGTAGTCGCACCGAAGCTCGTGCTGATCGCAACGTCCGCAGCATCTCGGCCGCGCGCAATTAAAATGCGGCCGATGCGCGGCTTGAGATTGCGCGGATCGAACGTGTACCAAGTGCCGCCGAGATAGGCTTCGAACCAGCCCGAGAAGTCCATCGGGTCCGCGGAAAGCGGCACGCCGATATCACCCAAGTACCCGGTGCAGTACCGCGCGGGGATGTTCAAGCATCGACACAACGTGAGTGCGAGATGCGCGTAGTCGCGGCACACGCCCACTCGATCGTTGAACACCTGAAACGCAGTCTTGGTCGGATTGGCGTGCTGGTATCCGAAGGTGATGTGTTTGTGAACGAACTCACAGACGGCGTAGACGCGTGCCCAACCCGGCGGCACAGCCGAGAATAGTTTCCACGCGGTCTCCGACAATAGATCCGTTTCGCAATATCGACTGCCGAGCAGAAACAACAGCGCCTCCTCGGGGAGCTGTTGAACTGGATGCTGCACCGCAGACGGGACGACCGCGTCGGGAAGACCGCTGTCGTTCACGATCCCGTCCGCAGTGATTCGCGTTCGACCCGGCGGCAACAAGACTCGATGACACCAGTTGCCGTACAGATCGCGGTAAGCCGCGATCGGGATCGACGGTTGAAGCACGAGATGGTCGGGCTTCAACAGATCAGAAACACGGCTGTAATGAACGTTCAGCGTGAGGATCATTGGCGTAGGTTGCGGGCAACCGTAGACCAAGTCATAGCCGACTCGAATCTGCATGAAACTGAGCTCCCAGTGACAGAGGTGCGGGGCACGGATCACACGGCGACTTGCCGCAGTTCCGGCTAACCTCTGGCGTACTAGAGCTTCGCTGCAGAATCAGCCGAAATACGTCGCTTCGCACGAATACTTCAGCGTGCGATCGCAAAGCGCGTCGTTGATCACGCCGCGACACACGCTTTCGCCCTCGTACGTCGTCAGGTGGTCACTGAGAGCGCGCAGGATCGGTACGGTCAGATCATGGCGGCCATCGCAGCGGGGCTCGGTGCATCGAACTTCGAAAAACGCGGGCGCAGTGGCGACGACGATCGGTCGCGCATACGAAGCAGCGGTGGACCCGCCATTCTCACGCATCTCTTCGAACTTCAAACGCAGCGATTGAAGCTGCGGAACGCGTGCAAGCAGCCGCGGGGCAGCATCTTCGCGCCTCCGGTTTTCCGCCGAAGCTTCAGCACGGGCTTGGTCACGCTTGCGTCCGTTGAACATGTAATTCCTTTTTCAGTCTGGTCCGTCGTAGCGCGACGGCCCGCGGAAGGGCCTAGTGTGGCCCGAAGTCGCGGTAAGTCACGGCGACGCCGCGGAGCTTAGTCGCCAGACCCCTGGTTTGGTTCAGAGCTCTAAGCCGAAGTATACGCTTCAGCGACGTTTCGTGCCGGCAGACCTCGTTGGCTAACCCCGCGAAACGACGGTCCCGGCACCTAAACGACCGGACAGACCCGGGGGGGCTAGTAGGACGGCTCCCGCGCAGCCGAGCGTGTCGTCGAAGACCGCCCGTCTGGCCAGGGCAGGCAGCAATTTTGAACCAAGACGCCGGTCGAGACCCTACACGTCGGTCCGGAAGCGCAGCGGCAGTGATCGGGCCGACGGATCCGACTGGCTGATCGGTCGCGAGACCGCGCCGTAGCCGCTGCAGCTGATGGCTGCAGCAGCGCAACTGATACAACGCTCGGTTAGGTGCCCTCGTCGCCGTCGTAGCACCTAGAGTCTCGAGAATCCCAGACGCGCCCTGAATCGAGACAAATGTCGCGGTTCAAGCAGCCGGTGAGCCGAGCTGCAACGACGTATGCGACTAAAAGCACGGCTACGACGACGACGACCTTGCCGAGGCGCTGACGCAGCATCGCTCTGGTTCTAGGATATCAAACCTGGCAAGTGGCTACGAGAGCTGAATGACCGACGACTTCGTACGCGACCCAGCCCAGCAGCTATTGGCTGCAGTAACGCTAGCGGCTGTCGCCCTACTTCTGTTGGCCGAACGCCGACAATGGCGCACTGGCATCTGGATCGCCAAACCACTCGCATCACTCGGCTTCGTCGCAGTCGCTTGGCTCGATCGCGCACCGACGAGCTCGCATCTCGTGCTGATGATCGGCTTCGCGCTCTGCGCACTCGGCGATGTGCTGCTGATTCCAACCGGCAATTCCAAGTGGTTTCTGCTCGGCATTGGGAGCTTCGCGCTCGGCCACCTCGCGTTCGCGGTCGGCTTTTTCGCACTCGGCACTAGCGCGATGCCGTG
>Ga0193753_10002557_pt1 | contig 14200 bp, 11 predicted proteins | sample H1c2metaG_FD_144925 | JGI IMG/M metagenome (GOLD analysis project Ga0193753, IMG submission 144925) | Soil microbial communities from a riparian zone of the East river system, Colorado, United States - H1c2 | ecosystem: Environmental > Terrestrial > Soil > Riparian zone | place: USA: East... | reverse complement strand
TGTTCCCGGATATCGACTTCAATGACTTGAGTGAATATTATTTCTCGGTGAAGACGCAAGACAACGCTGTGATCGCCACCGGGTCATTAAACCAGCTGGGAGGTTGCTGCGACGAAAATAAAATTCGGGTGCACTTTTTGAATTATGCCGGCGCCACAGATGCCGTCAACTTTATTCTTACAGGCATAGATCATGAACCCAAATCAGATACGTGGCAAAAGCAGCTCGCCACCCCGCTTCGCCAATCAGAGCATGCCATTAACCGGTTCAATGTGAAGAGTAATAACACCTACCATGGTGTGAATACAGAATATGGCGAAAATGAAATGGCCTGGCTCAATGAGCTGTTCGACTCTCCTCTCGCTTGGTTGGAGATCAATGGAACGCAGGACCAACCTGACGGCTTCCTGCCAATCGTGATCACTGACAAGAAGATAGAGAATGTGAAGCAGGATGACCGGTTCACTTACCAGACCGAGATTGAATTCACGTTGAGCCATGAGAAAATAATTATCCGAAACTGATGCCAGCCACAAACTATATCAAGGCCGCCATCGATAACCAGGAGCTGGAGCTCGGACCTGATGGCGTGAATATTTCCATTTCCTATAAGCTTGAGGATCCTGCTAATTTTCAGAGTAAGAAGTCCAGCGAGGCACTGAGCGTGATCACGCCAGCTACAATCAATAATGATAAGATCGCCAACACCTTTCACAATCCAGGCATCGATGACAATTCACCAGAAGAGAGATACAGGAACTTTCGTCCTGCCGTCATAGAAGCTAATGGCCATGAATTGCTGGTAGGAAAGGCACTGCTGACCTATGCTCGTCATGCATCCTCTCCAGTCAATTATGAGTTTGATTTCTTCGCCAATAATGCGGACTGGCTGATTGATCTTAACGAATCCACCCTTTTTGATTTTGTGAACCCAATCAATTTCACCTTCACCAAAGCCAATATAATAGCCAGCTGGGCCTTTGACGGCCGAGATGAAAATCTACCTTACGTATTCGCACCGGTTCGCTATGGTCGGCAGCTTGAAACCTTTCCGCAAAACTTTGTAGAAGCGAACCCGCCGGTATTCCTGGATTACAATATGCCGGTGAATTATATGAAACCGGCGCTCTCCGTCTACTGGCTACTCTTCTGGGGCTTCAAGTCGCTGGGCTACCGAATCAGCTCCACCTTCTTCGATACGGACTACTTCCGCCGCATGGTCATGCCATGGACCTGGGGCAACTTCCTGGTCTCCGATGGTACACGGCTCAATAACCTGAATTTTCTCGCAATGAGTACTGTGGAAGGAAATCTGCTCAACGTTTCCTATACCGGCTACCTGGATGCTCATGTCGACAATGACAGTGCCAGTGGCGCGTATGATAACAACGGATCCTACGAATACGACGATGCGGACAAAGAGATGAAGTGGACGTATCTGAATACGTTTGACTATGGCATTCTCGAGGCCACCTTTCGGTTCAACATATTCATCGATGCCAAGGCAACCGCCAATAGTGATGTAGAGCTTTACCTACGCTGGTATAAGAACGGCGTGCAGGTGGATGGTGACGAGATAGTGGTTTATCTCAACGCGCCGGCTATAGGATCCCGCGAATTTCTAGGGAACGTGGAGACGTTCAAAACCTTTTCCGTACAGCCTAATGATATCATATCGGCAAAACTGTTTGCTGATAATTTCGATAGCGATCTTGGCCGGGCCCGGCTGCATGCGAAAGTGGAAGCGTTTACGATTGATTACTTCAGTATACCAGTGGGCGGCACGATTGACTTTCAGAACTACGCCGCATTCAAGAAATATAAATTCCTGGATCTGCTGGCTGGTATAGTAGACACCTTTAATATTTCACCCCAGACGGACCCGATCAATAAAGTGGTTTATCTCGAGCCGACACATCCCTACTCGCTTACCAATGATCTCAGCACCGCGTCGGGTGGTTACTTCAACGGCAACTTCCTGGACTGGGAAGCAAAGCAGGATATTTCGAAGGTTTCCACGTTGCCGCTGTTCAGCGATTCGGAAAGGGAATTACTATTTAATTTCAAGGACGATAGCGCCGATGGCCTTTTAAAGAAAGTCCAGGACCGCAACTCCATCCTCCTGGGCCAGGGTAAATATGCATTCTCCGATCGGTTCAAACAGGGAACGAAGAAAATCGAAAACAGGTTTTTCTCCCCTGTTATGCATGCGGAGTTGACGCAGTGGAAAGGATTCGGTAGCGATCCAGATGCATCGCCGCAGCTGGTCTGCCTGGTGCCGGAAAACGTATCCAATACATCCAAGGACGAGGCACAGAACACGTTCACTCCAAAGCTCTGTTATTACAAAGGAGTGGCCGATAATGTCGGGTGGAAGTTCGACGGCCTCACCGAAGATTCCTATCCCTTCATGTTCGCGGTGAACTACCAGGAGGGCGGTGAGAGTGATCCAGTACTTTCCTACTGCGATGAACGCATTGGACTGGATGATGACGCTGTGCTTGGTAAAGGCCTCCTGCGTCGCTTCTTTCTGCAGCGGATGGCCATCATGCGAAACGGACAGCCCTATACAACTTTCTTCCGGTTGAACAATCTGGATGTTACCAACTGGTTGCACCGTGAACATATTCTGTGTGCCGGTCAAAAATGGGAGCTCGTAGAGATTGATGACTACTATCCACTCCGGGAACAATCGACCCAGTGCGTGTTGCGGAAGTGGTCACCGGTCTTGCAGCGGGATTCTGAAAATGTGTTTCCTTCGGCCAAGAAGGTCCTAAATACTGGTGCCGCAACCTCCAGTTTTGATATGAAATATTTTCCACTGAAATCTTTAACGTCGGATATCCCTGTAATAACCCCATAAACCATGGCAAAGCAACAAGGTCAGGTCACAAAAATTTATCAGCTGAAGACATTGGGCTATGCCGATATCTCCAAGGAGCTGGATAATGTTGCTAAGAAATTTGAGAACATCCGGAAGTCGAAATTGTCCGCGCAGGGAAAGCTATCGTTGACACAGGACACTGCAGAGGTACAAAAGTACAGTGACGAGATACAGAAGCTTGTCTTGGAAGAACAGGCGCTGCGCGTAGAGACGCAGAAGCTGACCAATGAACAGAAGGCCGCGAATCTACAGCGCCAGGCTGAGATTGCCGACATGCGGCAACAACGAGCCGCAGCCCAGGGCGTCGCTGGCGCCTATTCGGAGATCCTCGTGCAGCAAAAGCAACTGTATGCTCTATTGAAGAACACTCCGACAGGATCACCTGTCACTTTCCAGGGGCAGACTTTGCAGTTCGACCAGGCGATCGCAAAACTGAAACAGCTTTCTGCGGCGGAGCAGGATTTTCGTCGTCAGTTTTCCAAGGATGGTCATCTTGTTGCAGAATATACTTCCGGGATCGTTCAGGCATTTAAACAGATGGGCCTTGGTGACCTCATCGGTGGCCAGGTTACCAAGGCGGCGCAGCGCATCAATGAACTGGATAAAGATTTCGAGCAGCTGAAACAAGAGCTGTCTTCCGTTGGAGTCAGTGGCCAGGGGTCACTCGAGAAGATCGAGCGGCAACTAATCGAGAACCGCGCTGAGTCCATCTTGTTAAAGCAGGAACTCGGCCGCGTACAGACGGAACTTCGGGGTGCCGGCGACGTCGGTAACCAGATCACCAATTCGATCGCACAAGGATTCAAGAACATAAAAGGGCAAGCAGCACAATTCGCGCTGCAGTATGTCGGAATACAGGCACTGATCAACCAGGGACAGCAAGGGATACAGACTGCCCGGATATCATCGGATCAAAGTACCGATCTAGAAATTCAGCTCGGAGGTGCGGCAAAGGAAGCCGACAATCTCAATGCATCGCTATCAAAGCTAAATACCAGAACCACTGTTACTGGCCTACAGGAAATTGCTGACATCGCACTAAAAGCAGGTGTCACGGCGCAGAACATCGAGGAGGTGACCAAAGCCATCGATGTTACCAAAGTAGCGTTCGGCAAAGACTTCGGCTCTATCGAACAGGGTACTGAAACGTTTGCCAAGCTGATCAACATATTTTTCACTGATGGCCAGATCACCGGTGATCGCATTCTAAAAATTGGAAACTCGATTCGTGCATTGGCCAATGAAACCGTGGCGTCGGTTCCCTTCATTACCGACTTCTCAGGACGGATGGCGGGTTTGAAGCAAATCGCCAATGTCTCACTTCCTGACATACTAGGACTCGGCGCCGGCTTCGAAGAGTTCAAACAAAGCGCGGAAACTTCTTCGACGGTGTTGGTTAAAGTTATTCCAAAGCTCGCAGCCGATACGGCCAAGTATGCGCAGATCATCGGGATTACACAAGATCAGTTTTCTCAACTGATCAACACCAATCCTGCTGAGGCGCTGCTTCAAGTAAGCGAAGCACTTGTAAAAAGTGGTACGGGCATTGAAGATATCTCCAATGCACTTGCAGATTCAGAGCTCGGCTCCGGACGCATCACCACCATCATCGCTACGCTCGGTGGTAAGGCGGATATCTTCCGTCAGCGCATTGCCCGCGCCGGTGAAACTATCCAGGAGACTGGCGCCATCACTGATGCATTCGATAAAAAGAATAACAACTTGGCAGCCACCTTCGACAAAATCGGAAAGAAGTTCTCCGATTTCTTTGCTGGTGGTGGATTCGCGAGTGCCCTCTCCTTTGCTTCTGGTGCGATCCTGCTCATACTTGGCAACCTGCCATTGCTACTCACACTTGTCGGCTTGCTTACCATCAGTTGGGCAGCACAAAATATTGCGCTGATCGGTCTGCGGGCACAGCTGATCCTCTATAATCTTGGCATCGGTGCAAACCTGGTGCTGATAAATGTTCTACGGTTGGCAAATATCGCCTACACCGTAACGATGTTTCTTCTCAATGGCGCTCTCACTGTTGTTACCCGAGCGGCAGCACTTTTCAATATCACTCTTGGCAAATCACCAATCGGACTCATCCTCACCGGTGTCGGCCTATTAGTTTCCGCGTTCAAAGCGTTCGGAGGAGGCCTAAGCGAAACAACGAAAAGCCTGAAGGCACAGAACCTGCAGTTGAATATAGCCAGGGATGTCGCCCGTGAAGCTGCAGCTGCTACATCAGAACAGAGAGCCCAAGCCGCATTGTTGTCCGGTGTGGTCAAGGACCTGTCCATCAGTGAAGGAACCCGGCTCTCCGCATTGAAGAAGCTGATTGAACTGGATCCTACTTTCCAAAAATCACTGACGGATGGAAAGATCAACTATGAGCAGCTGAATAAATCCCTGTCGGAGTACAATGCCAACCTTATCCGTTCGGCGGAGCTTCAGGCAGCACAGGCTCGGCAGACGCGTGAAGTAGCCAGGCTTACTACACTTTCTCAGGACAAGCAGGATCTTGAGTTTGCCATTTCCACAAAAGATTTCGAAAAGCTTGACGAAGAAACCACCAAATTACTGGTGAAGAAGATTAAGGAAAATGTTGGTTTCCTAGGAAGTTTGCCCGGTAAGAACGATTTCGTCAAAGCTGCACGAGATGTTGTTAAGGATCTCGACAAAAGCCTGGATGATCAAGTTAAAGTGATCGATGCCGCTCAGCAGGTTTATAATGACAAACAGAAAGCCATCGATGACAACATTGCGAAGACGGCCGCAAATATATCAACTAATGCTCCAAAGGTGAAGCCCGTCGAAATTGATATTCCAGGTCTGGAAGCAGATATCAAAAAACTGGATGAGGAGATAAAAGCGTTCAAAGGCGCACAGAATGAACTCGATAAGTTGGTGGAGGAACGAAAGAAAAAGCAGGAGGCGCTTGATAGGGCCCTTAATAAAAACCAGAAGACAACCCGCGGATCCCGATTGAGCGGCCCGCAGAAAGATGCCCAGAAAGACATCGATGCGGAGCGTGATCGATTAAATGCAGTTGACGAGAAGCGTCGTACACAAAGCGAGATCGATGAAGAGACTTACCTGCTAGCCATCTTTGCTACTAACGTGGCCGCGCTCAATAAGAAATTGAAGCTGCTCAAGGGAAAGAATGCGGAAGAAAGGAAGGAGATCGCACAGTTCAACCTGGAGAAGGTGAAGCTCGAGCAGGAAGTAAATGAAAAGCTTTTCGATCTGCATGCGAAAGAGCTGAAGGACCAGCTGGATATCGATATCAAAAATGCTCAGGAAGCAGCTGCCCGAGTTAAGCAGGATCCAACCGCCTCGGAGACGGCTAAAGCACAAGCTGCCCTTGATGCAGATCAATTCATCCTAAGCGCCCAGATCAATTTTAACGCGGCGATGGATCTGTTGGAAAAGAGCCGCAATAATTTATCTAAAAAAAACCAGCAAGATCGGGAGCGGGATGTGCGAGAATCAAATGACCGTATCCGCGCTGATCTGCGCGCGGTGCTCGAGGGCGAGATCAAAGATATCGAGCGCGCCGGGGCCAATCTGCTCGCGGAGTTTGATAAAATTATCGCCGCCCAACAGGAAGCAATCTTAAATAGCAATAAGAATCCTGGCCAAAAGAAAGCCGCACTCGATGAAATTGAAAAGCAAGCGGAACTTGGATCCATTGTGCGCCAGATCGCCACGCTGAAAGAGTCGCTGCCAAAATATAAAAAGCAGTTGGAGGACAAGGCGATCACTGAAGAGGAGTATGCAAAACACTACAAGGCATATGTCAAGGAGCTCAAAGATCTCAATGATCTGCTCAATAAGGCGAATGAGAATAGCACGAACGTCAGGTCCCTTGTTACCAACAAACTTTCTAAGCTGTTTGGGTTTAAGGAAGGATCCGGTGAAGCGCAATTGTTCGCCGAGACGATCGTACAGTCATTTAACCTGGCCAAGACTGCCATGGATGATTTCTTTGCGCATGAACAGGATGATATTAAGCGTAGCCAGGATGCACAGGTCAAAAAACTGGAGCTGGAGAAGCAGCTGCGCCTCGATCGCGCCGATTCGCAGGCCGAGCAGGATAGTATCAACCGGCAATTTGCTGCCAAGGAAGAGGCGATAAACCGCGCTGCCTTCGAAAAGAATAAAAAGCTGCAGAAGGAACAGGCGAAGATCAACCTGGCAATACAGCTTTCCAACCTGGCCGTTGTGGCCTTTGCACCAAACCCCGCTAATATTGCAACGTTCGGTATTGCCGGCGCCATCATGTACGGTATACAGGCCGCCCTCGCACTTGCCGCCTACGCATTGAATGTGGGAAGGATCAACTCCGCAACGTTCGAAAAAGGTGGCCAGGTTCCCACTACCACCGGTGGTAAGATCACGGGACCCTCGCATGCGCAAGGAGGAGTCAAATTTCAATACGAGGCGCAAGGTGACGAGCTGGCCATCATCAATAAGAAATCTGCTCGCGACAACCAGGTACGTACCATCACCGGTACTAACAAACAGATCGCGTCGATGATCAACCAGCTGGGCGGTGGGATCTCATTCGCTGCAGGTGCCAAGCTCAAGACGTTTGAAGGGGGTGGATATCTGGGGCAGGCGCTTCAGGCACCCATTTTTACACCTTCATCCGGAAACACGTTCGTGAATAACTCGGCCAGTGATAAAAAGATCGATGAACTGATCGCAAGCAATAAGGAACTTGCTGACCAATAGAGTAAAAGAATCGATCGCCTGCAAGTCCATGTAAGCAGCCGGCAGATGACCGACGACCAAAATAAAACTAAGAAGCAAACTTCTATCGGTACGCTATGACCGAACTTGATAAAAAACTTCAGGAGATGGCGGTGAACAATTGGCCGCAATTTGTTGCCCTAATAGGCAGTGATGCAGTTGTTACCGCCAAAGTCTGCCTACTGCGTCAAAAGAAAAGCAGCTATGGCGAGATTGCCATCAAATTAAATATCACCGAGCGGCAAGCCCGGTATGGTTGTGATAAATGCAGCGTTGATGAATGATCATCGTTTCGACACATACTTTCTGTAATTGAACAGATCGGCACTCACCTGGCTGATGATCACAATCTTTTCCCTCTCGACGCCTTCCAGCTCTGTTCCACAGTACTCTTCGTCTTCGAAATGAGGTGAATAATTCGTTGTAACGGTTGTTTTGTTTGCGGTACCCTGGAAGTACAATACGTTCCAGGTCTCACATTGATCTCGCTTATTACTATCCTTCGAACAGGCAGCAAGAGCAAGTAATAAAGCGAGTAGAATCGTCTTCATATAATAAAGTTTGTACTTCCAAGATATAGAAATTCCTGACAAGTTTTGTCACCCTTTGTAGTGAAAAGAGACATAATGTAATAAATGCGACGCAGATTTGTTCTGCAAATGAGTAAATCTAAATTCATCGCTATCAGGAATCAAACGGACTCCAACACTTTGGAGCTCTACTTCCTGGACGTCATCACCGATACTTACGACTGGTGGTCTGGCATGATTTACTCCAGGGTCCAGGAGATCATAGACAAGGTAAATGCCTATCAACCCTCCAAGATCAAGCTGATCATTGATAGTGTAGGCGGCGATGCCCAAATCGGCCTGGCTATTTACAATTACCTGAAACGTGTTGATGCAAAGATTGAAGTTGAGGTCATTGGCCTTGCTGGATCTATCGCATCCGTGATCGCCATGTCTGCAAATAAGGGAAAACTCCGGATAGCGCGGAATGCCTTCATGATGATCCACAAAGCGCAAGGGGTCACCGGTGGCACGTCAGATGAGTTGCGTCAGGCTGCGGACCTGGTAGACAAGTACACGGAGCAGTGCGTCGACATCTATTCTCAACGCACTGGTAAACCGGTTGAGGAGATCAACGCTCTCATGGCAAATGGGGATTACTGGATGACCGGCCAGGAATCTGTGACACAGGGCTTCGCTGATGAGACATTCAATGACGCGGCCACTGTTCAGATTGCAGCGAGGCTCGATACATCGATCTACAAGAACATTCCCGCTCAGATACGTGCACAACTGAAGCCTGCAGCCGAAGGGCCTGAGGACTTTAAAACAATACTCACTAATCAATTCGCTGAAATGAAAAAGTTTTTCACTGACATCGTCAATGCTTTCCGCAACACAAAGCCTGCGGCAAATGCAACTCCTGAAACCCTTGTAACCAACCTGGCGGATTCTATCCAGAAGCCTTTCGAGGATCTGGGTGAGCAGATGGACACAACCATCGACAGTAAAGTGAATGAAGTGACAGGGTCGGAAGCCTTTGTAACAAAAGTTGCCAATAAGGCTAAGGAAGGCCTCACTGTTCCAACGATTGACTTCACCGTGGACGGTCCTGCAAAGACTGCATTGGAAAACGCTGCGAAGGTAGCGGTAGCAGCAGCCACGACGCAGATGGCTACTCAGATCACCGCACTCGAAGATGGAAAGATTGCCCTGGAACTGGAGATCACCAACCTGAAGGGTGCACAGAGTAATACCAGCAATAACGAGAACACAAAGAAACCGATCGGCGGATTCAAATAAGCCGTGAACTGAAAAACCTCTATTTCAAAATCTTTTAAATAAATCGTCTATGTCTGCTCAAGCAGTTTCCAACGCCAACCTAACCAACCTCAACAGGGACTTCCTGACAACCGGCTTTGCGCCGGTGATCAACTATGTCTACGACGCGGCCGCCAAGGAGATCGATGTTACGAACGCATCAACATTCCCCGCCGGCGTGGCTACGAGGGTGGTCCATGTGCATGTGCACGACAAATTCGGTGGCCAGGTTAATTCGTTCATCAAGCCCGGTGTTGGCAGTGGAGCCGATGGAACGATCACGATGGATCTTTCGACGCTTAATGCATCAAAGCCTTTCGACATCACGGCAACTGTAGTTGCCGATGATGGAAAGCTCGTTGCTGATGGTGGCGCCTATAACATCGGTGCAGCCGGTTCCCTCGGATCATGGGATGCGCAGAAGAACGCGTAACCCATTCGATGGCCGTATGAAGGCCAACCCCAAAAAAGCTTACTAACCTCTTTAAAATAACAGAAATGTTTGAATCCTTCGAAATCCCAAGCCTGGCCTTCCACGAGGCAGTCATTCACCCGGCCTTTGCGGATATCCTTCCCCAAGGCTTCCCTTACCAGGGCACACTGAATGAATTCACGCTGATGGACAACGTGAAGACCAAAAAGCCGATCGTTGACATCCGCCGTGCAAAGAACATCATGCAACGCCGGGACGCCTCGTGTGATATCATCTACAAAAAGGTCTTTGGCGCAACTACGCGCATGATCAGTGTAGAAGAGGTATATGGTGCGACTCAGTTCTGCCGAAATGAATTTTACCAGGGCGCACTGAAAGACTGGAGAGCGAAGGACCCACTTTTCGGAGAAAAGATCCTCCCCTATTTCCAACAGGCGCTCAACACCGATATCGCTTCGAATAGCTACTTCGGTGACGTGGACCGCGTAACACTTGTAACTGACGAGTGGAGTACCAACATTTTCGACGGTGTTTTCAAATGGATCAAGAAGTATATCACCGCTGGCCTGATCCCGGCAGCGCAGACCATTGCCATCGCCGATGCCACCAACTACTACGCTGTGGGCGGACCAGCGGCCGCATATGCATTGCTGAAATCGATGTATGAAAAGCAGCCGGTCCTCATGGGTGCTTACACCGATGCGCAGAAGGCTTTCTATGTCAGCAAGGAGATTGCTTCGGCTTACGAAGACTACCTGACCGCGGTAGGCGCTGCAAACGGTAACATCAGTTATACTACCGAGGGTATCAAGATCCTGAAATTTAAAGGCATCCCTGTTCTCGTCGAAGAGATCTGGACACCTATCATCACGCAGATCAAGGGTGCCTCCGGCTTTGCTGCCGTACTGACGCTTCGTGGAAACTTCGTCTTCGCTACCGATAAAGAATATGGCGAGGGAGAAGATGGAAAGACAGCGCTGGAGGTATGGTACGAGAAAAAGGAAATGACCTGGTTCTACCGGATGTTCCTGAAAGCCGGAACCCAGATCGCGCTGCCTGAATTCGTAGTTGTTGCTCTCAGTGATTGGGCATAATACACCCATTCGTTCGTAAACACGCTTTTTAACTTCTTAACTCAATAAAATGCTTTGTGTCACTTTAAAAGCTTATCAGCGGGCCTGCGGCGGTGTTACCGGCGGTCTCAGCGACCTGGGAATCTTTGATCCTACGGATCTCAATTTCACGCAAGCCGCACCTATCTCCGGAGTGGCTCAGCCTTATACTGCCGTTGCTGAACGTGCAGGTGTAGAAGGTCCGTCTGTGTTCATCATCAACTTCCAGGTGGACGAGGGTGAATGGACGTGGAAGCAATCGGTAACCGGCTGTGCGGTGAAATACGAGCATGAGCTCGTTCTGCAATTGCCGGAGAACAGCCAGCTTTTGACAACCTTCCTGCAGGCCCTTGATGCAGCTGGGTGTTGCTGCAGTATCGGCTTTTTCATGCGCATGAACAGCGGTAAGACATTTGTCGGCGGTGAGAAATATGTGAACGCTGCTTCCATTCCAAGGTTTACCGTTAAGCAGGACGGCTCTGAGGGTGGATCCGGTAAACTCTTCGATGATTTCAATGGTGGTACGCTTCACCTGAAAGGAAATTATTCCAGGAACCTTTATGAGTTCAGCGGCGACTGGTCTGTGGTCGAAGGTCTCGCGGGTATTGCAGGTTCTTAAAAAAACTTGAACCCCGCGTATGAATCTCGCACGCATTAAGAAAGAATATTTAAACAAGCGGGTTGCGTTCGGGAAGAGCGCAGCCCCTTTACATAAAAGGGATGATCTGGATGATCTTGCTATCCTGGCACATGAAAGCCAGGATCCAAGTCTACTCATCCTGTTTGACGTTTTGCCTCCGTTGGCGCAGTTAAAAAAAAACCGAACAGAAGTCCAACTAGGACGGGCTGTTGCGGGAAATAGCCAAACTAAAAAATAGAGAATGGAATGCGCGAGAGAAAACCTGTTACAGATAAGGCAAAGGCTGTTGCGAAAGCCAGTCTGGCGCCAACGAAGCGCACCACCCGCATAAGCAACCAGGTCATCCTGGATGCTGTTAATCCTATCCCCTTCGATTATACCGGTTCCGCATTCTCTTTCATTGACCAGGAAGAATATCTCCCCTTTCTTCCTGTAAAAGATGATTACGCGCAGATGCTTCTGGAAGCGCGATTTCTTTCTACAACTCATAATGCATGCATCACCACCAAGAAGGATTATTGTGCCGGTGAAGGCTTTATGCCCCGCAACGGTACGGATGTAAATCCCGCAGTTCTCGAGTGGTTTGCCTCGCTTAACCTCCACAATGAACCAGTTACCGAGGTCAATAAGAAAATCTTTGAGGACTTCTTCACCTGGGGAAACGTACCGATCGAACTTGTTCGGTTTACCGTCGCGGGGAAGAGGCGCCTGTTTGTGTACGTGCATTCCATGCTTGATTGGCGACTTTGCGCGCCTGACAAGGAAGGCTTCATCCGTTTCGCGGTGCAGAGCAAACTGTTCCTGCGCTCTAAGTATGCCCGGGCTTTCGACATTAAGAAAGCCAAGAAGCTTCCGGTATATAATCCGATGCGAAGTGAAAAGGAAAACTGGCTGAAAGATGACAAGGGGGCAGAACGCACGCTTATTTGGTACAAGAACTCGGTCAGCGGATGTGCTCACTACGGCCTTCCCTCCGCCGTTGCATCGATGATCTACCAGCTCCTCGAGTACAAGGGGGCCCGCTATAATCTCGACGAATTTGAGAATAACATGGTAGTCGCCGGCATCCTGGCGCTGAAGGGATCTGTGAGTGATGCAGAGGCGACTAAGATCGCCAAGAAGATCATACAGACACATACGGGCGATGGAAAGCGAGGCCGTACGGTTGTCATCGCCAGCGAGGAAGGTATTGATAAGGCCGACTACATGAAGATGGATACCAAGCGGGATGGATCATTTACCGAGGCCGATCAGAAGTGGACGGAGAAGATCATCCTGGCCAATCAATGGGACGCAGTCCTTGCCGGCATCGTGTCGCCATCTACCATGGGGAAAGGCACCGGTTTCATAACGAAGATCATGGAGCTGAAATTGAATACCGTGATCAGGCCGGCCCAGGAAGACCTGGTAGGCAAAGTGTGGAAGCACATCTTCAAGATTGCGGCTGCCTGGTTCACTTGGGCGCCGGCTGACATTGACCTTAAAATTAAAAACGGTATCGACATCTCCGGCCTGACGGATGTAGATATAACACCAGCTGTGATGATCAATGAAGTCCGAGTCGCCAAGGGATTGCCAGAGGATCCGAAGAAGAAAGGGGAATATATGAAATCGACAGCGCCTGCTGCGACTACACCACCGAAAGAAGAAGGAGGTGACAATGTATAGTCTAAATCCGCTTAAGCGGAATGTCCTGATCACGAAGGACGAGGTGATATTCCATGCGCCGACGCAAAATACAGTGGATCCACGGATGATCGAGCAGTCGATCATTGTCGCTGAAGAACGCTTTATTCGTCCGGCGCTCGGATATGAATACTACCAGCAGCTTCTTACAACAAAAAATAAACTGATCACCGACGCCAACAAGGCGACACTGCAGACGGAGATCAATGCATCGATGCCGGAGGGTTCGCAGGATGTCGTGCTTGTGAAAAACGATATCGTGAATGCGTCCGAATATCTCAGTGCAGACAACCTGGTGCTCTGGTACGAACACCTGTGGAAACTTACAGCCGAAGCTGTGATGCTCCTCGCATTGCCGGAAGGCTTTGTCCAATTTGGATCGGAAGGAACGATCCACAAGCAGGCTCCTGCAGGTCCGATGAGCACTGGCGGCATTGTCACGCCGGACCTGCGATCTATGAAATGGATGCTGGACAAAAAACTCATGGACCGCATCGATCCATTGATCGAGTCGCTGCATGAGTGGTTCTGCCTGCAGCGGAAGAACGATCGCACAAAGTACACGCTCTATACCAAGCCTTGTCCTTGTGACCAGGATAACGACGGCATCGGGTTCAAACGTAAATCACAATTCATTCTCGGGCTTTATGACGACGACCCCGATCCCTGTAATTGCTCATGAGAAAGTTGATGCACATATTAAAAGGTTGGGGTAAGTCCACGGGGATCTTAAGCACGACGCCGGCAGAAGAAAAGTTGTCCTCGCTACGGATGGCCATTTGTGTTCATTGCCTGTTTTCCAATCCCTCGAAGGTCCTGGTGATTTTGAAAGGGAATGCCACGTATGAGAAGAGTCTGCAGTGCACGAAATGT
>Ga0193753_10002556_pt1 | contig 14204 bp, 13 predicted proteins | sample H1c2metaG_FD_144925 | JGI IMG/M metagenome (GOLD analysis project Ga0193753, IMG submission 144925) | Soil microbial communities from a riparian zone of the East river system, Colorado, United States - H1c2 | ecosystem: Environmental > Terrestrial > Soil > Riparian zone | place: USA: East... | reverse complement strand
CGCAGCATGAGTATGGAAGATCTGCCGTTAAACCTAAACGATTCACGCTTCGAGAGAAACGCGGTCCACAAGTTTCCGTAGCTCGCCAAAAATGTCACTATGATTTTGCGTCAGATAGCGAACGACTTTTGTGTTTTCAAAAAGCTTAGCAAGGTATCCTCTTGCTAGGACTAGATTCAGCACCGCGTTGCCGTGCGAATCCTCAACCTGCTTGAGGTCACGCTGCAATGCTTCCATCTCTCTCTCCATTCGGGAGACCTGCTCCGGGCTTAGAGCTTCGGAAACTTTTCGGTTGTCCGGATTAAGAAGCATTGCGGGTGGGGTGGCGGCGAGCAGCGCTTTCGCATATGGAACTGAACAGTTATTTGCAAGTAGCATCAGCTCTGCCGCTTCTATTTGCCGAACCGGCCTCATCTTCCTCAAAATCAAAAACAAGCCTGACGCGACCTGACGATGTTTCAGCAAATCAGCGGCCTCCGCACATATTCCGTTCAATAGATCCCGACGTTGATTGATACTCTTTACGTCAACATTTAAGGTGCGAGCGATCTTCTCTTCCGATATACCATTTTTGATGGCCGTCACAAGCATCGTATGCTCTTGGATTGTGGCTATTCTGCTTACGCGTTTGTTGTACGTATACGCTTCATCATCTGTGCTGACTAAACAATTCGTTTCTGTTTTTCCTAAGTGCTTAAGCGCCTCTAATCGAACGTGTCCATCCACAAGAAGGTACATGTTGCTGTTTGCACTCTGAGGGAACACGACTAATGGTTCAATTACCCCAACCTCTCGAATAGAGGCGAGGATTTGCCTATATTTAGTATTTGTCTTCAGTGTAGGTTTGAGCTGTTTGAGCGGCAAGATGTTCGCTAATGGCAGCGTGACCCCCTCCAGCTTGAAAGCTGTTCGGATTTGTTTTCCCATATGATTATTTGCTTAGTCTTTGAGCAGCTGTCTTAGCTTTTCCGCGAGATAATTAGGGATGGATGTAAAACCTTCGGCGCGGAGCAAGTTCACGAAGTTCTCATCATGGAATAGTTGTTTGAGGGCTGACACGACCAGGAGAAGCTGGTTCTCAGTCAATCGCGCTTTTCTCACCAGTAACTTTTGACGATCTGCTTCCTGACGGTACGCCCGAACCAACAGCTCGGCCGTGGGTAATCGCGTTCGGCTCTTCAGCCCCTGCGTGAGGCGTTTCCCCTTAGCTTTTCGCTGTTCAATGACCCGCCGGATAATCTGAAGCTTTCTTCCCCGCAGCGATTGATCTTCATACGCTTCGCAGAGCGCTCGCTGAATACCATCCTCGTCTGAGCTTGAAATCTGCATGGCAACCGAGAGTGGTAGTTTCCCTCTCTCGACGGCGCTGATCAGCCTCTCTTCGCCGTGATCCAAGAGATGGCAGATCCCCTTAACGTAGCTGGTGGTCAAGTCAATCTTTTCCGCAATCTGCGTTAAGTTGTACCCTCGAGACTTCAGACTGCCTACTTCTCGCAGGAGTTCGACTGGCGAAGGATTACGACGTGCGATATTTTCAACAAGGCTCATGAGATAGCAGTCCTGCTTTGTCACCTCCACAACCAGCGCCGGTATGTCCGTCTGCCCGAGTGACTGGTAAGCTTCTAGCCTTCCCTGACCGCAAACAAGGTCGTACGCCTTGCCATCAAGTGGTTGCGTTTTGCGGGAAACAGTAATTGGCCGCTTGAGACCAATATTGGATATGTTTTCGACAATGCTTCGGAAAGTGGGCTGATTTCGACTTCTTGGATTTAGAACACTGATTTGATCGATTGGAATCAATTGGACTTTAGCGCCGTTTAGGCTCACGCGACCTCCGCAATCCTACTCCTTCGAGCCATTCCAAAGAAGTATCTCAGCGAATCGAATCGGTAAGTCTCGAATCCGATTGGATTATTCTCGCTCAGAAGCATCCTGGAAATACCTAAATCGATGCTGGGAAATAGATAGTAATCCATCGTCGCATCATTATTAGCCGCCATTCGCACAGCTATCGTGATGTCTGGCGATAGCGCGGAGTCAAATAAAATTCGCCAACGAAGAGATCCGGAGTTCGTCGTCTGACATCGAGCGACAACCACGGCGGCTGTGAATTCGCCATTGATCGTTAATAAGTCTGTCTTGGAATCTCTACTGATCTGACCACCCAATTCTGTTACCTGACGGACAACATCTTCAACGGTATTCCTATGAAGCTTTCGAAGAGCACGATTTATCTGAATAAACTCGTAGTTTCGGTCGGGATCGTAACCAATGAGTTGGTATGCTCGAACGAGTCCTCCAAATCGATGCCTGTAAACGGAACTGGAGGGCATTCCGTCAACTTCATCAATGATCAGTGCCGAGAGACTCCCTTTGTCCTCGAATAGCTTACGAAGTCGAAACAATAGATCGTCATCGCTTAGCTTCTTGCTCCGTTCCTGAATCATCCCACGAGCTATATAAAACATTTCTGGCGAAACCAGGCATTGAAAGGCACCGTCGCAGCGGACCCACATGTCAGGCGGATTAATAACCCGGCGTTTCTTGAGCTTGAATGATTCTTTGTTGTAGACGTTGTTGCCGATGTACTTCTCATTGGTGAGGACTTGATGCACGGTTCCGCGCGTCCATCGCTGCCCATGGTCGGTTTTCACGCCCCTTTCATTTAGCTGCCCAGCTATGGCCGACTCGACCATACTCCTTTGGACGAACATCGCATAGATTTCACGTACTATTTGAATTTCTAATTCGGGACCAGGTACGAGTACTACCCGATCGGTCTGAATGCTCTTCTGCTCGCCGCGATTTAAAACTCCTTTGGGGTTGCCGGTACTGTCACGCAACATCCGACGTAGTCCGAAGCCAGCAGTGCCGCCTTGACGAAATCCCAATTCAATTAAGCGGCATTGACCGATAAAGACCTTTACAGAGAGCTCTCGGCTGTATTCACCGGCCATTGCACGCTTGACGCCCTTGACAATGGTAGACACTGGACTGCCGTCGTTCTCAAACTGTTCGGCACAGTAGTGGACTTGAATCCCTGCCCGCCGACAAATATATTCGTAATATGCGCTCTCATCCGCGTCTTGAAATCGACCCCAACGGCTCACGTCATAGGCAAGGATTACATCGAAATTGGCCCTACCAGTCTGAATAATGTCGATCAGTTCCTTCAGCGCATTGCGGCCATCAATCCGCAGACCGCTCTTCCCGGCGTCAGCGAACGTTCTTACAACCTGCATCTGACGACCCTCTGCATACTTGCGGATAACCCCCTGTTGGTTTTCCGTGGAGTATTGCTGGTGGTCTGTTGACATACGCACGTACTCGGCGGCGCGAACCAACTGAGGTTCGTTATCAGTCGATGAAGCCACTCCACCTCCTGTACTCACATAGACAAAGTAGAGGTCGTTTCTGCCGCCCTCTTCCAACACACACTAATTGTTGCTGCGCAGCGCTGCGCTGAGACTACGACTGTAGTCTTACAACAAAGCGTCTAGTTTTTCAAGGTGATGTTCTCCTTCTATGGGTCGAGTAGAGAACAGCTCAGATCAACCTTCAAAACAATGAACTTTGCGCGAGCCAAGACCTTCTCGATATCTCCTCTTTCGGGAGAACACAGCAGCCAAAGTTCGGTGTCGTATGTCCTGAGATCAATTACGGCGGAAGACTCCAGCAGATCGACAAGCCGCTTCCTTCGCATCTGGTCGGTATCAGTAGCGGCGGTTGCAATGGCGGCCCTTCGTTGTTGCTGATACTGGCGCAACTTGATCTTATTATTCTCGCGCCATTTCTTCTGGCTCTCGCCACACTGTTCGAAATACGCTGGGTCCTGAAGCAGCTTCGTTCGGTGATATTCGCGTCTTCGCTTTTGCTGGCATTGTCGAGAGCTACAGATCTTCTGTTTCGGGTTATATTGGGATGGCTCGAATTGTCGTTTACAAAAAGGACAGATTCTTAATATCGGCATCCTTAAAGCAAAGCTGATGCAAGACAGCCTTGCCGTAGCATGAATTACATTCAAAAAAGTCGGCTAGCCTGCCGACGCTCCCGCCAACTCCGCCAACTTCACCCAATGTCGCCGATGGGGAACTTTTACGCCAGATGCGATCTCGTACGCATAGCGTTTAGAGACACCGAGTGCCAACTCTATTGCTTTATTGGACAGTCGCGCAAGCGCGGGCCGAATTCTGTGGGCATAAACTTCGTCTGTTAGGTAATCCGGGAGATCAGATGGTTTCCAATTGCGAAGGGCCTCCTTGTGAAGAGCCATTGCGTCGGAACGTTTCTTCAACGATTCCGGCCTGATGGCAGCGACTCGCCCGAGCACTTGCGCCGAGGCAAGCCGCTTACCCGATTCCGCCAGTGAGCAAGCATGGCAATACTGACCACCACTTGAAATCGTCGCGCCGCAATTTCGGCAAACGCTGTTCTGGTTAGGTGGCTCCTCTTGTACGGGCATGCTTCTACCTTGCCCTTCGTATCGCCTTCTCTCTGTCAATCGAGTTCCGGGTGCAGGAACACGACCATTGTTGGCAGCCGTAGCGGAAAGCGTTTGAGCAAACCATTCAACGAGCGGAGCGACTTCTCGACCCCATGTCTGCACTGTATCCGCTAACTGTGTAGCCAGCGAATCCATTAGACGGCAAGTCCCGTCACGCTGTTCGAAGAACCACGACCGTTTAAGCGGCGTGCTGGTGATCCAATCAAGCACGTAGGCATCGACCCTGGGACGCACAGGTTCCATCAAATCGTAAACCAAACTGTCGCGAGTCGATTGATCCACGTGCAGAACACCGAATCCGGGATCAAGTCCAAGGGCAGTGATCGCCAATCGCGTTTCGGATTCCAGCAAGGTGTAAAGGTAGTTCAGAATAGCGTTGACGGGATTCGCGGACTTCCTGGATGTGCCCGAAATCGGAGATCGTCGGTTGCCGAAGCTTCTCCAGTGATCGGGAACTCTGGCGAGGTCAACCTTAGGAAACTCGACGTTGATCTTCTGCCAGGCCGACCAGTAAACACCGCCGCCGTGCCCTTCCAGCATGCGGATGGCATCGAGCGTGTTGGCGTCGGCGAGTTGTGCACGAAATCGCGTGACTGCATCCGCAGCCGCTGGATTCGCCAGTCGTTCACGAAGGACAGTTTCCTGTCCGTGAAGCTTTTGGCTGATCAATTCCCGCGTGATCTCAACTGCTGCGTCGGAGTGCAGAGCACATGCCTGTGCCCGCCGTAACCGGGTGTCGGATGCTGCGACTGGGCCAGTAGTCAGAAGCACAGATCCGTCGCGCTCCAGCATGGCAAATGCCACGTTCTGATCGGCAAGCCAGCGAAGCGCCGCGAGCGAAACCATGCCGTCAGCACCAATAACAACAACGCGCCAGAGGCCGTGATGCACACGTGGAAAGCGACCCTTGCGACGATCCGCCCCGACGCCGTCTTCGACGATTAGATGCCCTCGGTCCACGTGTACGCGGATGCCATAGCCGGAAAGAACGACAACGCCGTGGCTTGGTGCGAATAGCCGGTGGAAGTGCGCCGATCGGCGAGTGACATCGATTGCGGTCGTCTTTGGAATTGCCAAAAGGCGCGAGTTTGCGGTAAGGTTTTTCGTAGCCGTCATGGGAGCTTATTCCTCCTGTAATGGTCAGGGCTTGCCGCTTGCGTCAACAGGCGGCAGGCCTGCTATGACTCTATTTTAGGTCTTTTGTTGACGAATATCCAGCATCGCGTTTTGCATGCAGAAAAAGGCCCCGCCTTTCGACGGCAAACTTTGGACGCTTGGGAAAGCGTGCATTTTCAGCTCGATTTAGTGCCGTGCGTTTTGTGTGCCGAAATTGACAGCGAAAACTATCATCAAATACTTGTGCAGAGTTTAAGCTCATTTTATTTGTCTGTTTCTCGCGGCAAAACGAGCGTCGGGCGCTTAGTGACAAGCATACCTTTCGTGAATCTAATTAAGCGATCGTTGTTGAACTCATCTTTTTGTTGTTAGTTACGCGAGCTATTTTCATGCTTGTATTTAGCCGTAGCGTTTTCAGCCATCCTTATTTGTTGACTAGCACCGACTTAGTGCACAGTAACTCATCATAGACACAAATAGTTTTTGGACTCTGTGGTCTCGTCTGCTTCCCGCAACGCGTTGATTGTACAGTCACTGTCGATCTTTTGCACAGTTATTCAAGCGCATATGTCGAACCGATCACCCGTAACGGGAAATGGACCTGAGGCCGACAACATTGTTGAGCAACGAATGGAAATACTCAACATGTCACAACCCAACAGCAAGCGTCGAACGACTCGTCGAAGATCTAAGACGCGCCCAAAGCGGCCACAAACCGTCGAACAATATTTCTCAAGACCGAAATCCTTTCGAGAAGCGTGGAGCCGCACTCTTCAAACGATTTCAAAAATGCGTACCCAGGGTCTATCCCTCAGCAAAGCCGCTAGGGAAGCCGGTACGACTTCTCGAACCGTAGTTCGATTGGGGAAGCCAGCTCTGCGTAAAGGTTCGAACGGGCGATACGCGGCCAAACCCGCGGATCGGCTACTTCGAGTACTCGAAGTTCCAAGGGCGGAAGGATCACGTGAGTTGGCAGTCCGCAGCTCGCGCGAGGCGACTAAGCTCGCGAAGTACTGGGTCGCCGTCCATAAATATCTGCAAACCGGCGACGCCTCGGAGATCGAACAATTTAGCGGTCAATCCGTCAAAGACGCGAACGGGCGAGAAGTTCCATTCTTGACCGATCTTGATGAGCTGAAGCGTTTGGGGTTCGCGGGTGTCCTCAGCTTCGAGTCCATCTATTCGAGGGCGGCCTGAATGTTATCCAGACCCGAACGCGATCCCGCTGGCGCTTTCTTGCGTGAATCAATAGCACAGCGCCGGCTGGGTGAAAACGCCGCATGCCCATGTGGTGAAGCCCGATCACGGGCGCTCAGTAAGAAGTATCAGATTTGCGCAGAGTGTCTACGAAAGAAGAAAGGACATAAAGAAATGGATAAACATCATCCTGCTAGTGAAGCGAACGATTCTTGTACCGTGGAAATCCCGGTAAACGACCACCGTGCTTTTCTGAGCGTTGCTCAGCATGAATGGCCGAAGGAAACTCTGGAGAATCCAGATAAGAGTCCCCTGCGCAGGGCCGCTGCATGTATCCGGGGGTTTATCGACATGTTGTATTACATGCTCGAAAAATTTCTTTTCTGGACCGCTGAAATGTTTGAAGTTCTAGATGATTTCCTCATTGAGACGTTGGGATCGAAGTGGTGGGTCGACACTCCGCTCGCGCGCTTTACGAAGGAGGCGCAAATCCGTGGCTAGTCGAAATCTTACGCGGCTAAAATTGGGAATTCGTATTTATCCCGACTTCACAACCCGAGAAAACTATGTTGACGATCAACCGAAGAAAAAGAAGCGTTCTCGGGGTCTTCTGGTATTCGACACAGAAACGCGCACCGACGCGACGCAAGACTTAATCTTTGGAAGTTACCGCTTTTTTAGGGACCGGCGCTGTATCGAGGAGGGAATTTTGTACGGTGACGGGATCACACCCGCCGAACTGGAAATCGTCAGAAACTACGTGGCGGAGAACCCTGCTGAGACTCAAAACCTCAGGGCAGATAAACTGCTCCTCTTGAGCAGATCTGAGTTTTGCGCCAAGGTATACAAATTCGTTTACAAGGGGCGCGCGCTGATGGCGGCGTACAATTTTCCATTTGACATTTCCCGCATCGCCGATGCGTTTGGAGCAGCACGCGGAATATTCCTGGGTGGCTTTTCCTTTAATCTGTTTTCATACCTGGACAAAAATGACACGTCCCGTGGCGATAAACACCGTCCTAGGATTTCCGCCAAGCACATCAACAGTAAAAGTGCGTTAAAAGGATTTTCTGCCCGCATTTGCCCAGACCAGGAGGATCTCGACGAGCCGGATTATCCCGATCCCGCTGATCCTGACAAAAAGAAACATTTTCGAGGACATTTTCTTGATCCTCGAACGCTGTCGTTTGCAGTGACAGATCGAGGGTTCACACTTGAACAGGCGTGTAAGGAATTTCTCGGTAAGGAAGGAAAAAAGAAAACCGCTGGCCACGGCATAGTTACGCCAGAATACATCGACTACAACCGTCAGGATGTTGGCGCAACGTCAGAGTTGATTTTTAAGCTTTTAGAGGAATTTGACCGGCATCCACTTGCACTGCAGGAGACAAAAGCTTATTCGCCTGCATCCATCGGGAAAGCTTATCTGCAAGCAATGGGAATTCCGTCCCGCCTGGGTATCCAGCCTAATTTCCCAAAACATTTATTAGGCTTTGCACAATCCGCTTTTTTCGGTGGACGCGCTGGTGCTCATATTCGGAAATCTATTGTTCCTGTTGTGCATACTGATTTTCTTTCCATGTACCCGACCGTGAACAGCAATATGAATTTATGGTCCTTTGTCATCGCGAAGGAAATTCGATACGTTGAGCATTGCGTTTCCGAGGTTCATGCTTTTCTGAACAATATCACTCCAGAAAAGCTATTCGCACCCTCTACGTGGAAACAGCTCACGGGATTTGTAAAGGTGATTCCAGACGATGATATTCTTCCGAGCCGCGCCAAGTATTCAGAAGAGACCCACGATTGGCAGGTAGCGCTTAACTGCCTGTATGCGGACCCATCCTCACCCCTAGATCAGGGGCTGTGGTTTTCGCTTCCAGATGCAGTTGCGTCAGTCATTCTGACCGGACGCATCCCAAAAATCGTTGACGCATTTCGAATCGAAGCGCACGGCGTGCTCGACAGCCTCAAGCCAATCGCGCTGCGCGGCGAAATTGTCGTGGACCCATCGAAGCAGGACTTTTTCCGCGTGGTTATCGAGGAGAGAAAGCGGCTGGATTTCCGAACAGATCTGAGTGAAGGCGACAAAAAACTCCTAGATAGGTTCCTGAAGGTACTGGCGAACGCAACGAGCTACGGCATCTACGCGGAAATGAATGTAAAGGAATCCCAACGCGAGGTCATGCTGGATTGCTATGGCGTGGATGAAGAGCCTTATGTATGCCGTGTATCCAAACCAGAGGAGCGAGGCCCGTACTGCTTCCCACCAATGGCATCGTTGATCACCGGAGGCGCACGCCTCATGCTCGCCCTCCTGGAACACAGCGTCACATCGCTAGGCGGCACATATGCAATGGAAGACACTGACTCGATGGCTATCGTCGCGACAAAGGAACGAGAAACCATGCCGTGTCCAGGCGGACTGCTGAAGACAAAGGACGGCCGGGACGGCATAAGAACACTTTCGTGGAAGGACGTCGATGACATTGTAAAGAAATTCGACGCGCTCAACCCTTATGAGCGAGATGCAATAGCGGGTTCTGTTCTGAAGGTCGAAGAGGTGAATCGCGATCCAGACACGAACAAGCAGCGTCAGATTTTTTGTTTCGCCATATCAGCCAAGAGGTACGCCCATTTCATGCTGAACGATTTGGGCGAACCCGAATTATTAAGAAAAGATCTTAACAACAAAAAAGAAAATGGCTGGAAAGAACACGGCCTTGGACATTTGCTGAACCCGCTAGACCCGGATGATGAGAGGCGTGACTGGATTGGTGAGGTCTGGCTCAATATGATTAAGAAGGCCCTTGACCTGCCAGTATCGGATTTGAGTTTCGGACACCTGCCCTCGATCGCGCGCATCAGCGTGAGCAGCGCAGCGGTTATGAAACCGTTCAAGGCATTCAATACCGCCAAGTCGTATTCCGGTCAGATCAAACCATTTAACTTTTTACTCTCGGCGCAGGTCGCTCCGTTCGGGCATCCAGACGGCACGTCGCCAGAACGCTTTCATTTGATTGCTCCGTTTGAGAAGGACTCCCGCAAGTGGATGAATGCGGATTGGATGGATCGATACACCAGCAAGCGTTACCGTATAACAACGGAAGGAGATTATGGAACGCGAGGCAAAGTTCGTGTGAAAACGTATAACGAAGTGCTGATCGACTACGAGTTTCACCCGGAGTCGAAGTGTGCCGATGCTCACGGGAACATTTGCAACCGGCAAACACTAGGACTTCTGAAGCGGCGTCACGTGCTGATCGACGGCATTACTTACATAGGTAAGGAATCGAACCGGCTCGAAGACGTCGAGTCCGGTTTGGTTCAGGACGAGGACGAGGTCTATAAGGAGTACCCTGACAAACGTCGCGATCAGTGGCAGACGAAGATTCTACCAATGCTGCAAAGCATGAAGCTCGCCGATTTAATCAGGCTTGTGCCGCAGATGTCACGCCGAGCGCTGATTGACTTGCGAGCGGGACGGAGTAGGCCGCACGCGAAGAATGAGAAGGTGCTTAGAGAAACGGTAGCGGCGTGGCTAAACCTAGCGGCAACCAAATAAATTTTGCATCTATTCCGGGCTCTTTGCACACGAAGCGGAGATTACGAGTTCATGCCGTGGGCAATTCTGAGGTAGAGGCTTTCGACCAGTTCTGAACGGTCCGAGGGACAGACCAAAAATCTGACGGCCCGCCGCCGATTGCTATCCGGGACAATTCTCTAGCTTCCGCATGGCGCTGCATCCCAACTAATGCTTTTGAGAGCGAGCGGACGGCCTGCTCGCGTTCTACTGCCGTGGCCTTGTTCTTGATCAGCAGATGCGCTAAATTGCATACCAGATCGAACTGCTCCAAGGCGCACGTTTCGCTTCCGTGTCGTCTGCCGATCTGGTAAGCACGGCGCGCAACATCCATCATAAAAAGTGGGGATGGCGGGTCTGTATTGAGCGTCGCAGGCATCCTCATTATCGTGGGAACGGCAGAATTGCGGGAGACCCACATCAACCCGCACTCGGGCGGTACTTCGTCTTCTGTGACGAGTTCTTCCGGGACGGCGAACCAATAGCAGTCACATACCGCATATGCCCGCCCGCCGCTTCTCGGGATTTGTGATTTCGCTGAGAAAATCCTGCCGATTGACCTTAATTTCGAATGCCTCGCGAGTCAGCGGCATGCCATAGCCCGCGTTTCCAATTTTGATCGCTAGAATGTCGATCCTGGGAGCTCCCCGCCTGCGTTTACCAGCATCCAGAGGGAACTCATCCAGTACGAGCCACTGACTCGGCGAACGAGAACCTGAGATCACCTCTCGCACGTAATTCGCGTCGCAAGATTGACCCTCGGTCACAGACCTTCGATTACGGCGACGGGCACTATCTACGATTTCTTCAGAGGAAGGCACAATTGTTACTTATATTCTATCGACTCATAGTCTACAAATTTTAACCATGAATACTTGGTTTCCGCCGCGCATGCCAAACGAGCCTTGGCTGACCGTATACGCGAATTGCGACGTGAAAAGAAATGGTCACAGGAACGCCTCGCGGAAGAAGCGAGTATGCACCGCACCTACCTAGCCGGTATTGAGCGGGCGCTAAGGAATCCGTCGTTGGAAAATCTGGTTAAGCTGGCGAATGCCTTAGGTGTGACGCTGCCTGAATTGTTCAGCAGTATTGAGGTAAAACGTCAGCGTGGGAATTGATTCGTCGAGTCGTTGGAGGAATGCGTCAGTGCAACCACCGCCATGCGATCACAAATCCGAGAACAAGGGAAATACAGGCAATCAACGCACACATCTGATAGAGCCGCACTTCCCGAATCCGGAATCGTGCCTCCATTGCTTCTCGCTCTTTCCTGAACGCACCTGCCTGCTCGTCTCGCTCTTTCCTGAGCACAGTTTCACGGTCATCTCGCTCTCTCTTGAGGGCAGCGTCACGACCTCCCAACGCCTTCCTTAGATCTTCGAGTTCCGTGAGTCCTGCCGCTCGTTCTCGGCTTAGCTCCTCGATCTTGGTAATGTCGCGTAAGGCGCGGGTCACCACCTCATTGATATGAGCTCCGGCCGCTGACGGTGTTGTGGCGGAATACTCGCAAAGGAGATCTAAGACGGTCGAAGTTCGAGCATGACCAATACCTAAAACACGATAGGCATCCTTTTTAGCAAATGCTGCAACAACGGATGGTGTGTCGAGTTCAGAGATTTCCGATTGATCCCCTCCGCCTCTGATCACCGCAATGACGTCCCCATCAGCCAACGAAATAGCTGCGGCAAGGGCCTCGCTGTCTGACACGTTTGCGGGAATGGATTTAATCTGGATCTTTTGAGAGCGCGGGTTGAACTGATGACAAAAGTCGTCCAACACTTCGGAGCCGGATGAGCGAGAATGCACCACCGCTACGGAGATTTTTCCTTCCGGAGGAAGCCGAAATTGGTTGCGTTTCACGCCAAGGATCTTTAACATTTCAATGGATAAAGATGACTCGCTATCAGCTGTTTCGACTTGCGCTCGTCCTGCGCGAGTAATCTGATCTACGCTAATGCTGAATGCGAACGTGAATTTTCGGCAACGAACTCCTAGCAGACCTCGCACAGACACGTACTGCCCTTCGTGAAACCCTACCTCTAGCAGGCGACGCGGAACAACCAGATCGATAGTGTGAAAGAATTTGCCAAGACCCTCCGATAGCTGAACTCCGACATATTTGTCGCCGAAAAGTGTTCGATTCCGATATTGACCTAAGAAGCCTGAGACTTGGATGTATGGTTTATTTGTGTCGAACTCTTCGTAAAGCTTGGCGATCGCACCCGCCTCAAGCTGGCTATTGAGTACTGAAAGGGTTATTTCTATTGGTTGTATCAGTGGTTGTGACGACTGTTGTGGCATCTTGTCGATTCCTGACGTGATCGTAGTAAGAGGGTGTGACGATAGACTTTCATACCCGTCATCTCAGTCCGATTCTTTTACACGTTATCCTGCTTGGTTTAATCAACAGCCGCGCGATGCAATCTCGCCATCACTCTACCCTTTCGTATTGCTTCAGGATGGGCTTCTACAAGGCTCTGTAATTCATCAATGATCTTAGCCGATACGTCTATTAGCAGAGACAATTTGTACTCCGCAAACCAGTCCGAAAAATGAAGTTCAAAGGGTGTAAATAATCCTCTGGCGCCGTCGCTCCGGTCCGAACGCGGGGTGAGTAAGTGTCCTCCCCTGTTCGGATGAACGACAGCGCTTATTTGTGAATAGACAGCTCGCAACTGAGGATAGTTCCGGTACCCCGCATTGGGACGTTGCTGCACTAGTGCTGGCAGTCGATCTGTATTGTCGAGAGCCCATACGACGGCGCACAGGCTTTCCATAAGAGCCCTAACAGCCGCATAAAAACCGTTGAAGTTTTTATTTGCTATTTGATCTATGCTACAGATCATAAGCTGATATGATCGGGCGACTAAGCCCAACAATGCCCACGCCGATTCATAGAGCTCCGTAGGAGAGGATCTCGAGACAATTTCCTCAACCGCGTGGAGGCGTTCAAAAGCACCTGCTAAGGAGTCGATGATATCGGGTTCCGCGCATACCTCTCGCAGCTTAGCGATGGATCTAGCTTCAGGTGTCATGCAGACTTATCAGATTGAACCGCATCTCGGCTCTCTGCCGTTTAGAGCCTCTTACCTAAGGTGCGATCACGCGAAACCAATCCCTCATGACTTGCCGCACCCTTTCGTGTTCTTCTTCCGAAACCGTTGCCATGTGGCAGATCGTGTTGCGATTGTGACCAATGAGACGAGTCTGTTGAAGCAACCCCTTGTCGCGGACCAGCGGTTCAAAATATTTCTTCCAGTTACCTGGCTCGTCCATAATTCGAATCAGTTGCGGGAGTGTGGTCAGCGACAGCTTTCCTCTAGAGTCCAAGTTCATCCAACGCTTCTGGTCCTCCGTATTTTCCAGCTTGGCTACTTCGTCACGAACGTCCAGAGGGATGGCTTCCCACCAGTTGTCCTTGTCGGCCTCTGACAGCACCTTCAAGATGAAATCTCGAAGCTTGAATGTCTCTGCCGCCTGAACAGCTTCCTTCGTCTCTTCTGGTAGTACTTCGGCGACGTTAAATGTTGCCGAAATCATCAACTCAGCTTTAGGAGCTGTGCCGGGTGCTTCTCGAATGCTCTTCTGTGTTGACCTACCGAGCATCGTAAAGAGAGCGAACTTTTGAGAGGGTGTCATCCAAGAGACCTTCGCAAAGCATTGAAGATAGCAAGGTAGGTCTCTTCCGTGCCGTTGGATGGAAGATGAATTTCAATGTTGAAGCGGAATTCTGGATTGAATTTGGGGAGAGCTGTCGGTGAAGTCTTCTCCGGTGGTGGCTGTTTGGCTCCATCCGTATCT
>Ga0193753_10002555_pt1 | contig 14204 bp, 10 predicted proteins | sample H1c2metaG_FD_144925 | JGI IMG/M metagenome (GOLD analysis project Ga0193753, IMG submission 144925) | Soil microbial communities from a riparian zone of the East river system, Colorado, United States - H1c2 | ecosystem: Environmental > Terrestrial > Soil > Riparian zone | place: USA: East... | reverse complement strand
AACGCCCTGCCCGGCGAAATCGTGATCGCACCGCCTTCCGCCATCGCCGACAAGTGGGCGCGGCGCTTCGCCGATCCCATTCCCGCTTTCGCTTCCGGCTGGATGATGGTGCGGGCGCGCGCCCGCCAGCGCCATGTCGAACTGCCGCTGGTGGTGTCGGACCATGCCGACTGGGACGAGCTGACCCTCACCGCAAGTGAGTTGAAGCCCGAAGAATTGTGGATCACCCATGGCAATGAGGAAGCGCTGCTGCACTGGGCGGCGCTGAACGGCATTCCGGCTACGGCATTGGAAATCGCGGGCTATGAGGACGAAGAGGAATGAAGGCCTTTGCCCGCCTGCTCGACCAGCTCGCCTTCACGCCTTCGCGCAACGCCAAGCTCGTCCTGCTGCGCGATTATCTGGGCAATGCGCCCGATCCCGAACGCGGCTGGGCGCTGGCTTCGCTTACCGGAGCCTTGAGCTTCGAGGCCGCGAAGCCCGGCTTCATCCGCAAAGCGGCCGAGGCACGGCTCGATCCACTGCTCTTTGCATTGTCCTATGATTTTGTGGGCGACCTGGCGGAGACGGTGGCGCTGGTATGGCCGGCCCAGCCCGGCGCCAACCGTGAGCCGGAATTGCCGGAAGTGGTGGAATCCTTGCGCACCGCCTCGCGCCGGGAAGTGCCGCAATTGCTGGAACGCTGGCTGGACGCGTCGGATGCCACCGGCCGCTGGGCGTTGCTGAAACTGCTGACCGGAGGCTTGCGGGTCGGCGTATCGGCGCGGCTGGCCAAACAGGCGCTGGCCACGCTGGGCGATGTGCCCATCAGTGACATAGAAGAAGTGTGGCATAGCCAGGACCCGCCTTATGGCGACCTGTTCGCCTGGCTGGAGAAACGCAGCGAGAAACCCAGCGCCAATGCGCCTGCCCGTTTCCGCCCGGTGATGCTGGCACAGGCGATCGACGGCGAGCCGGATCCGGCGAGCGGTGATTTTGCCCGCTTTGACGCTAAGGATTACGCCGCGGAATGGAAATGGGACGGCATTCGCGTGCAGGCCACCAACGAGGGAGGAACGCGCCGCCTGTACAGCCGCACCGGTGAGGACATCGCCGACGCCTTTCCCGATGTGATCGCAGCGCTGGAATTCGATGGCGTGATTGATGGCGAATTGCTGATCTTCAAGAAAGGTCATGCGGCGCCCTTCGGCGATCTGCAGCAGCGGCTGAACCGCAAGACCGCCGATGCCAGGCTGCTGGAAAAATTCCCCGCCGGCATCCGCGCCTATGACCTGCTGATGGAGGGTGAGGAGGATTTGCGCAGCCACCCCTTTGCCGAGCGCCGCAAACGGCTGGAAAATTTCGTCGCGCGGCTGGATAGCGACCGCATAGATTTGTCGCCGTTGCAGCCGTTTGCAGGCTGGGAAGAATTGGCGCGGTTGCGCGCCCGTCCCCCCAAGGGCGATCCGGAAATCGCCGAGGGCCTGATGCTCAAACGCTGGGATTCCATTTATGAACCGGGCCGGCCCAAGGGGCCCTGGTTCAAGTGGAAGCGCGATCCGCACCTGGTCGACGCGGTCCTGATGTATGCCCAGCGCGGCCATGGCAAGCGCAGCGGTTTTTATTCCGACTACACCTTCGGGGTCTGGCGTGAGGATTCCAATGGCCACCGCGCCCTGACGCCGGTGGGCAAGGCCTATTTCGGCTTCACCGACGAGGAGCTCAAGCGGTTGGACAAGTTCGTGCGCGACAACACGGTAGACCGCTTCGGGCCGGTGCGGTCCGTGCGGGCCGACCAGGATTTCGGCCTGGTGCTGGAAATCGCTTTCGAGGGCCTGCAGCGCTCCACCCGGCACAAATCGGGAGTCGCCATGCGCTTTCCGCGCGTCAACCGTATCCGCTGGGACAAGCCGGCCCGCGAAGCCGATGAACTGCCCACGCTGGAAAAGATGCTGGACTGACCGGGCAGCGCGAAGCCGGGCTTTTCGTCAGATCGGCGTCGCCACCACATCCCAGCCCCAGCCCGGTGTGCGGGACGGATGCTGGTAAATTCCTTCGGGCCCGCGCGTCACTTCATGTTCCTGCTCGAACATGTCGTAGACCTGCTTGGGTCCGCCGGGCGCGGGCATGAACAGCTCCGACCAGGGGGCGTTGACATGGCTGATCGACCAATGCACCGCGCCATTGGCGCCGCCATTGTGCGGGATCACGGGAATGTCATAAGCCTCGGCCAGCGCACCGATCTTGCGCAACTCGCTCATGCCGCCGCACCAACCAACATCGGGCTGCCAGATCGAGGCGCCGTCGGCATCCAGCAATTTGCGGAAGCCATAGCGGCCATAGACATGTTCGCCGGTCGCGATATTGGTTGAAGTGATCTTCTTGCGCAGCCGGCCGAAGCCCGCGAAATCATAGGGCGGTAGAACTTCTTCCACCCATTTGACGCGATAAGGCTCCATCAGCTTGCACATTTCGATGGTGTATTGTTCGTCCCACGACATCCAGCAGTCGCACATCACGTCACCATCGGGGCCGACCGCCTTGCGGGCGCGGGCCACCAGTTCGACATTGGCGCGCTTGCCTTCCTCGCCGCGGATCGGGCCGGCCGGCATCGCCAGCTTCAGCCGCTTGTAGCCGAACGCCACATGCTGCTCGATGTCGTTGCCGGTGCAATAGGCGGGGATGCGCGGCTTGGTCTCGCCGCCCAGCAACCGCCACACCGGTTCACCCAGCGCCTTGCCGACAATGTCCCACAGCGCATTGTCGAAGCCGGAAATGGCGTTCATCGTAACGCCTTCCGAGCCGTAAGATTCCGTGACGCGGAAGTTGATATCCCAGTTGCGCTCGATATCGAAAGGATCGCGGCCCATCATCAAGGGCGCCAGATGCCCCATCACGATGGCGCCGCCGCCCGCGCCGCCTTCGCCATAGCCGGTGATGCCCTTGTCGGTAGTGATCTCGACCGCGAAGCCCGGCACATTCTTGGCCTCGAACAGGCTGCGGGTGGGTCTGAACTCAGGATAGATGTTGGGCGGGGCGGAAACCTCCACCCCTTGCGTGGACCAGGAGCCAGGCGCCGGTGTGTAGGACGGCGGCGGGTTGCGGGGCGCGAGCTTCACCAACCGGATGCCGGTGATCTTGAGCTTGGATTTTTCCTGCGCCCAGGCCAACGGAGGCAGCGTAAGTGCGCCAGCAGCCACCGCGGCCGCACCATTCAGAAAATCACGCCGTTTCATCCTGCTTCCCCTGATTGCGCCACCTGCGCGCTTTTGGAAAGCCTAGCGCCCTTATTTCGCGGGCACCAGCCGGATGATCGAGCCGCCCTTGGGATCGCCGTTCATATTTTGCAACAGCAGATAAAGCAGCCCATCCGGCCCCTGAGTCACGGCGCGCACCCGGCCATAATCCTGGAAAATGGTTTCCTGGCTGGCAATCTGGCGATCCTTGATCTCGAAACGGATCAGCTTTTGTCCCACCATGGCGGTCAGGAACAAGCTTCCCTTCCAGCCCGGATAGCGGCTGCCGGTATAGAAGGTCATGCCGGCGGGACCGATGGAGGGATTATAGAAGGTGATGGGATCGGTCATCCCGGTGGCGTGCAGACGATTGACGCCCGGCTCCAGCCCCATGGTCGCGACGCCCCAGCCGTAATCCTTGCCGGGCTCTATGATGTTGATCTCGTCACCGCCGGTAGGGCCATGCTCGGATTCCCAAAACAGACCGGTGGCGGGATCGAAGGTCAGGCCTTCGGGATTACGATGGCCATAGGTCCAGATGCTGCCCAGCGCGCCGGGCGTATGCACAAAGGGATTGTCGCTCGGGACCGTGCCATCGAGATTGAGACGGTGGATCTTGCCCAGCGGCGAAGCCAGGTTCTGCGACATCTGCATGTCATGGCGCTCGCCCATGGACCAGAAGAAGTGTCCCTTGCCGTCAAACAGGAAGCGCGAGCCGTAATGGTCGGCGCTGTTGCGATAGGAATCCGGCGGCGGGTTGAACAGAATCTGCTGGTCGACCCATTCGTTGTTGGCATTGACCTTGCCGCGCGCGACATAGGTCATGGTCGGCGGCGCCAGGTTGGGCGCGCTCTCGCTGCCCGGTTCCGGCGTGGTGCCCGGCGGCACGGTCGAATAGGAAATATAAATCCAGCCGGTCTTGGCGAAATCGGGAGGCAGCGCCACGTCCAGCATGCCGCCATCCTGGCGCTCGAACACGCCGGGCGTGCCCTTTACGGGTTCGGAGATTTTGCCGCTCTTGTCCATGAAGCGCAGCTCCCCGGAACGCTCGGTGAAAATCATGCGGCCGTCGGGCAGGAAGGCCATGCCCCAGGGCTGGTTCAGTCCCTTCACCAGGGTCTCAACCGTGACGGTTGCTTTCTGGCTTTGAATCACCTTGCCGGTGATGTCGGGCACAGGTCCGACCTTGCGGTTCATGATGCCGCCGCGGATGCGCAGATACGCGGGAAGTTGCGCGATCTCATTCTCAAAGAACAATGTCTTGAAGCTCGGCATGGCCGTGCCGGGAACGCCCTCGGTAACGGCCTGGACGATCTGGGCGTCGCTGCGGCTGGCAAGGAAGTCCGGAGCGAAAAGGCTGGCTGCCTTGGCGCCGGGTTGCGCGGTAGTGCCGTGGCAGCCCGAGCAGGTGGTGCTGAAAATCTCATGAGCCCGAGTTTGCAGCAGGGCCGGCACTGGCGCCGCCAGCTTGCGCGGCGGAATCTTGATCTCGGTGGGCGCCACGGGCTGGGCGGCAAGTTGATTGCCCGGTTGCGCCAGAGCGCCCCCGGACAGGCTCAGCGCCAACGCGGCCAGCAAGAAGCGTTTCATGATCCCTCGAATCCTTTGGGTGATTTTGTCGGACTATAGCGTCTTACCAGACCGCAGCAACGGCGCTTTCAAACTGCTCCAGCGTGAAATGGACGTCGGCGTCGGCATGGGCCGCGGAGAGTGAACATTGCTTGGTTGCAATCGGCACAAAAAACACGCCGCGCTGGATCAGGGCGCGCCGCAACGCCACGTCGCGGGTGAAATCATGGCCTTCAATAATGTCATGCAGGTCGCAGGGCGGCTTTTCCATCAGATAGAAAGAAAAGGCCGAACCCTGGCGCGCCACGCAGGCGGTGATGCCGTGGCGGGCAAAGATGTCCAGGATGCCGGCCTCCATCGCCGCACCCATCGCCTCCATCCTGGGATAGAGCGTGTTCTTGTTGGCGATCAGATGGCGCAGGGTTTCGATCGCCGCCGCGACCGCGACAGGGTGGCCATTATAGGTGCCGGCGACGAAGGGACGGCGCGCGGGATCGGGGTCGATGATGGAATCCAGATATTCGGATTTGCCGCCCACCGCCGCCAAGGGAAAACCGTTGGCCACCGCCTTGCCATAGACCACCAAGTCCGGCTTGACGCCAGACAACTGGCTGTAGCCGCCCAGGGCATGGCGAAAACCCGTCTTCACTTCGTCGAATACCAGCAGGAAGCCAAACTCATCCGCCAGATCGCGCAAACCTTCCAGATAGCCCGGCTTGGGCTTCACCACACCGATATTCTGCAGCAACGGTTCGGTGATCAGGGCGGCGACGGGAAAGCGGCGGCAGATATAACGCACCGATTCCAGGTCGTTGTAATTCACCGCATGGGTGAAATGGGTCTGGGCGATGGTGGTGCCGGCGCCCAGCGGCTTGAGGGCATATTCGCCCGGCGAGACACGCGGCCCGATCTCGGCCAGGGTGTTGAACACATTGCAGGCCAGTTCGTCGTGATTGCCGTTATAGCCGCCCTGCATCACGATAATGTGCGAGCGGCGCGTGACGGCACGGCCGATACGGATGGCCAGCGAAGTGGCTTCGCTGCCGGTGTTGAGAAAGGTCACTTTCTCCGCCGCCGGGACATTCTCGCAGATCAGTTGCGCCAGCCGGCCCTCGGCAATGGACGGACCGGCGCCGAACAGGCTGTCGCCGCTGGTCAGCGCGGCGGCGGCGGCCTGGTTCACCGGGGCGAAGTTATGCCCAAGGAAATAGGGCGCGAAGCCGGCGTGGTAATCGATATAGCGCTTGCCTTCGTTATCCCACAGATAGGCGCCCTCACCCTTCACAAAGGTGATGGCGGGATCGATGCTGCGATTGACCGAGGAAATGCCGCCGGGAATGTAGCGGCGATTATGCTGCAGCACCGTTTCGGATGAGAGGTCTTTATCCATGGGTGTTTTCAAGCGCCTTTAGCGATTTGGCGGTGTCTTCGATCACCTGCTCCATGCAGCCGGGCCGGAACAGCGAAATCTTGATCTGGTACAGGCCCGGCTTGTCATAGGTTTCGGCCGGCGCCAGATAGCCGACATTGCCATTGACGATATTGAGCACCATCACGGCATGGCCGGGAAAGCGCTTGCGCATTTCCACCTGGAACGCGCTATAGGGCTCGGCCGGCGCACCGACCAGGAAAGCATCGCCGATCTGCCACAGCGTGGTACGCACCTTGCGCGATGCGCCGTCGCCAACATCACGGCGCACCATCAGCCGCCGCTCCAGCCGCTCACGCATGAAACGGTCTTTGGTGACTTCCAGATCTTTCAGAAGCTGGGCTTCGCTGGGCAGGTCCACATAGGGCAGATCGGTGTCCGACACTGTTGTTTTCAGGACGGTGCTGGCCGGTTTGGGACGCAGACTCCAGCGCCCCAGCTTGGCGCCGGATTCCTCGATACGGTCGAAGGCGAATTCCTGTTCCGGCGGCAGCATGCCTGTCAGCGTGGAAAGCGCCGCGTATCCCAACTGCCGGCCGTTCTGATCGGCGATGGCCGTGTCGCTTTCGTAGGAGCGCAACGGGGTCATGTCGCCGGACGCGCCGTGCAGGAACAGACAGGGCGCGCCGTTGGTGTCGCGCTCCACCACCTCGCGCATGGCGCCGTAATAATCGGGCGAGATCAGCTTGTTGCCGCCGCCCAGCGACACGGGATGGCAGGCATAATTCACCAGGGTGGCGATGATCTTGCCCTTGCTGTCGGTGACGCGACCCACCAGCACGGTGTCGTCGCTCGGTCCGTCCGGATTGATGCCGCAAAGAAAAGTCTCGCTGTCCAGCACCAGGTCGCGGTTGCGCGCCAGGTTGCAGCGTCCTTCTGCCCAGGACGCGACCGCGGGTTGGGCATTCGCCTTCGATCCCTTGATGGCCGCGACCGCGCCGTCCACGATCTTCTCGCGATAGGCGGGGATCAGATGACCACCCTGGCGCTCGACATTCTGCAGGTTGGAGGCGGGTCCGGCATGGGTGTGGCCCATATGGGTGACCAGTTGATCGTCGCGGATGCCGGATTTTTCCAGGATGCGTTCGCGGATCTCGCGTTCATGGGCATTGTCGTACCACCAGCCCAGATCGAAGCAGAGCAGGTAAAGCTCCAGTTGCGGATCGCCGCCGCGAAAGAACAAACAGGTCGTCATCAATGGACGGTGAATGCCTTCCGCCGCATCATGCGACGCGCTGCCCCAGGAGCGGGCATAGATATTGCCGGGCGGCGTGATGTCGGCGCGCGCCACGCCCATTTCGCCTTTGAACTCCGACTGCCGTATCACCAGATCGGCGAGGTTTTTCTTGTTCATGGCCCTGCTCCGGTTGGGAAGAAGAGTTGAGAGAATATCACCATGCCGGCCAAGGTCAGCACCAATGACAGGCCGGCCCATAGCACCACGCTGCTATACCATTTATCCCCCAGGCCCTGGGACAGGGTTTCGCGGGAATCCCAGAAAGTGACGGGATCCGGATCGGTGCCGGGTGTGCGGGCGGGATGCGCCAGGGTGGCCAGCACACAGGCCAGGACGGAAACCAGCAGGCAGACCGGCGCCTGGTTGCCGAAGGGATAGAACCAGCCGGGCATTGTCCAGGCATAGCCGATCAGCTTCAGGCCGATGCCGGTGACGAAACCTGCGATGATGGCGGCGATGGCGCCGGCGCCGCTGGTGCGCTTCCATAGCAGGCCGACCCACAGAATGGCGGCGAAAGGCGGCGCCACCAACGCGTTGATGGTCTGCATATATTGATAGATGCCGGCGTCCATGTGACTGATGGCGATGGCCATGGCGATGCCCGCGATAACAGCCGCCAGGGAAGCCCAGATGCCGAAGCGCACTTTCTGCCGTTCGGTGGCGGCCGGGTTGATCAACGGCACATAAATATCCAGGGTCAGGATCGCGGCGGTGGCGTTGACCACTGAACTGACGGTGGCCTGCACCGCGCAGATCAGCACCGCCAGCAACAGCCCGCGCAGCCCGGCGGGAAAAAACTCCCGCACCAGCACCACAAAGCCGCCATCGGCGCGATGATTGGCGTCGGCCCAGGGTTGCAGCATGAATTCGGGGTGACGGGAAAACAGGATCAGGCCGGGCAGCACGATGATGAAGGGCAGAAACAGCTTGGCGTAGCCCGCCATCACCATGCCCATGCGGGCGTGCCAGATATCGCGCGCGCCCAGGACGCGCTGGACAATGAACTGGTTCATCACCCCGTACCACACGCCCACCGACAACACGCCGAAAAAGGTGCCAGTCCAGGGCGTCAGCGGATGGTCCGGCGGCTGGAACACGGTAAGGCGGTTGTAGGCGCCATACTGCGTGAGATGCGGCGCGCTGGCCTCCAGCGCCTGACGCCAAATGCCGTGATCGGCGATGTTGTTGCGCATCACGGTGACGAAACCGTCGATCACCCCGCCCGAGGGTGTCATCGCCTTGAGCGCCAAGATAGTGAGCAACGTTACGCCGCCGATCTTGACGATCGCGGTCAACACACCGGTCCAGGCTACCGTGTTGAGGCCGCCATAGACCGCCCAGCCGCCGGCAAACAGGCCGGTGCCGATGATGCAGGCCATCAAGGGCCAGCCGAAGAAGCCCGACAGTGCCAGCCCCCCGGCATACATCACGGCTGCCATGAAGATGGTGACATTGGCGAAGATGGTCAGCAGTGCGAAGGCCAGGCGCACACCGGGACCGAAGCGCGCCGACAGATATTGCGGCACAGTGACGACATGGGCCCGGATCAGGAAGGGCACGAACAGGAAGACGATGATGACTTCCGCCAGGGTGGTCTGCCACTGCGCCAGCGCCGTGGGTATGCCCATTATGTAGCTGGCGCCGACCAGGCCGATAAAGTGCTCGGTCGAGACATTGGCGGCGATATAGCTGCCACCCACCACGTACCAGGGCAGCCGCCGGCCGGCGAGAAAATAGTCGGTCGAGGATCCCCGCTCACCACGCCCGGAGATGAAACCCACGATGCACAGCGCCACCAAAAAGACGAAGAACTCGATATAATCGAGCGGCAGCATCGCCAATGTGGAATTCACGCCCACCAATCCCCCATGGGCGCTTTTTCTGCTGCCCCTTTTGCGGCTAGTCTAAGCGCATTGCGGCTTCACCGTCATCAGCCGGTCAAAAATAGCCAGGAAACAGGGAAGCAGGATGAAACGACATCTCGTTATGGCAAGTCTACTGGCGCTGGTGCCCTGCGGGCTGGCGGCCCAGGATGCCCCCCCGGCCCCACCCCAGACCCAGGGCGACTCCCGGGCATTCCCGTCGCCACGCCTGACGGAAGGCGAGAATTGGGAAACCCGCCCGCCGGAAAAACCCGATGACCGGCCGCTGTTCCCGCTACAGACCCGCGCGCCCTATCACAAGATCGCCGCTTATAAAGTCACCACCATCACCGACAAGTTGCGCCTGCCCTGGGCCCTCGCCTTTCTGCCCGACGGCAAGATGCTGGTCACCGAGAAGTATCCCGGCCAGATGCGGATCGTCGGCGGAGATGGTGCGCTGTCGGAACCGCTGACCGGCCTGGCCATGCTGGCGCCAGCGCGCAAGCTGGGCCTGCTGGACGTCGCGCTGGCGCCCAACTTCGCCAAAAGCCATCGTATTTATTTCTCCTTCTTCGAGACTCTCAGTGAGGGCTACAGCAACACCTATCTCGCGCACGGCATATTGGATCAGGCCGCCGGTGCGGTGCACGATGTCACGGTGATCTATCGCGGCGTGCCGGTGCTGCCGGAGAAAAATTTCTCCAGCAAGCAGGGCGGGCGCATCGTGTTTGCCCGCGACGGCTCGCTGTTCATGACCGTCGGCGACCGCGACGGCAACAACAAGCACGATTATGACGAAGCATTGGCGCAGAAGCTGGACAATGACGTGGGCAAGATCATTCACTTGACGCCAGAGGGCGCCCCCTCACCCGACAATCCTTTTCTGAACACGCCCGGCGTGCGTCCCGAAATCTGGGCCTATGGTATCCGCAGCCCACAGGGCTTCGTGCTGGCGCCTGATGGCACCTTTTGGGAGACCGAGCATGGCCCGCGCGGCGGCGATGAACTCAATCGCATCCAGAAAGGCAAGAATTACGGCTGGCCGGTGATCACCCATGGCCTCGATTATCCTGGCGGTCCCGTCAATGAAGGCATCATTGCCAAGGAAGGGATGGAGCAGCCGGTCTATTACTGGGATCCGGTGATCGCGCCTTCGGGGCTGGCCTATTACAATGGCACACTGTTTCCCAAATGGCGCGGCAATCTGCTGGCAGGAGCGCTACGCGGGGTGGGCGTCTATCGGCTTGAACTGAAGAACGGCAAAGTGGTGGCGGAGGAGCCGCTGCTGACCGAAATGAAAACCCGCGTCCGCGATGTGCGGGTGGGACCGGATGGCGCTGTCTATATCCTGACCGAGCAGAAGGCCCTGCTCAAACTCACGCCTGCAGGAAAGCCGGAAGCTTCCGCTCCCCGGTTGCGCAAGCCCGCTTAATAGTCTGAAATCCGGCCGCAAGTCCCGACAAGGGGCATTGGAGGACGTCATGAAAGTGGGTGTGTTCACGCCGTTGCTGTCCGGCTTGTCGCTGGACGATGTGCTGAAAAAGTTGAAATCCCTGAATATAGATACGGTGGAGTTCGGCACTGGCAACTATCCCGGCGACGCCCATGCCAAGCTGTCCATGCTGGACAGTCCGGCTGAGCTTGCGACCTTCAAAAACAAGATCGCCGATGCCGGCATGACCATTTCGGCCCTGTCCAGCCACGGCAACCCACTGCATCCCAACAAGGAGATTTCGCAAAAGCATGCCGACACCAGCCGCAAGACCGTGCTGCTGGCGGAAAAGCTGGGCGTGAAGACGGTAGTGGATTTCTCCGGCTGTCCGGGGGATTCATTGAGCGCAAAATTTCCCAACTGGGTTACCTGTCCCTGGCCGCCGGATTTTCTCGAAATACTGAACTGGCAATGGGACGAGGTCGTGACGCCCTATTGGAAGGCGCATGGCAAGTTCGCCGCCGACCATGGCGTGAAGATCGCAATCGAGATGCATCCCGGCTTCGTGGTCTACAATCCCGAAACCATGCTCAGGCTGCGCGCCATCGCCGGACCATCGGTGGGCGCCAATCTCGATCCCAGTCACCTGTTCTGGCAGGGCATCGATCCCATCGCCGCTATCCGCGTGCTGGGCGACGCCATCCATTATGTCCATGCCAAGGACACCCAGATGTTCCCCGCCAATCTGCCGCGCACCGGCGTGCTGGACACCAAGTCCTATACCAACGAGCGCGACCGTTCCTGGATTTTCCGCACCGTAGGCTATGGCCACAGCGCCGAATGGTGGAGCGAATTCATTTCCACCCTGCGCATGTATGGCTATGACGATGTCCTGTCGATCGAGCATGAAGACAGCCTGATGTCGCCGGACGAAGGCTTGAGCAAGGCGGCGGCGTTATTGAGCCAGGTCGTCATCAAGGAAAAGCCCGCCGCGGCCTGGTGGGTGTGATGGACCGCATCCGTACCGCGGTGATCGGCACCGGCTTCATGGGCCGGGTGCATCTGGAGGCGTTGCGCCGCGTCGAGAATGTCGATGTGGTGGAGGTGGCCGCCACCAGCCTGGACAAGGCGCGCGAAGCGGGTGCGGGCTACAATGTTCTCAACGTCACCGGCGACTGGCACGATGTGATCAACGATCCCTCGATCGACGCGGTGCATGTCGCCACCCCCAACGTGTCGCATTTTCCCATCGCCAAGGCGGCGCTGGAGGCCGGCAAGCATGTGCTGTGCGAAAAGCCGCTGGCGATGAGTGTAGCCGAGGCGCAGGAGCTGACCGAGCTGGTGGCGAAGAAGAAATTGCGCGGCGGGCTGAATCACAATCTGCGCTATTACCCCATGGTGCAGCAGATGCGCCGCATGCGCGAGGCGGGCGCATTTGGCGACATATTGGTAGTGCAGGGCACTTATTCCCAGGACTGGATGCTCTATGAAAGCGACTGGAACTGGCGGGTGGACCCGAAAGTCAGCGGCGTCTCGCGAGTGATGGCCGATATCGGCTCGCACTTCTTCGACATGGCCGAACATGTCACCGGATTGAAAGTGTCATCGGTGTGCAGCGACCTGCAGATCTTCTATCCCACCCGCAAACAACCCAAAGGCGGTGGCGAAAGTTTTTCGGGCAAGCTGGGCACGGCAGGCGAGACGGTGGACACGCCCATCGTGACCGAAGACTTCGGCGCCACTCTGTTCCACATGGGCCGGGCGCGGGGTGCCATGACCGCCAGCCAGGTTTCGGCGGGGCGCAAGAACGGGCTGGTGCTGGAAATTTACGGCACCAAGGGCGGCGCCACCTGGCGCCAGGAACGTCCGGAGGAATTGTGGCTGGGCCACCGCGACGCGCCCAACCAGATCCTGTTGAAGGACCCGTCGCTGATGAACGATGAAGCGCGCGGCTTCGCGGATTATCCCGGCGGCCATGCCGAAGGCTATCCCGATACCTTCAAGCAGTTGTTCCGACGCTTTTACGCCTCCATCTCCGATCCGTCACTGACGCCGGATTATCCGCAGATGGCCGATGGGCTGAGGCAAATAAAAATCCTGGAAGCCGAACTGGCCAGCCACAAATCGCGTGCCTGGGTGGACGTTCCCGCCTGAGCTGAACGTCGCGCCCTTCCCGTCGGCCATGCTAGGGTGACGCGGGGGGAAGAATCGCCATGAAAAAGCTCATTGTGCTGTGGTTTGGCGTGCTGGCGGTCGTGGGTGCCAGAGCTGCGGATTATCCGGCCTCTTATCCAGATTGGGCCTATGCGGTGCCGACGCCGCAGAATGAGGCGACCGCGCCGCGCGACGACGGTACCGTGTTCAGCCTGCCAGGGTCCTCTGGGCATTTCACCCGCAGCCAGATCAGCGGCGCCGGGCACACTCCACCCGCCGACTGGTACACGAGCGACCACCCTGCCATGCCCCGGCTGGTTGCCGCCGGCGATGCGGCGCGGGGTATCACCGCCTGTGCCGCCTGCCATTATCCCAACGGCAAGGGGCGGCCGCAGAATGCCAATATCGCCGGACTGAATGCGAACTATCTTGCGCGCCAATTGCGCGAGATGAAAAACGGACTGCGCCATAGCGCCGAACCGCGCAAGCACAATGCCCAGCAGATGCTGGATTTCGCGCATGCGATGACGGAGGCCGAAATTGTCCAAGCCGCGGCTTACTATGCCGCCCTGCCGCCAACGGTGGCGATCCGGGTGATGGAGACCGGCATAGTCCCCAGAATGCGAAGCCAGGAAGGCATGTGGCTACCGCATGAAAGCGGCGCGCAGGAGCCGATCGGCACGCGGGTGATCGAAACGCCGGCGAATGTGGAACGCGAGCAGTTGCGCGATCCCCATTCCGGTTTTACCGCCTATGCGCCGAAAGGTGCGGTGGCGAAGGGGCGGCGGCTGGCCACCGCGCTGGGTTGCGCGGGCTGCCATGGTACAGGCTTGCGCGGCGCGGATGCGCCCGCCATTGCAGGACGCTCACCCAGCTATCTGGCGCGGCAATTGTTTGACTTCCAGCAGGGCGCGCGGCATGGCGAAATGGCGGCGGCGATGCAGCCGGTGACCGCGAAGCTGACGGCCGCTGATATCGTCAACCTCACCGCCTATGCCGCGTCGCTGCCCAACGGGAAAATGAAATTGCAATGATGAACAAACCTATTGTGGCCGTGACCTTCGGCGATGCTTCCGGCATCGGTCCCGAGCTGGTGGCCAAACTCCTGACCCGCCAGGACGCATTGGCCGCGGCGAGGATCGTGCTGGTGGGCGATGCCTGGGTGTGGGCGGAAGGCCAGCGCATCGCCGGCGCCACACCGCCGGTCAGGATCATCCGCGACTGGAACGAAGCGCGCCAGGGCGACGATACGCCGATGCTGTTGGAGCTGACCACTGTCGCGAAAGCCGACATCGTGCCGGCCCAG
>Ga0193753_10002554_pt1 | contig 14205 bp, 13 predicted proteins | sample H1c2metaG_FD_144925 | JGI IMG/M metagenome (GOLD analysis project Ga0193753, IMG submission 144925) | Soil microbial communities from a riparian zone of the East river system, Colorado, United States - H1c2 | ecosystem: Environmental > Terrestrial > Soil > Riparian zone | place: USA: East... | reverse complement strand
TGCAGGTCGAGGGTTGTTCCGGTGTCGCACTGGGCTCGATCACCGCGGCTGCGAGCGGCTTCGGAGATTCACAAACGAAGCACCGGCTGTTTGCCGCGTTGCCGCTCGAGGTCACGTTCGGTCAGGCGAGCGCGTCTGCGAGTTGGCAGTTGAGCGCGGCGCTGCTGATTCCGTTTCGGCGCAACCAGTTCGGGATCGACGGTCTAGGCCTGGTGTACGACACGCCGGCTCTGGCCGCGCTGCTCGCCGTGCGAGTGGCCGGTTGGACTGCGCTTTAGTGCAGCTCCCGCAATTTCGAGTGATCGCTATTTCTGCCGGCTCCCACACAGCAGCGTGGCGCGCCACTGCCAGCTCGTCGGCCTCGTTCAGATGGTCTTGCTGCTCGCCGCTTGCAGCGGCGAAATCGGCGATGCAGCCCGGCGCGGCGACCCAGCTTCGGACTCAGCCGCGCCCGCGAACGCGGATTCCGCGACGCCCCAGGATCCTCCGCCGGCCTCCGCGGGATCCGGAAGCGCAACCGCGACCCAGCCAGACGCGGGCGCAGCTGCTAGCGACGCCCTGACAGTCGGTCCGTCGCCGCTTCGGCGTTTGGGCAAGACCGAGCTTCACAACTCGCTGCGCGATCTCTTCCCAACATTGCCCCAAGACTTCGATGCCACGATCGACGTACCGGCAGACAACGACGTCCAACTCGCCTTCTCGTTGCCCGGCACGGTGTCCGATCTCGAAGTAAAGCGCTTCATGGACTTGGCGGAAGCCGCGCTCGCGGCGCTCGGCTCCGAGGCACCCAACCACAAAGTCAGCTGCGCCGGTTCGGATCAAACCGCCTGCGCACGTACATTCATCGCGAGCTTCGGCAAGCGCGCGTATCGACGCCCGCTCGACTCCCTCGAAGTCGACGACCTCGTCGCGCTCTACACCAACCTCCGCACCGATCCAGCCATCGCCTACGGATTCGAAGACGCGCTCGGCGCGGTGATTCAGGCGGTCCTGCAGTCGCCCGGGTTTCTGTACCGGTGGGAGCGCGGCCTCGCACGCCCGCTCGCCGACGGGGAGCTCGTGAAGTTCGACGATTACGAAGTGGCATCGCGTCTCTCCTATTTCTTGTGGAACTCGCTGCCGGACCTGCAGCTGATGGCGGCTGCGGATGCGGGCGAGCTCAAGACGCCTGAGCAGATCGCAACCCAAGCAGCGCGCCTACTCGCCGATCCGCGCGCCGACGACACGTTTGCCGATTTCATCGCGCAGTGGCTCGAACTCGGCCCGCTGCCGCAGCTAGTCAAAGACGCGAACGCGTATCCCGCCTTTCAGCCCGTGCTCCTCGGTCCGATGCGCGACGAGAGCACGGCGCTCGCGCGAGACGTCCTGCGCGGCCCGTCTCCTACGTTCACGAACCTGCTGACCGCCCGCTACACGTTCGTCGAAGCGCCACTCGCGAAATACTACAGCGTCACGCCTGCTGGGGACGGCCGCGTCGAGCTCGGAGACACCGCGCGCCTCGGCCTGCTCACGCAAGCGGCGCTGATGTCGGTCAAAGGCAACTCGTATCGAACCTCTCCAGTGCGCCGCGGTAAGTTCATCTTGAATCGATTGCTCTGCCAAACCGTGCCGCCGCCGCCTCCGAACGTCGTGCCCGATCTTCCGCCACCTGACCCGACGAAGACCCTTCGCGAACAAATGGCGATGCACCGCGATTCAGTGGTATGCGCGTCGTGTCACGATCGTTTGGACAACCTCGGCTTCGCGTTCGAACACTTCGACGGCGCAGGCAAGTACCGCGAAACTGAAGGCGGCCTCGCCATCGATGCGAGCGGCAGCGCGAACCTGGACGGCAAGACGATCGCGTTTCGCGACGCCACCGAGCTCGTGCAAGCGCTCGCGGCGTCACCCGAAACGCAAGCGTGTTTCGCACGCCAGTGGCTGCGCTACGCGCTCGATCGCTTCGAGCTCGATGCCGATCAAGCTGCAGTCGACTCGCTCGTCGCGTCGTATGCGAAGTCAGGACTCGACACGCGCAAGCTGATCGTCGAGATCACGCGCAGCTTGCCGTTCACGCACCGCGCGCCCGCGGAAGGTGAGGAGTTTTCCCCATGACACGAGCGCGCTTGTCTCGTCGCGAGCTGCTGAAAGCCACGGGTGCGTCCGCGTTGTTATTGCCGCTGCTGAATCACTCGCGCGCGTACGCGGCCGATCCAGTTTTTCCGAAGCGCATCATCTTCGTCGTGACCGGCAACGGAACGATCGAAGACGCGTTTTGGCCGAAAGCCTCTGGTGCGGATCTCACGCTCGGCGAGATCACTGCGCCGCTCGAGCCGTACAAGTCGAAGCTGCTCTTTCCGAAGGGCGTCGACATGAAAGTCTGGGCGGAAGACAATCCGTTCGGCGGCAACGGCGACGCGCACCACAACTTCGGTGCGATCCTGACCGCGACGAAGCTCGCGACCGGCGATCCACCCCACGATCCAGGCGGCCCGGGCTTGGCGCTCGCATCGTCGATCTCGATCGATCAGTTCATCGGTAAAGCGTTCGAAACTGCGGCGAAGGCCGGCGGCCAAACTCCGCCCGCATTTCCAGTGCTCAGCGTTCGCGCGTGGGGCCGCGACGGCACCGGGTATGCGACGCTGTCTTGGACGGGGAATCGCGCTCCGTTCAGCGCGGAGAGCGATCCGAAGAAGCTGTTCAGCACACTGTTTTCAGGTCGCATGGCGGGAGGTCCCGATCCCGCACTGGTCAAGTTGCAGAAGGCGCGTCGCAGCGTGCTCGACTACGTGGGCACCGCGCTCGAGCGTCAAGGTCGCAACTTCGGGACAGACGATCGGCGCAAGATCGAGATCCATCTCGAAGCGGTTCGAAACATCGAACGCCAACTCGAAGCCCCGACTCCGGTGGGCTCGTGCCAGACACCGCAGCTGCCAGCGGCGGACTTCAAGCCGATCGAGAACTTTCCCACGCTCGTCGATAGCGAGATCGATCTCATGACTGCGGCGCTCGCCTGCGGACTCACCCGCGTGGCCACCTACGCGATCGGCGACGGTGAAGACTACAACGTCTATTTTCCGTGGCTCGGCATCGACGGCAAAGGCATCGAGTTTCCGACCCGGCACAAACACGACATCGCGCATCGTCCCGGCGACGGCAACCGCGACAAGATCAATACCGAGAAGTGGTTCATGACGAAGCTCGCGTACCTGCTCGACAAGCTCAGCAGTGTGCCTGAAGGAAACGGAACGCTGCTCGACAACACGGTCGTGCTCTCGTTGAACTCGCTCAACAGCGGATTCAGTCACACCGTGCTGAAGCTTCCGATCGTCGTCGCAGCGGGGAGTAACACCGGGATCCGCACGGGGCGATTGCTCGAGCTCGGCAGCGTCGCGCACAACCAGCTGCTCGCCTCGCTTGCGAATGCGGTCGGCGTGCCGATGGAGGGCTGGGGCGACGAGCGTTACAAGGGCACGCTCAGCTTGACGTGATCGAGGCGGGACCATAAACCCTTCACATGTCGCGCAATGTCGCTGCGCTGGGCGCCTTGTTCATCGTCGGCGCGCTGCTCTGGCTCGTGATGGCCTGGCATGCGCCCCAGGCGCCCACCGATGAGGAGCCGGTTGCACAGCAAGAGGAGCAGCCCGCGCTGCCAAACGCTGTCGCACCGCAGCCGTCGGCTGCAAGGCAGGCCGAGCCATCGCTCGCACCCGCGGCGGCCGCGCCCGAACCTGAGCCCGAAGAGCCGTCCAAACCCCAGGAACCGCCGCAGGACCCGCTTCTCGTGACGCAGCCGGATGGGACGCGCGTTTTCTCCGATCAAATCAAGGCTGATAAAGGCCCGGTCGCGGAGTATCGCGCGCTCTACGAATCGGAATCGCGGGACTACGCGGCAGGCCAAGTCGAATCGGTCATTCGCAACGCGTTTACCGATCCCGACAAGGCGAGCGACCTCATCAAGTCGATCTCCTGTCGCGAGACGATCTGTAAGTTGGAGATGCGGTGGTCGGCAGATCGACTTCGCCCATACATCGCCGGCATCCAGCGCGCGGAACAGAGCGTCAGGTTCAAGACGCCGTTTGCGTTGTCACCGGTCAGCCCACCCGATGGCAAAGGCGTTCGGCTCGTCGAGGTGTATCTGAAGCGGAAGCCCGCCGGCGAAAAAGAAGCGCCGCACGCGCACTAGTGCTGCACTCAATCGTTGCCGAGGCAATTCGATCGCAAGCTCCGGAGCGCGCGCGATCACGGCTGGCCGCATGCTCGGACGATCATGCCCTACGAACACAACCTCCCAAGTATCGCCCAACGAATCGCCGCTCTACGCTGGGACGAGAACCAAGCCAGCCTCGATGTGCGTGGATACGCGGTTGCGAAACAGCTGCTGACCGCTGCCGAGTGTGAGAGCGTTCGCGCGTTCTACCCCGACGCCGAACGCTTTCGCAGCCGAATCGTGATGGACCGATACAACTTCGGTCGCGGCGAGTATCAGTACTTCGCGTATCCGTTGCCCCCAGTCGTTCAAGCGCTGCGCGAGGCCGCCTATCCACAGCTCGCCTCGATCGCGAACACCTGGAGCGAACGCCTCGCGAGCAGCACATCGCCTGCGCGCATCTGGCCGAGCGCGCTCGCTGAGCTCACTGCGCAGTGTAGCGACGCAAATCAAACGCGTCCGACTCCGCTCCTGCTCAAGTACGGCGCCGGCGACTACAACTGCTTGCACCAAGATCTGTACGGCGAGTTGGTGTTTCCGCTGCAGCTTGTGGTGCTGCTCGACCGCCCTGGAGTCGACTTCGAAGGCGGCCAATTCGTGCTCACTGAGCAGCGTCCGCGGATGCAATCACGGGTCGAGGTGGTTCCGCTCGAACGCGGCGACGCTGTGATGTTTGCAGTTCGCGAACGTCCGGTCCGCGGCACACGCGGCGACTATCGCGTCCAGTTACGTCATGGTGTGAGTGAGCTCCGCAGCGGAGAGCGGCACACGCTCGGCGTGATCTTTCACGACGCCGAGTGACGGCGAGTGATTCAGCTGCTCAGCGGCGTTTCGCGACGAGTTCGGAGACGTCGCTCTCGTACGAACGCTCGGCGTGTTGGGGCTTGCTGCTGTCTCGGCTCGCGAGTGCCCAGACGAGCTTGTGCACGTGGATCAAGCCTTCGAAGTGACCGAGGTCGTCGATGCACACGATCGGATCCCAGCGCAAGCGCTCGAGCCGCGCAGCGCTGCGAAGTGCGACGGATGCGAGCGGGCTTCCGCGCTTCACGCGCAGAAACTCGTGGGACGAGCGAAGCCGCACTCCGCTCTCATCGGCGATGCGCATCTCGACTGGACGCGTCGTCGATTCGAGCCGCACGCAGGTCCCCGAGTCGTCGGGCCACTCGGACTCGAGATCACACAGCGCACAGGGCTCGACGAGTGCCTCGACCAAGCCGGTCGAAGGCGTGTCACGTGGCAGCGCGTCGAGCGCGCGCTCCACCTCGGGAGTCAGCCCAGCCCACGGCGCGGTGGGATGCGCGAGAAAATAACCCTGTGCGAGCGGTACTCCGAGCTGCGCGAGCACATGAAGCTCAGCACCCGACTCGACGCCCTCCGCGATGATCCATGCATCCAACCGCTCGGCGAGCTCGCCCAACATTTCGATCGTGGCGCGCTTGGCTTCGTCGGTATTTACCGAGCTCACGAGCGTGCGGTCCAACTTTAGGAACTGAGGCCGGAGCGCGAGAATCTGTTGGAGGCCGGAGTATCCCGCACCGGCGTCATCGACCGCGGAGATCGCCCCGAGCTTCCGCAGCCGCGAGAGGCTGCGCGCGACTTCTCGAACGTCGTCGATTTGGCGCTGCTCGGTCAACTCGAACACGATGCCGCCGAGGTTTCCGTGATCGAGGATCACGTCCATGACGCGCGTGGACGTAAGATGCTGAGGATCGACGTTGATAGCGAGAAAGCAGTTCGGGGGCGTATCCTTCGCGAGCGGTAGGGCGCGCTTCACGACGAACGCTTCGAGCTCTTCACCCAGACCGGCTCGCTCGGCGCACGCGAACACGACGTCGGGCGGCGCGGGCTTTTCGAGTTTGAAACGCGCGAGCGCCTCATAGCCGACGATGACACCTCGCCGTAGGTCGACGATTGGCTGCGTGACGATCGCCAGGCGCTCGCCGTCGGACAGGATCCCCCGGATGCCTTCCTCGCTGACTAGCGGAGGATAGCCCGACGGTTCACGCATGACCGCCCGTTCGGATGCGCTCCTTCACGGCCGCCACCAGGTCGGGCGAGAGTTCGGTTAGGCCGTGATCGTCCCGCGCGTGACGAGCGATCTCCTGCAGTAGTGCTTCATCGGTCGGGGCCCGGAACGAAGCCGTGCAGCCCGGCACTACATCTCCACATGAAAACTCTTTCATGGCATCTGGATACTAACCGCGCATTGCCTGATTACTACTCTTTCGGCGCTCACATCCGTGAGGTGCCCACGTGGCGCGTCTCGACGCATGGACCTGGTTGCAGGTGGGCGCAAGCCACCTACATCGACTCCATTTAACTGGTGGTGATTAGATTGTGTCTGACACTAGTAGGTCGTGGTAAGTGGCGTCGATGGGTCAAGTTGAACGGGTTGCCGCTCGCAGCGGCAGGACGAACACACGGTCGTTGATTGCCGGTGTGTGTCTCGCTTGGATGTCGCTCGGGTTCGTTGCCTGCGGGTCGGACAGCGAGCCTTCTGGAAGCGCAGGTGCAGGTGGTGTCAGTGCCGGCTCGAACGCTTCCGGTCAGAGCGCCGCGGGGATGCCAGTTGCAGGAGCTGGACAGAGTGGAGCAGGGAGGGGCGGAAGCGGGATGGGCGGTGCTGGAACGCCTGCAGCTAACGGCGGCAGAGGTGGCGCGGCTGTCGCCGGTGCGGGTGGTGCGGGCGCCGGTGGTAGCGCGGGAGCGCAAGCGGGCGCAGGCGGTTCGGCTTCGAGCGCGAAGTTCAGCTTCTTCTTGACGAGCGTCGCCGCGATGAAAGAGCTCTCGAAGAATTCGATGGGTTTCGGTGGCGATCTGCGTTTCGGCAAAGCGACCGGGCTCGAAGGTGCGGACGAAATCTGCCGGCTGATCGCAGAGAAGTCGTTGCCGGGATCAGGTTCAAAAGGTTGGCGTGCGTTTTTGAGCGCGACTGCGGGTGGAGCGAGCGGAGGTCCAGTGCACGCGAAAGATCGCATCGGCGACGGACCCTGGTACGACCGCTTGGAGCGTTTGGTCGCAGCGAACAAAGCCGACCTATTGCAGGATCGGCCGCGCGGCGCAGATCCCGCGATCATCAATGATCTGCCGAACGAGAGCGGCGTTCCGAACCACACTGACGGCGCGCCTGGATGCACCGGCAATGCTTGTCCGGACAATCATCAAGTGCTCACCGGGACCAATGCGATGGGCATGGTTTACAGCATGGACAAGGCTTCGACGTGTAACGACTGGACTAGCTCGATGCCTGCCGGCAAGCCGTGGTGCGGGCATTCGTGGCCGCGCCAAGGCAGCGGCACGAACTGGATGTCGTCGGTCGCGGACGGCGGCTGCGCCCCATGCGTTTCACTGATGGAGATGGGTGGCGTGAAAGCGCAGTGCGTGGGATCGGCCGGCGGATACGGAGGTTTCTACTGCTTGGCCTCGACTCCGTGACTGTGCGCGCTCACTTGCAGAGGCGGTTCGTCTGACAGGTCTGCCCGCTTGGGCAGTCGGTGTCTTCGGAGCACGAGACGAGCCCCGGGATCATCACCGGTAACTCGATCGGTGCTGCGACCGTGAGCGTGACGTTCTTCGCTTTGCCGCTCCCAGCGCCGATGACTTTGCGCGTCACTGACACCGTCGGAAAGCCGGCGGCACCGAGCTCGAGGAGGCGACTGATGAACGCCGCTGGAACCTCGAGCGAGCCTGTGTCGGCGACCTCGCACTCGACCTTGCCCGTCGATCCGCCGTGGTGACTGATGTCGAGCTTGACGGCGATTGTCGCGAGGTCCGCTCGCCCCGGTGCCGACCAGGTGAGCTTCAGCGCTTGGTCCTTCTGCAGGGTGTACTGGCCCCCGAACGTGAGGGGCGCGATGCACTTGGCCGAGATCTCGAAGGCGGCGTGGCCGCCACCAGCTGCAGCGAGTTTCAGCGTGTCGCCTTCGCTGCACGGCGGGTAGGGGACGCTGGAGCTCGATTTCGGTTGATAGTTGTCGGCGATCGGGTCCATCGCGATCGGAGTCGCGCCGACGCCGGTCAAAGTGGCCGTGCCGACGCCGGTCGCTTTCGGGTAGGGGATGCACATGCCGTCGCCGCCGCACGCGGCCTCGCTCCCGCATGCCGGCTGACACAGCACACGTTTCGGCAGATAAAGCTTGCAGCCATTGGCTTCATTCTCGACCGTCCACACTTCCGGACTCGGTGTGGGGCCGTCGTTGACCTTGCCGATGATCGACGTGCGAGCTGCGCTCATCGTGTCAGGGTCGGCAGGCACGAACGAGACGTTGAAGCTGCCGTAGAGATCGAGGTCGTCTGCGCCCGAACCTGCGGCATTTGCGCCCGCGGCATTTGAACCCGCGGCATTCGAGCCGGCTTTCCCCGCAACCGGTGCGCCGCCTGTGCCGCCGTTGTCTCCGGTCGGAGGCGTAGTTTCGTCATCACCGCAGCCCGCGCCGATACTGCAGGCGAGCGCGAAGCCCAAGATGGTTGCGATCGTTCGAGGCACCCCGGGGTAATAGTGCGTGACCCTGAGCGCATCAAGGGGTCGGCTCAGACTTGGTTGCGAGTCGCAGCTTCGCGGCCATGTTCACGAGGTCCGCGAGCGAGCCGGCTTCCATCTTCCGCATGACCTTGCCGCGATGTGCCTTGACGGTGATCTCGCTGATGCCGAGCTCACTACCGACTTGTTTGTTCAACATGCCGGATACGACCAGCGCCATGACTTCTTGTTCGCGGCGGCTGAGTGAAGCGTGACATCTCCGCAGCGCTTCCAATTCCGAAACATCACCGAGCGTCGCCTCGCTGCGTTCGAGCGCACTCCGGATCGCGCTCAGCAGCACGTCGTCGCTGAACGGCTTCGTCAAAAACTCGACTGCGCCCGCCTTCATCGCTCGCACCGTCGTCTGTACATCGCCGCGACCTGTGATGAAGATGATCGGCATCTCGAGCCGATCGCTTGCGATCTGCTGCTGGAGATCGAGACCATTGAGAGCCGGAAGACCGACGTCGAGGATCAAGCAGCTCGGAACGAGCGGTCTCGGAGAATCGAGAAAGGCTTCGGCAGACTCGAAGGTTTCGGGTTGCCAACCCGCGAAGCGAATCATTTGTTCCAGCGATTCACGCACCGAGATGTCGTCATCGACGACGAACACAATCGGTGTGGCGCGTGACATAGCTGCTGGCATCGACTTACGGACGTATGCAGCGACCACTCCCATGTCTGTCTTGCGAATGCAAGACCGCGATCGAGCCACGCGGAACATGCTGCTCGTGTTGCGCGTGTGCTCGTGCGGTTTTTAGCGTGCAGCCGTGGTTGGTGGCGGTTTCTCGCTGGCCACTTTCGTTTGCGCCCACTGCAAAACGCGCGCGTTTCCGACCGAGCGAGGTGCCGCTTCGGCAGCGGACGAGCAGGCCCACAGACTGAACGAGATGGCTCCAGACGTCGCGAGTTTCTTTCCAAACATGCTGAGTCTCCAGATCTTGAAGTTTGAAGCCTTGGGTTTCGTAGACTTCGAGAACCTAGTGACAACCAGCGCGGCGAACCATCACGAGTTTCTGTTAGTCGAGTGTTAGTCGGGCCGAGACAACTCGCGCAACGCCGTCGCATCTCCGATCAGTCGATTGAGATCTTCGAGCGCGCTCAGATACGCCTCGGCCCACCGTCCGGTCGGTCCGGCGACGCGTCGTTCGCGCGGACATCTTCTGCATGATCTTACCGCGATGGATCTGAAGCGTAACCTGGCTGATGCCGAGCTCTGCCGCCGACTGCTTGTTGAGTAGCCCGCTGATCACGAGCGAAAAGACTTGGCGCTCGCGCGGCGTGAGTTGTGAAGCACGCGCCTGCAAGCGTGCGAGCTCGCTGCGTTCGTGCCGGGCCTTGCGGTCTTGTTCGAGCGCATCCCGAATCGCATCGATCAGATCCTCTGTCACGAGTGGCTTTGTCAGAAAGTTCAACGCACCTGCTTTGAGCGCGCGGACGGAGGTCGGAACATCGGCTTTTCCGCTGATGAAAATGATCGGTGGATGTGCTCGATTTGCGAGCTGACGCTGGAACTCGAGCCCATTCATGTCAGGCAAGTTCACATCCAGCAGAAGGCACGCCGGCACGTCCGATTCGGGGAAGTGCACGTAGTCGGCAGCTGACTCGAAGCTCACTGCGTTTAGACCCATCGTTCCGACCAGGCCGACTAGCGATTCGCGCACGCTCGGTCGTCTTCGACGATGAATACCACGTGATCCATGAAGCCACGAAACCACCTGATCGCCTACGCGTCTATTGGACGTTGGTGTCGGTCACCGCGACTGACGCGACTCGCTCAGCTCACACCGAGTGCGGCATTCAAAGCTTTGAGCAAAGCTGCTTCAGTGAACGGCTTGAACAGGCAGTCCACCGCGCCGCGTTTGACCACGCTCCGGCGAACCGTTTCATCGATCTGGGCAGTGATGAAGACGATCGGGATCTTTTCCCCGCGCCGGATCAACTCCAGCTGGAGCTCCGTTCCAGTCATACCGGGCATCGCGATGTCCAAAATCAAACATTGAGTTTTCGCGAGGTACTCCGACGCGAGAAACTCTTCAGCCGAGGAGAATGCCTGTACGGCAAAGCCCAACTCTTTCAGCAAGTCGGGCAGCGACTCGCGTACGGATTCGTCATCGTCGACGACTGACACCAATGAACGGATATCCGTCACAGACTCCTCACGCCGCGCCCCTTGGGCGCCAAAATAGGACCACGAATCGGGCTCAGCGTAGGCGTGCTGTTCAAACCGTCGGAGGACTGTAGGGGAATCGAAAAGTAGAACGTCGCCCCCGGACCCTCGTTCCGAGCAGCCCCCAGGCGCCCGTGGTGACTCTCGATGATCGACCGACTGACCGAGAGGCCCATGCCCATGCCGTCGCTCTTCGTGGAGTAGAAGGGTTCGAACAGCTTGTTCACACTGTCAGGATCGAACCCCACTCCCGCGTCCTGCACGCTCAGGCGCACGTGATCGCCGTGTTGGACCTCAGTCTTGATTATCAACTGTCTGGAGTGGTCGTCGATTCCGCTCATCGCATCTGCCGCGTTCAGGAGGAGGTTCAGAATCACTTGCTGGAGTTGCACGCGATCGCCGGTGACCGGCGGCAGGTCGGGAGCCAGTTCGGTCCGCAGGATCACCCGTCCACTCTGAAGCTCGTTCCAAGAGAGAGAGATCACTTCCCGAGTGGTCTCATTCAGGTCCACCGGCTCGCTCGTGGCTTCCTTGTTTCCGAAGAGCGCGCGCAATCGCGTGATGACGTCGGACGCGCGGTGGCCATCACGGATCGTTCGGCGAACCGTTTCCTTCGCGCCGTCGACGTTCGGAGGATCTGCCGCGAGCATCCTGAGACACGTGCTCGAGTTCGTGACGATGCCCGACAGCGGCTGGCTGACTTCGTGTGCGATCGAGGCCGTCAGCGCTCCGAGCGTGGTGACTCTCGCCACGTGGGCCAACTCGGATCGGACCTTGCCGAGCGCCTCTTCCGCCAAGTGACGTTGTGTCACGTCCTGAATTGCCCCGATGTATTCCAACTGGCCGTCGTTGTCGCGCGCTCCGTGCGCTACGAGATGAAGATGTTTGACCGTGAGGTCCGGCATTTTTGCCCGGTACACGTAGTCGAGGTCTGTCGCAGGGCCGCGCGCGACGTCGATGATCTCTTGCCACAGTGGAAGATCTTCCGGGTGCACGCGCGACGTGATCAAGCCGAGCGTCACGGGCAGGCTGGGGTCGAGCTCATACGTACGAAACGTTTGCTCTGAAAACTCGAGCGTGTCCAATGCCACGCGCCAGTAAAAACTTCCGGTCGAGCTGAGGTGCTGCGCTTCCTTCAGCAGCGCCTCGCTGCGCTGTAGATCCGAATACAGCCGCGCGTTCTCGAGCGAGATCGCGGCTTGTGAGGCGAGAAAGTCGAGAACCGCAACGCGATCGGCCGTGAACGCACACGTCGTGAGATTGTTCTCGAGATACAGCGCACCGACGACCTTCGTCTGTTTGAAGATCGGAAGGCATAAGACCGACTTCGGCTGATTCTGGCTGACATACTCATCGTTTGCGTCGAGACCTTCCGCCGAAGCGTCATCGAGCACCATGCGCTCGTGCGTTCGCAACACGTACTGAAGTGCGGATAGCGGAAGATCCGCCGACGTGGCTCGAACGCTTCGAACCGCGACCTCCAGGCTGCCGCGCCCGGTCGTCGCCTCAGCTTCGATGTACGCTTCCTCGTCGCGGAGCAAGACCAGAAGCCCGCGCTCTGCGCCCGCGTGCTCGACGGCGAGGCGCATGAGCTTCTCGAGCAGACTCGGCAAGACCATCTCACTCGACAGGGTCTGTGAGGCTTTGTCGACGGTCTGCACGTCCAGCTGTGCGACCGGCGTATCGATTCGGGCTGTTGGAAAGCCCGGCACTGCACGTGCGCGCAACTGCGGATACCGCGCATCGATCTGCTTCACCTTGCTCATCGCGCCCCAGCGCTCGTAACAAGTGCGCGCGTTGCGAAGATATGCTTCTGAAGCCGTCTCCAAGCCGCGTGTTAGATAGAACTGGCCCGCGAGCTCGTTTGCGAGCCCTTCGTTTTGAATGAACCCGTGTTTGCGCGCCAGCTGGATCGCTTCTTCGTAGAGGTTCTGCGCGTCGAGCGGGCGCCCCTCGAGCCGCGAGATCTCGGCGCCGATCAATGCCTGGCGATTGGCAAAGTTCTCCGGGCAGTTCTCGGCCCAGACGACGATCCGTTCGTAGTGTTTCGCGAGCGCTTTGAGATGCTCTGCACGTTGCTCCTCCGAACTCTTGTCACTCGCTGCAGCGTGTGAGAGTGCAGCGTAGAAATCGTATTCGGCTTCCTCGATCGACGAGCGCATCGCCCAGCGAATACCGCCGACGCGGGCTGCCGCATCCAACGCAGTCTGAAAGTCTCCCGCGAAGAATCGTTCCTCGAGTTTGAACACCCAGTGATAACAAACCATCATCGCGAGACGTGGGTCCGCCTCGACTTCCTGCTTCGCCCATGCCTCGTCCACCGGCCCGTGCTCGGTGAACACGCCACGAAGCTTTTCGACGAGCTCGAGTTGGCGAATGAATCGCTCCGCGGGTAGGCCCAGCTCGATTCGCTTTGCAAACGCCATCGTCTGCTCGGCCTCACGCTGGACTTGGCTGAGCGGCAAACCTGATGCGAGCAGATGCGTGATCAGGTTTCGCGCGTTGTAGGCAGCGAAAGCCATGTCGCCCATGGAGCTGCCGACCTCGAACGCGTGCCGCATGAGCGGCTGGCAGAGCGGCAGGTGTTTGATCCACGGCATGGCGAACGCGCCGAAACATGAATACACCCGCGCTTTGAAACGATTCACGCCGCGCCGGTCCACGAGCGTACGTGCGAGGTCGCCCAGGCTGTAGGCAGTCTTGTAGTCGGCAAAGTGCGAGCCCAGCACCATGTTCAGCGCGGAGTAGGCGACGCTCGAGCTCTCGCAGTTGCCCCGCTCCAGGCTCAAGTTCGTCATGCGTAGGAGCACGAGCTCCAGCAGGTATCGATCGACTGCATAGGCAGCCGGGAACAACTCGGTCAACACCGCCATCGTCGCGATGCAGTCGGGATCGCTCATGGCCGGCAAGTCGATGAGCGTCTCCATCGGCCGCCACGCGAGCTTGCGGCGCATCTCCAAGTATTCGTGGCGTACTTCCGCTTCGGTCGGCCGCGCTGTCCATGTGATGCCGACGCGCGACAAAAAACCGAGTGCGACTTCGACCGCGCGATCGCTTCTGCCGGTCGTGAAGTACAGCAACACGGCGAGGCACACTACGGCGGCCTGGTCGGTGAGCCCTGACGCGTGCTGTGACAATGCGGCGAGCCGCTGTTCGGCCTGGGCCAAGTCACCGAGTACGATCTCGCACTCGGCTTGGTGTAGCTCGAGGTCGAGGGTCAGCTTGTATCGATGTGTCCAGGCGCGATCACTCAGCAGCGCGCGCCCTGCCGCGAAATAGGCTGAAGCTGAGGCGTACGCGCTCGAAGTCTTCGCGCGTTTGCCGGCG
>Ga0193753_10002553_pt1 | contig 14213 bp, 16 predicted proteins | sample H1c2metaG_FD_144925 | JGI IMG/M metagenome (GOLD analysis project Ga0193753, IMG submission 144925) | Soil microbial communities from a riparian zone of the East river system, Colorado, United States - H1c2 | ecosystem: Environmental > Terrestrial > Soil > Riparian zone | place: USA: East... | reverse complement strand
AAAATAGCCTTAAAATGGCCTTTTAGCGGAGAGAGAGGGATTCGAACCCTCGTGGCGCTAACGCGCCAAACGGTTTTCGAGACCGTCCCATTCAGCCACTCTGGCATCTCTCCGGGGTAAAAATGAGAATTTATGTGAGAAGTTCGGCTAAGCGCAGATGCAAGTGTTAGTCGATCAGAATGACGGATCGGGTGAGGCAGTCTGAAGACTGCAGTTATCGTAGGCACAAGTCACCCGCTTAATGCTTGCGATCGATGGTTCATCTGGGAAGACTTGCGCCAGCCACGGGCGTACGATCGACAGCTAATCTGAGAAGACTTGCGCCAAGCACATGCCTGCGATCGACAACGAAGAAACAAATGCCGAGCGCGACCATTCACCCAATCACCCAATCACTAAATCACTAAATTCTCATTGATCTGCGCACTGGTCCGACAGGTGAAGAGTTTTTAATAATCGCCAGCACTTGTAGTGCGGCACTGATGAGAAAGATGGCAGCGATAATGTAATGGAAATGCTTTTGCGTTACGAATGACTGCTGAAACAGCGACGTGCCGGCAACAATGAATAGGATGCTGGCAAGCAAAGAACCGATGGCCCCGCCAAGGGGATAAAGGATATAATGTGACCAATGCAAATGCAGTACTTTTTTCTCCAGCAAGACCGTTGTCCAACCAATCCAGAACGGTAGCTGAAGTGGATTGATAATCATCAGAATGAATCCAAACACAAAAGGGGAGTGGCCGGATACGATTTGTACAACAGGGTGCGGACTGTTCCTTACCGCGGCAACGAACGATCCGACGGCTAATGCTATCAATATCCCGAACGAGATCCATTGCATAAGCTTGATAATCCTTTCGTATCGAAGCAGCCGGTCCATTACCGACATGCTTAATGCTACATACACCACTTCTGCAACGAGACAGCCCAGCGCAAAGAAGCCTGCAGTTGCCAGCCCATCGGTCGCCGCAAGCTGTACCGTAAGAACATTGGTGGTTCCAGGTGGTAAGGACCCTACTAAGCTAATAGCGGTGGCGGCAAGTAACACTTTCACACCACTAAGACGGTATTGACCAGGTCTTGCGCTCATCCGGTTGATATCTCGTCCAAAATGCTGTAGCCTATGGGTTTGAAAGAAAAATTATTAGACTTCTCTGCCGAGCACGCAGTCATGCCGATCACGAGATCCATTTCGGCTTGCAGCACGACAAAGTCTCCAGCACGACTTTTCGGTGGCAACACTTCAATTTTTCCGGAATGACCGTCCACATCAACGTTCATAAAGATGTTGAAGCAGACTGGGATACTGTCGCCGTGGATATCGTATGGCGCCAGCGCTTCCACAAGATTTCCAAAGCATCCCCTGTGAGGTTGCTGATGGCCATATATGATGCGAAAGGTATCTGCGCTGCATGGGGTTAGTAGAAAGTCATGACGACCGACAGTATCTTCGATCATTTTGAACATCACGTTACTGCGGTTGGAATAGAAGGGATGTCCTTTCGTAAGGAAGATCGTATCAGCGTAATCAATGGTGCGCCCTGATGAAAGATACTCTGCACGGTCGTGAAAATTGAAGCATGTGAAATCGCAAACCTGTTCTCCCTTGATATCCGCCACCAACAGGCGCTGGCCTTTATTAAGCGTGAAGGCCACACCATTACGTGGCGGTATGATGTTCTTTATTTCCATGTTGTGATATAAAGGGGCATCTCCAGTTTTCATCGTATTTTCTACCGCTATATTGTACAACCTCAGAGGTTTCGCCGAAGTCAGCCAGCATCGGATTTACAGAACCGGAATATTTGACGTCGCGGCTCCGGACGACCTGTTTCATCGGTTCATATTTACTTATTTCTCTCAGTTTTTCAAATTGCGTATGCGGATTGAAAACAATGGCAGGATACGTGAACTGGCGCGCCAGCCGGCTGCTGCCAGGATGCAGTCCAATAATATAAAACGCTTCTTCCTTCAAGCTGAAACTAAATGTTGGTGACGCCGGGTCGCGCCCTACCCGCTGATCGTAGGCGAACCGTTGAGAATCAAGGTTTGATATTGATTGAAGTCTCGACCAAAACATGGCTTCGAAGCGTTCTTCATCCATTGCCAGAGGACCTTTAAATATTACAACCGCACTGCTGTACAAATCACTTGATTGGCGGTAGTCGTCAACAAAATCGTATATGAATTCAAGAATAGCGTTATCGTCCTTGGGACAGGCAAGATGGTCCACTACCAGGCACCTGATACGTTCCTTCCCCAATGCGGCCTTCGCGCCAATACACGGAAACGCCTTATTCCCTATGAACTCAAGGTATTCTTCTATTATTGACGATGATGTACTAAGGTCGTTCATATAAAATTTTCTTGCGTTGTAAAAGCAGGCGCAGGGAAACGGTCTCCCAATTTGTCTGCATAGGCCGTTTGGATCGCGGGTTTGTCAAATTCAAAATCCATGTCAAGCTGCTTCAGCACTTTGAAATGTTCTCTAGCCGTCTTGCTGAAAGCCTTGCCTTCCGCGTGAGTCCAACGTGGCACACCGTTCAGAAAATTTATTTGTGAGATCTTAAAAAGGATCTTCCAATGTTCAACTAGTATCGCGCAAGCTTCAAAGAACGTTAGCCCATTGCCATAAACATGATGTGGTTCCGCCCCGCAACCGTTATACTCCAGTATTGAAAAATTCTTACCAGCTTTTAGGTCATCTATCGATCTGCACTTGATATCGTATCTACCGTAGTAGAATGACTTGCTATGCTGGCTGAGGCCGTCGAAAATGTTTAACAACTTCTCGTCTTTTTCGTGCTCCAAACTAATCAGTCTTCCACCGCGACTTAGGTTGAGGGCGTATGACAAGTAGAATCGCTCGCCGTCCTGGATTACGGTCTTCAATTTACTTTCATGCTTAGAAAACAATTCTTTTAGTCGAAACTGGGCTCTGGGGTAATTAAGGATCAGTTGCTCCAGCGTTTGTACGCCGTCACCGGTCACCTGCATGAATTCTTTTCTTATAAAGCCTGATATATGTCCGGTATCCTTGCCGGGGAACCGGTAATAGAATACACTAACTTCGACAGGGTGATCGATGAGTTCCTGGATGATGTATCTGGTTGGCATCGCTCTATGATACTGCTTCAATTGGTCAACACTATCGATGCGCCGGAACATAAACCCCATCATTCCAATATCCGGTTTTACAGCCAGCGGAAACTTCAGACCAATTGTGGTAAGTTCATTGATTACGTCAATAAGATCGTCGTTAGGATGCGCATACACGCTCAAGGGATATGTTCCAACCGGAAGCTGTTTGTAAATCTCGCTCTTTGATTCACCTATGAAGCCGCCAAACGTGATCGTCGGGTTAGATGTCGTAAAGAACCAGAACGATCTCGCCCGCAGGCATAACCACAGCCAGGCAGGACCAATGAATACGTATTTGGCAAACCAATGCCATACCTCCCAGTGGGAGATGTAATAGATAGTGCGTTTTATCATGCAAACATTAGTTGGGATACGTTGGTCAAATTATATGCCATGGACCTGTGCATGATAATTTGAACTCACACACCTTTTGCTGTGGAGTTAAGTTCACACAATTGTACTTTTTTTGGGATTCGGCAGTGCGAAAACCTCCAGCGATTCAGTTACATTTGATTTTCGCAACGACAAAAAGATGGAGCATACCTCATTGCACGATTTTTACCGGGAGATCGATGCGAGTATACCGGCTGACATCAATAAAGAAATTGGTCACTTCAATGTCTTCCATATCGAAGACATCATGTCGCATGCGAGAAAAAATCCCAAAGCGCCAATGCCTTATAATCGGCGGGCATATTATAAGATTAGCCTCATCAAGGGAAGGAATAAAGCAGAATATGCCGATAAGGTTATTGAGATCGAAAAGAACGCGTTGCTATTTGCCGCCCCGCATTCCGTATCATTGGCTACCGAGGGAAGAAAATCAATCTGGCGCATTCTGCATTTTCACAGCCGAATTCTTACAGCGGAGCAAAACCGGTGTAGTCATTGACGACCTCCCCATCTTTCAGCCTGGCGGTTATCCGATATTTTCGCTTTCAGACGCTGATGCCGACACTGTTGACGCTGTGTTCCAGAAGATGTTCCTGGAGGTGTCGTCTGAATATGCGTTTAAGTATGACCTCCTGCGAAACTATGTCATGGAGCTTATTCATTACGGGCAGAAGCTTCAGCCGGTCACAAGCATCCATACTGTTCATAACGCTTCGGAACGCGTGACATCGTTGTTCATTGAACTGCTCGAAAGACAATTTCCAATTGAAACCCAGTTTCAAAAGTTGAATCTCCGCACAGCAAAGGATTATGCTGAACGACTCTCCATCCACGTGAATCACCTCAACAAGGTCTTGAAGGACACTACAGGCAAGACTACCACGGAACTCATTGCTGCACGGGTTCTCCAGGAGTCAAAGATCCTGCTGAAACAAACCAACTGGAACATCTCGGAAATAGCCTACACACTTGGCTTCGAAGAGGTGGCTCATTTTTCAAACTTTTTCAGAAAGCAGACTTCACTTTCTCCAGTCGGGTTCCGGGGGTAATAACCTATTGTTTGAATTTTGCAATACTTGGTTTGACACGTGCAAACGACTCATGAAGTGCCGGGATACCTTTGTCCTATCAATCGCTAATTAAACACTATTACTCGATGTGGTTTGTTATGCTTCGCACTGGGCGCGACTATGTGTTCAGCAGCAGACTGATGCACGCTCGTGGCCTTAGTGTTTATATTATTTGAGCGTGAATTGAAGCGTATTCAACGTACTAAACAAGACTAAAATAATGACGAACAAAATTGCACTTATCACAGGAGGTAGCCGGGGGCTTGGGAAGAATATAGCATTGAGCCTTGCCAAGAATGGGGTCGATATTCTTATTACCTATAACAGCAAGGAAGACGAAGCAAACAAAGTCGTCGCCGAGATTGAAAGTCTTGGAAGAAGGGCAGCGTCTTTACAACTCAACACTGGAGAAGTAAAGGGCTTTGATCGGTTCATTCAAACAGTTAAAGAAATGCTGCAAAGTAAATTTAATGCTGAGGGATTCGACTTCCTGATCAACAATGCCGGAATAGGGATACATGCTCCATTCATGCAAACCACCGAAGCGCAATTTGACGAGCTTCTCAACATTCACCTAAAGGGAACATTCTTCCTTACGCAAAAGGCGCTTGCACTAATGCCTGACGGAAGTCGCATTGTTAATTTGTCTTCCGGCTTAGCGCGCTTTTCGAATCCTGGCTACGCAGCTTACGGATCCTTGAAGGCGGCCCTGGAAACATTAACGCGCTATATGGCGAAGGAACTAGGCCCACGCAGGATTTCCGTAAACATAGTAGCGCCAGGCGCCATCGAAACAGATTTTGGCGGTGGAGTAGTCCGCGACAACAGCCAGCTCAATAGCGTTATTGCAGGGCTCACCGCGCTGGGGCGGGTTGGTGTTCCAGACGATATTGGCGGCGTGGTAGCCTTTCTTTGCTCTCCCGACGCGCGCTGGATCAATGGGCAGAGGATTGAGGTCTCGGGCGGGATTAATTTGTGATGCTCATTTCGGATGTCGGATTTTGGATTTCGGACAGCACGGACCTCGATTTCACCGGTCCGAGATCCGACATCCCGAAATCCGAAATTTTCCCATACATAATGGCGTCGTTTCATTTTTGGAAACTTAGATTGAGCAGTATTCGTTTTTGAGCCCAATTCCAGGGTTTGCCAACTGGCACAATATTTCAAGGTAGGGTTGTATAATCCAGACCCATGAAAAGCAATTTTCAATTTTACTTCCAAATGCTGATCGTAATCGCAGTCTTATCGTGCCTGGCCTATGCACTGTGCGGTAGACTGATTGAGCAGCATGGCGCGATAGCATCTTTTGTCCTGCTTGTGCTGAATCTAACAGCCATCAGCGGAATGCTAAGGAATATGGTGCCGGCGGAACGTCAGGCAAAGTCTCAGATATGAATTGAATGGTCCTCGCGGACCAATAAGATACTTTTTAAGCTGTCGTAGTCATTTTTTAACCTTCTTCCAAAGTCCTGTTCCCTGAAAAGAACAGGATTTTTTATTGTGAAGGGAGGGAGCTGGCGCCAGTGCCCGCCAACACCCAGAGAAAACACTCAATCCTGAGACCAGCTGTCCAAATTTGGGAAGATTTCACAAGTCAAAAGTGCATTTCTGATGAAATTTCAGGGTTTAGGCCGTTGGCACTTTATTTCGATAGGGGTTACATGTCAATAAACTTAAACAAATAATGAAACCTACTTTTCTAATGTTCTTCTTCCTGATGGTAGCATCAGCAACGATCTTCGCGGCACTGTATGTTTATTTCGCACCGGTGGTCGAAAGTCATGCACTCGCCTTTTCTATTGGCCTTGTGGCCATTATGATTGTGGGTATGTTCGGTATGATGCAGAGCATCATCAATGACACCACAATCGAACAGAAAAAATTGTACTAGCAGTCAACCCCCGTTGTTCGTCACTTATCCTCAATCACCGTGGTCGTTCGCTGGTGATTGAGGTTTTTTTTTGCGTTGGATTTGCGCTGCCCAATACCGATCAAGTCCTGCTTCAGGACCCAACAATTCAAACTTAATTCCTAATTCATAATTTGGTTTCGGCGAGAGATTGCTCGATCCACGATCTATCTTGCGCCAACGGGAGAGTAACCTTCCTCAAGGCGGCGCCCGCGGCACGCACCAACTCATAACTCATGACTCATAACTCATAACTCTCCAGTTGCGTGATGGAAAATTCAAAGCAACGCAAGATCATCCACATCGACATGGACGCTTTTTATGCTTCGGTGGAACAGCGGGACAACGCTGGCTACAGGGGTAAGCCAATAGCCGTCGGGGGATCACCAGAAGGGCGGGGTGGTGTGGTTGCTACGGCAAGCTATGAGGCTCGCAAGTTTGGTGTGAGATCAGCTATGTCATCAAAGCTCGCAAAGCAGCGGTGTCCTGATCTAATCTTCGTCCGGCCGCGCTTTGAGGCGTATAAGGAGGCCTCTCTGAAGATCCGGGAGATCTTTAAAAGATATACTGATCTGATCGAACCACTTTCGTTGGATGAAGCATATCTCGATGTCAGCGAAGACAAACGAAACATTGGTTCTGCCATAGAGATCGCAAAACAGATCAAGGATGCGATAAAAGATGAGCTGCAACTTACTGCATCTGCTGGTATCTCTATCAACAAGTTTGTAGCTAAGATTGCCTCTGATCTTGACAAACCAAATGGACTGACATTCATCGGGCCTTCGCGCATTGAGTCCTTCATGGAAGCATTGCCTGTTGAAAAATTCTTTGGCGTCGGAAAGGTTACTGCCGATCGAATGAAGCGGATGGGACTATTCACAGGCGCAGATCTTAAAAAGCTAACAGAGGATCAATTGATCAGTCATTTCGGTAAATCCGGCCGCTTCTACTATAAGATCGTCAGGGGTATTGATGAACGGGAAGTTCAGTCATCCCGTGAGACCAAATCTGTCGGGGCTGAAGATACGTTTCCCTACGATTTAAGATCACTCGACGAAATGCACGACGAGTTAGACAAACTGTCGACCGTCGTTAATGAACGCATGCGCCGGAATGGGCTACAGGCCAGGACGGTTACGTTGAAGGTTAAGTATCATGATTTCAAACAGGTGACAAGGAGTACCTCCATAGCCGACGTCATCGCCGATATTGGACAATTGCGTTCCCTTGCAAAGCAGTTGCTTGCAACGGTCGATATTGAGGAGAAACGCATAAGATTGTTAGGTATCACTTTATCCAATTTTGGCAGTAGGCCAGAACGGCCCGAGTCGCCGACAGAGCAGCTGCCACTTGACCTCATATAAAGAGTGAATACTGAATGGTGAATAGTGAAAAGTTTATTGTTACATCCTTCCGAGCACGATCCACCCACCCTTTGACGGGTTTACCATGGGGATAATATATGGATACTATAGGGATACCCTGGAGGTTGATCTCTATAAGGTCCCTGTAAGGTCTCTATAAGGTCTCTATAAGGTCTGTATAAGGTGCGGTGCCTTAGGCTTTCGAAAGATTGAGGCAATAATCCAGGAGCTTTTTCAGATCTTCCTGCTTTCCAAAATCTATTACATTCTCACGGAGATAATCGCGGATCTCCTCTCTATAGTCCTGAAATAATTTTGTGAAGCCACCCTTGTTAGCTTTAAATAGCCGGTCATCGTAAGTGATCAAGAAATAGTCTTCATCCTTACGATAGATATGATCCTCGTGCACAACGAAGGCATTGGTTTCATAAGAGCGGATGGCGGTATACGTGCCAGCTGCTGCCGAGACAGTGCCATAACCGTTGTTTACAACAGGATCTCCGCGAAGAACTTTCCATGAGCGCTTGACGGCAAGTTGAACTTTTGGCTCCCGTGTTACCAGCAGGAAGTAACCTTCAACAAGATCATGATGATACAAATCACCGCCGATGCGGACGTACTTGAAAATATTCTCATCCTTCTTCATCATCAGCGTATCGCCAGCACTATTAATAAACGCGATATTCTCTGACAGCAAATTATAATTTAGCTTCATCGTCTCCGACCGTTTGCTATTAGGGTAATACAGTTGTCCCTGTCGGAAATCCTTGTAAACATACTGTTCATGGTATGGAATTATTTTGCCGGCGTCTTGTCCGGCCCTCACCAGAACGTGGCCATCACTCTGTGAAAAAGCCACATTAGACAGCGCAAGCATCGCTGCAACGAGTAGAGATTTCTTCTTGGCCACCATCGGTCAGTAGGGAGATTGGTATTTCAATTTAACGATTTTATCTATTATTCTGTAGTGTTTATCAATTATTGTAATGGTCGTCTCCGCTTTTACCTTGCATCTTGCTAAAATCGATGTTACGCCCTACCTTAAATCCATATCGATCAGGCGTGCAACATGGTGACACCAGCCGGTACAGTCAGTAAAAAGGTTTTGAAAGATTTGTTGCTACCTCAGACAGCGAGATGCACATCTCCGCCGCATGATTGGTCACATAGAAGCTGTAACCCATTAGACAATTTAAAAGGTATGATCAACCCGGTAGCGTTTGTGACATTATTTCTTGCAGCGTCGCTGCTTTCGGGCTGCAACCAGGCGGTCAAATCGCCTTATACAATATCTACAATATCACCAGACGCTACTTCCTTTATTTCATCCATAACCTTTGACTCCCTTCAGGAGATCCAGCCGGTTGTAAGTATCGAGCACGTACAGGACGGCATAGTCAAAGTAAGGATCAAATTCACCCTAACGGATTCAATAAAACAGGATGATTGGAGAGTCACCATTGTGCCCGGCTTCAATCCATCGTTTCATTGGGCACCTCACCTCACACCAACGGCAGACAATATCATTGCCCAACATGTTTTCAGAGCGCCCGCGATGATCGTGGGAAATTCACAACGCAATCTTGTTGTCATTCCGGATCTCGACCTGGTTGGCGCAACGCCAACAGTGCCATGGTATATGGACATGGATGCTCCAAACAACGTACTTACCCTGGGCGTAAGTCACAGCAAAGTAACCGCACACGTGCTGTTCGGCCGGGAGAAGGGATTGACGATACCACCGGGAGAATTCAATTTTGGATTCTATCTCCTGATGAGTGATGACGCTGAAAGCCTCACCGATCCATGGCGCAAACCATTGGCTTTCCTCTGGGAGAAATGGTCAACGCCATTGTTCGCGGCCGGTCAGCCAATACAAGGTGATCTTGAGCCATATGTCAGGCACACCTACCATTGGGCGTTCGATTCCTGGGCAAAGAGCGTTTGGCAGGAATTCACACTCAATGGCCGAAGGGTAGGGGCTCCTGTTTTCATTGTGAATGTGACGCAGAGCCCAAATTATCCGGGCGACGTAAATGAACGAGAGTTTCGGTCTGTCTGGAATCAGGCCTGGTTCAGCTCACTGCGATCTGCCTCGGGTCTGTATCGGTTCGCCAGGCGCACCGGCGACAAAACACTATTGCTTAAGGCTTCTATGACGAAGGCACTGGCGCTTTCATTTCCACAGCAAGATGGGCTGTTTCCGGCGGTCATTGGAACGGCCATGGAAGTGAAACAGATTAACGGTAAAAAGCTCTCCCGGTCTAAAGGATGGCACTCCTATTATTTTGGAAACTCCAACAGGAACCCGATAAAAGATTGGGGTGATGCCAGAGACGCACCATACCATATCCTCGACATGAGTTGGACATCCCTTTTGATGCTTGAATGGCACACCGAACTGGAGGCTGATGACAAGCTGGTCGCTTATGCACAACGGTATGCAGACAGGCTTATTCAACTACAGGATACGGCCGGCTTCTTCCCAGCGTGGCTCGACTATAAATCACAAGAGCCACTTCCATATTTGACGAGATCACCGGAGACCTCCATGTCGGTTACGTTCCTCATTAAAATGTACGAGGTGTCAAAAGATAAAAAGTATCTCGACGCCGCTGCCAAAGCACTGAAGGCGGTAACGGATAACGTAGTTCCCCTTAGCCAATGGGAGGACTTTGAAACGTATTGGTCGTGCAGCCGCGTATTGGATTCTCTCGTGGGAAAAAAAATTAAAAGAAACGATGCGTTTAAGCAAAATACGTTTTCAATGTATTGGACGGCCGAGGCACTCCTCGCAATGTTTGAGGTAACGAAAGACGATCATTATCTTTTGGAAGGTCAGCGGGTGCTGGATGAATTACTGATGTATCAGGCTGTATGGCAGCCGCCCTTCATTCCCATTAAGGCTCTGGGTGGATTTGGTGTTATGAATGGCGATGGAGAATGGAATGACTCTCGTCAAAGTTTGTTCGCGGAACTCATCATGATGTATGGTAAGGCGTTGCATAAGAAAGAATATATGGAAAGAGGTATTTCGGCTTTGCGCGCTTCATTTGTTATGATGTATTGTCCGGAGAATCCCGAGACGAAAGCGCAATGGGAAAAGGTATATCCCTTTTTTGACGAAAAGGATTATGGGTTTATGATGGAGAACTACGGACACGGGGGAGAAACTAACGCTGAAGGGCTAGGAATAGGAGAGTTCACCATCTATGATTGGGGCAATGGGGCCGCAGCCGAAGCATACAATCGAATTGTCGACCATTTTGGCAAGGATTATCATTCATTGACACCATGAAATTGACTGTTGTCAAATCTACGCTTGACGGCATTCGATCACTCAGGGATCTTTTTCTGCAAGAAAATAACATTCAATTCATCCACAACAAATGCCATGAATACGGTTGGGCTGACGTGTATCAGATCTTTGCCGATCAACAATGCATAGGTTATGGGTCGGTATGGGGACTGAACAAACGGGAAGACCGTGATACAATTTTTGAATTTTACGTTCTTCCGGGTTTTAGAAAAATATCAATAGACGCTTTTTCTTCCCTTGCCTCGATCTGCGGTGCTTCCCATATGGAAACGCAGACCAATGATGTATTGACTTCTCCACTCTTTTTCGGATTTGCCCGCAATATTCAGGTTCAGTCAATTCTGTTTGACGATCACAATACAACCTCAATGCTGTTACCAGGTTCAAGACTAATCAATAAAACAGACCCTGATCTTAGTTATCGTGAATTGAAGTATGCGTTACTGTTAAATGACAAGGAGGTGGCAACAGGAGGAATGCTGCTTAATTATAATTGGCCCTATGCGGACATTTACATGGACGTCGCGGAAAATCTGCGCGGTAAAGGTCTGGGCGCGATTATGGTGCAGGAATTAAAAAGAGAATGCTACAATGCGCGCAGGATTCCCGCCGCGCGGTGCAATGTAAAAAATCTTGCATCGAGGGCGACTCTCCTTAAATCGGGGTTTGGCATCTGCGGATATCTGCTGGTGGGAGAAATCAATTAGGCTTAACTGGCGCAAGTCTTCCTCGATAAACGGTCAGACCCGCAAAAGTGGCGGGCGACTTGTGCCTTTCAAAGTTTAAGTCTTCAGACTTAATCGGATCAGATTGCAGTCTGAAGACTGCAATCATCATAGGCACAAGTCACCCTTCAGGTGTGCAGACTCGATAGTGCATCAAGGAAGACTTGCGCCAGCCCTTTAGTCAGGCAGAGGCTTTACCATAATGTCTTTATAGTAAACTTTGCTCTTGGGATCATGTCCCTGCAAGGCAAACGTACCCGTCGTGATCTTCGTTGGATCTTTTTCTGTGTATTCGTTAATTGTTTTGTCATTCACCTTAACTGTGATCTTGTCGCCTTGAACAATAATATGCTGTGTGAACCACACGTTGTCTTTCGCCGGTGCCTCCTTTACATCTTGTAACGCATAAACGCTGCCGGTCCTGCGCCAATCAGTATGCGAATTATTTACCTGGATCTCATAGCCTTTTGACGGCCAGCCCTCGGGTTGGAACGCTGTGTGAACGAATATGCCGGAATTGGATCCAGGCGTCGTCATTACCTGCGCCTTGAATTCAAAATTCTTGAAATCGTGATTCTTAACCGGTCCGTCGTAAAAAAGATGGGCACGTTCTCCAAACACAACAATGGACCCGTCAGCAACAGAAAAAGTTTCGGGGTGCTCGCTGATCTTCCAATTGGAAAGTGATTTACCATCAAACAATGGAATCCATTCGTCCATGGTGTTATCAACCTTTTTCATCCCAGTGAATAGGGTTAACAGGAGGGTGGCCATGCAGGCCGTCAATATTAGTTTCATATGGCGTTTGTTATTGTATGTGTTAGAAAAGGATCGTCTAAAGATACAGGTTAATTTCTTATACCAATGGTACGAAAACACGGTATAAAATGCAGGGTATTCAAAGGTGACGTGCGGCCGAATACTGCTAGGAATGGCGTTCAAATAAAATATAATAACCAGTTAGTGGCATTTGCTATATTTATTTGGTGAACATCACGATAAATGTACTACATCATAAAGCGACCTAAAATGGAAAATACTCATCGTCATAAAGTGACTGGCCCTATTACCAATTCAACCTTTCATTATCTCATCTTTCTGCTAATTGTCGCCGTGCCTTTTGGTGGATTTTCACAAAGCCAGGTAGCAAGCAAAGCGAGCCCTGTCGTGGCTGACGGTGCAACATTGGTTAAGGCTGGTACGGACTATCTTTTTACCGAAGGCCCGGCTGTCGATAGCCAGGGAAATGTGTTTTTTACGGATCAACCGAATGACAGAATTTTGAAGTGGTCTCCCGGGGGAACTATTTCAGTGTTTATGCAAGGGGCGGGGAGATCCAATGGACTTTTTGTTGATAAGGCGGGAAACCTGTTGTCGTGCGCCGACATGAACAATGAGCTCTGGCTGATTGATAAGAACAAAAAAGTTACGGTGCTGGTAAAGGACTTTGAAGGAAAAAAGCTTAACGGGCCCAATGACCTTTGGATAGATAGCAAGGGTGGCGTCTATTTTACTGATCCCTTCTACAAACGTGACTATTGGACACGCACGCAGAAGGAAATTGAAAAGGAAAATGTTTACTACCTATCGCCTGACCATAAGAAATTAAGCATCGCTGCAACCGACTTTGTAAGACCGAATGGCATTGTGGGGTCAGGTGATGGTAAAAGACTCTTCGTGGCCGATATCAATGACAGTAAGACCTACGCATTTACGATTGCGGCAGACGGCAGCCTGACAGACCGCAAGGTGTTTGCGCCCATGGGCTCGGACGGAATGACCATCGACAGCCATGACAATCTTTATCTGACCGGCAAAGGCATAACTGTATTTGATCGCGATGGAAAGCAAATCGACCAAATACCGGTAGACGAACCGTGGACAGCCAACGTGTGTTTTGGTGGAAAGGATTTGACAACGCTTTTCATCACTGCATCGAAATCGGTCTATACTTTGAAAATGAAAGTGAAAGGAGTGCGATGAAATGCAAAAGAGTGAAAAGTGAAATAGGATATTAAAAGGGCTAGCGAAGTTTTTCCAGGTGAGAAGTTTTCTACGTAAGACGCTTAAGACGAAGCTGTCATAGAACGATTTCACTTTTCACTATTCACTCTTTTGGCTTTTTAGGTTATACGCCAGCATTAGCCTGTCTTTAGTGGTGACGGTGACATTTGACCATTTTCCTTTGGACCGGGTTGCTGAGTCGAACAGCAAGTCGCCGTGGCTTATAAACCTCTTATGCATTGTGTCCTGGATAATCCACCGTCCATCAATACTGCTGTC
>Ga0193753_10002552_pt1 | contig 14217 bp, 12 predicted proteins | sample H1c2metaG_FD_144925 | JGI IMG/M metagenome (GOLD analysis project Ga0193753, IMG submission 144925) | Soil microbial communities from a riparian zone of the East river system, Colorado, United States - H1c2 | ecosystem: Environmental > Terrestrial > Soil > Riparian zone | place: USA: East... | reverse complement strand
TTTGGGTTTGAGGCCGTAATCATCCTGTTCCGGACTAACGAAGAGCGGATCAATACGAACTGTCTTCTCATCGAACCCCATGTCCTGCCACTTCTCGAATGTGAAGCGTTTCAGCCCGCTTGACTTATCGATTGGAAGCGCCGTGATGTATGCATTGTCAATCGGGGAGGGATGCACCGCGATGTCGTAAGTGCCCGCTGATCCGGGCACGCGGAAGAACAGATTTGAGTCGGATTGCTGAATGGTTTTGTCCCGGAACCGATACAATTGGATGAGGCTGTTCATTGAATTCGGGCCGCCGCTCAATGGATGATGTGTTGCAGACATATTGCTGTAAAAGATGTTTCTACAGAACCGATTCCCACTCATGTAGCCGTCCATCTGCGGCGCGAACCACGAAACATAGTCCGCATAGATGATCGCGTTATCCGAATCGACGATCACATTGTTCTCAAGAACGTTGTTGCGGCCGTTTTGTAGGTGGAATCCCCAACCACCGGCTCGTATCATGATGTTCCCGTACACGAAGCAGTTACTGCTATTCGTATCCAGATAGATACCGCGGATTCCGGTGCGGCGATCGGGCGCCGATTTGTCGTTTCGCAGAAACTCCTCGGTGCCGGGACCCACATCCGCAATCAAGTTGTGCCGAATCACATGACCGGACCGATCGGCAATTGGCTCCATGTCGCCACCAGGGTCCTCCATCCAGCTATTGATCGCGCCGGTGTCGAACAACTCCATGCAGACGTGACGGATTTCATTGTTTTCCACGAAGTTGCGCCCATAGCCTCGATTCCCAAGATTGATGGCGTGGTGCGGTAAATGGTGGAGAAAATTGTGGCCCACAACGTTCATCTCGCTTAGTCCGAGAAAAACACCCGCGACATATTTGTTGATGATTCCGCAATGATGGATTTCATTGTCCTCGATCACGTTGAACATCGGATTGCGGTTGCGGGTGCCTACGAGAGCTATGCCGTTCGCGCCGCACCAGGAGATTTCGTTGTGCCGGAACACATTTCGCAAGTTATGCCCGGAGAGATAAATCCCATTTCCGCCGACGGCGTAGAAACGGTTGTGGTGGATCGAGCACCGTTCGGCGTCTTCCAAATGAACCGCTTCCCCGCAGTATTGCCATCCCTGATGAGGAAACATTGGACCGTACCCCTCAAGGCCATCACGGTGAGTATCATCTCCATCAGCGGTCTCAGTGAACGTCAGGTTCGATATATCAATGAAGGAAGCGTGCTTGAGCTGAATCAAGCAGTGAAGACGTGGAATTACGACTTCCCCAGATGTGATGTCCTGAGGAGGCCAGAAATAGAGAATTCCGTCCTCCGAATCCAAGCACCACTCACCGGGCTGATCCAATTCCTCCAACAAGTTTTCGACGACGAACCGATTTTCAGGCCTGAAGCCTTCGGGCAGGTACCACGGCTCGCGATCAAGTTGGAGGAATTCTCGCGTCAGAGTGATTGCGCGTGTGGTCTCGTCAACCTGCTTAATCGGAATGATGTCGTTGTACCATCCGGATCCAACACCAGGGAATAGGTTGATTTCCCCTACGCTTGGCTTGGCCCAGCGGTGGCGAACGGCGCCCGGTTTGTACCTGAAGGCGATTGCGCTCTTTTCCCGGGCTGGGCCCTCCATATAAGCCCAGCCGCCGTAAAGTGGATTCGCTGGATCGTACTTCGGCCACCGTGCCCGGGTTTGTCGCTGGTTGTTGAAGAAGAGCTGCCGCGAATTCCACCTTCCGCCCTTTAAGCCGGGAAGCTCAGCCTTTATGATTTTTCCTTTGTATGGTTCCCAGTTCGCTACTCTGTAACCTCCACTTAAGGTAACGGTTTCACCCGGGTAAGCTCGATAGCTAATTGGGGCGTTAGGGGAGCCGCTATCCTCCGGACCGAGAACCAATGGCTCGTCGAGATAATACTTGCCCTGTCGAATCATTACCGTAACGCGCCTGCGTAGGCTATCTGTGGCCCTAATCTCTCTCAGCACGTCGCGAGCTCTGATTAGAGTTGCAAGAGGCCCATCGGTGTTATCAGCACTGGGAGCGGACATCCTTCCGGACCAACGGTCATTCCCGTTCAGCGCGACGTAAATTGGGATGTCATCTCCCCGCGGTTCGGAACGCGGGTTCTCCTGTGCGACTGCCTCAAACGTATCCGTTCGGCCGAGAGCCACCACACCCAGAGCCGCGAGACTCGAAGTCACCATCTGGCGCCGTGTGTGCTCTGCCATTCAGCTTTCCTCGCCGTCGATATAGTGAAGAAATATTGTTAAAAGAGAAATTTTAGGCTGGCCTGGCCTATCCGAGGCAAGTTTTGCGTCGAGGTAACCACGCCGAAATTCGGAAACCCCGGCGTCGTCCCCGGCGTTCCGTAGACCACCTGGTTGAAAACATTAAAGGCCTCGAAACGGAACTGAAACTTCTTCGTTTCACTTATGGGAAATTCCCGAAACAGTGAGATGTCCAGATTTCTTGTCCAGTCATTGCGCAATACATTACGGCCCAAATTGCCGAAGGTAAAAGGCGCAGTTATCGCGAAGGCTTTCGTATTGAACCATTCGGCCGGCGTCGAGTTCGGAAGCCGCCAGTCGCCTACGACGTTCGGGCGATTGTTTGGCGCACCCGACCCGATATTTGCCGTGTCGCCAGACAGCGTCAAATTGTATGCCACACCCGAATGGAGCGAGAGAATTCCGTTCAACTGCCAATTGCCAATTACATAATTTGCCACACGATTGCCAGTGTCTAAGTACCTTCCTTTGCCCAATGGTAGTTGATATACCCAATTTGCCGTAAAGATATGCGGCAAGTCGAATGCCGAGACGCTGCGATCGTTGTTGAAGTGATACGGGTCTTGAATGGCACAGCCTTCTGGGTTTTCGTATCCAGAGCAGCCATTGTCTATCGATTTTGAATACGTATAATTCACCGCGTAGGTAAGCCCGTCATGAAACCTCTGCTCCAGGCGAAATTGAAAAGCCTGGTAATCACTCCGAGCCCAGCTTCGTTGGTAATAAGTAGATGTTATGTAGGGATAGAGCGCTCTCGCTTGCGGATTACCGGGACCTGGCGTCAACGCCGTGTTATAGAATCCTCCGAGTCGGCCGTTTCGGTTACCGGAGCCAACGTAGTTAAGAGAGACTAACGTCGCTGACGTCAGTTGGCGTTGCACACCAAAGTTCCACTGCATCGAGTACTCGGTTTTCAGATAGGGATCGGCGCCCCCCGACGCACCTCCTGTAAAGGGAGTGGGAGCCGGGAGCAGATTCGGCCATGGGTCTAGCCCCGAGACTGCTTGAGTCGTGGGTGTATTTAGATTAAATAGCTCGATGTTCGCCGTGTCAGGCCAATTGCCTTCTTGATTTTGCGACTGCTGCGTATCGTCGGCCCATTCCTCATTCAAAATGCCAAATCCAGTCCGTAGTGTAGTTTTTTCGCCTAAACGATACGCCAACCCGAGGCGAGGCGAAAAATCCAGATTGCTGTCATGGTAGATCTTCTGTCTGGGATCGACAATCACATGCGCGGGAAGCGCGCCCGTAGGATCAGGAAGACAGGGAGCGTAGCCGCGTGCTGCGCACGTCGGCGGCACGACCTGCAAGATATAGAGTCCGCGAGTGAGGTCCAGTAAACCCGCCTCAATTCCGCCGGGTTTCCCGACGGTATCCCATTTGCCGTACGGAGGCTGCCATTTTCTGTCGTACCGAAGACCGATGTTTATGGTCAGCTTTGGTGTCACTTTCCACCGATCACCTAGAAAGAGTCCCATCACTCCCCCCCAACGCTCCGTCTCATGTACATCTCGTTTCCATACGTTATTCGGAAGGGCGAGGAGTAAAGAGGCAAGCGGACTTCCAGTGGCGCCAGGATTGGCTGGATCTGAGGTCTGCTCGGCATCGTATTGGATTAGAGGAACTTCAGAGAGATTTTCGAAATTATTCGAACTCAGATCACCGCCAAAATCTAACGTGTGGTTGCCAATTATTTTCGAGGCATGTGAACGATATTGAGTGATATTCGTTAGATTGGGGTTTAATGTCTTGGACTCTCCGCCACCGAAGTATCCCGTAGCACTAACACTGGGAATGAGGTCGGATCCATCCAGTTGAGTCAAGACTGTCGAATTCCATCCGACTGTCTTACCAAAGTTAGCCGGTAGCGATCTGAAGCTAGTAATTGCGTTTTGGTAGCCTTGCGAATAGCCAAACTGCACCTGAAGGACTGTCGTCGGATTGAATGTATGTACCCAGTTCACGCCGATGTTCGTGGCCCCTGTATTGGTGTTTGTGGCAAACTGCTGGCGGCCGCCCGAACTTGTCGTATCCTGAATTAGGCCGCTGTATCGAAACCAGAAAGAATCTTTCGGCCCGAAAGTCTGATCGAGGCGCGCTGTATATTCCTCCTCGTTCTGAACCGTGGGAGTAGTGTCCTGAGCGTTCAAATTTGGCAGGCCCGTCTGAATAGGCGTTGGCAAAGTATTTTGGAGATAATACACCATTCCAGGAACAAGTAAATTAGCCGGAATTCGATTACCGGGAAAGGGATCGCGGAGGAAAGTGCCGGGCGCACCGGGATTCGCCCTGGTCGTCGCTGGATTATATATCTGCTCGGGCCAGTCGCTTAGATCTCCCTGTATGTTGGCCGCAGTCGGTACTCGATAGTAGCTGTTTGCCGGCTGGCTGAAGCGAAATCCCTGCCATCCTATGAAAAAAAATGTCTTATTTCGTCCGTTATAGAGTTTAGGCAAAAGTATCGGGCCGCCAAGAGTAGCTCCGTACATGTTGTATCGTAATGGTGTCACTGACTTCTGAAATGTATTTCGCGCGTCTAGCGCGTCATTTCTTAAAAATTCCCATAAGCTACCGTGATAGGTATTTGTTCCGGATTTTGTGATTACATTAATCGTTCCGCCGATATTTCCTCCAAAGTCGACGGTGTCTACGTGTGACTGAACTTTAAACTCTTCGATCGCGTCGATGATTGGAGGCACGGCGTAAGTGCTTGCAAATGCGCCCTCGTCATTTATGCCATCCATGTAGAAAAAATTCGACCGGTTGGCCTGTCCGTTCATAGACGGGAATACGACTTGACTTTGCTTAGTAACTGGAGAAAAGACACCGTAGCTTTGACCGCTTTGGGCGACATTAACAGGCGAAGCGCCAGGCGTAAGAGTCAGGAGCTGCGTGAAGTTGCGACCGTTCAAGGGAAGATCCTTGACCTGATGCTCTGATATCACGCTACCTAGCCCGGCGGATGAACTTTCAAGGAGCTCGCCCACGGCCTGTACGGTAACCGACTGCTGCACCGTCCCTACCTGCAGCGTGAAATCCAGGGTTGTGGTCTGACTAACGGCGAGTTGAAACTGACTGAGCTTGGTGGCGCCAAATCCGGCCTTGGACGCTTCCAGAGTGTAGCTGCCCGGCGCGATCTCCAAAAGCACATAGGTTCCTGAGCCGGTCGTGATGGTTTGCCTTTGGATTCCAGTGTCGACGTTCGTTAGCGTGATTGTCGTATCAGGAACGACACTTCCGCTGCTGTCGTGGACCGTACCGTTAATTCCCGAAGTGTATACCTGGCTATATCCTAGTGAAAATGTAGCCAGCAGCGAGCACAGCAACTTTGCTGCCCATGTCGCGAAATGCCGATTCCGGCCGCGCCGCTCAAAACCGCCCTCCACTTGCATGCCATCTCCTGATCCGAGCGTTTAAGCGCTCAAAGCACTACGGTAATCTTTTTACCTCAGGGACACTTGACCTGTCAAGTGTTAAATTTCAGGTTTTAGATATCTCACATCTGTTGACTGGACATTTATGAGATACAGGAGTATAACAACTGGTGAGCGCTTGGACGCTCGCGTGAGTGTCCGGAGCGATGAAAAACATCGAATGCGCAATTCGCACTTCTCAATACGATTGAGAGATCGTCGTGACGCGTTGCTTTCAGGCGGGAAAGTCGCCATTCAAACATTAAGAGCGCATGTGCTCGGTTTGGTTCTAGTTTCGACGCTCTTCGGTTTTTCCGAACGCGACGCGCAGTTAGCAGCTTGCAAAGGTCCCAGCGAACTCGAACAAGCTATTGCACAGAACGGGAGTGCCCGCAGTTACAATGCGTTGGGCGCTTACTTCGCGAGACAACGACAACTCCCCTGTGCAATTTCCGCCTTTGAGGCAGCGGTCCGCAGCAATGTGATGTCTTGGGAAAGCCATTACAATCTGGGATTAGCGCTCAGGGAGACGGGCCAGATGAGCGAAGCAGCCCGAGAACTTAGGCAAGCAGTCGCTCAAAAGCCGGCTCTAGAAAATATCAGGATCGCGTTAGGAACCGTTCTCAGCGAGCTTGGGGAGCTCGAGGCCTCCGCGGACGAGTATAGGGAAGCCCTAAAGAGTAACCCACAATCGATAGATGCACTTTACAATCTAGCTCGGGTTCTCGGGCAAGAGAAGAATTACGGGGCTGCTATTTCTTACTTGCGGCGGGGCTTGACAGTCAAGCCAAATGACGCCGCTATGGGGCTCGCGCTAGGGATAGCGCTGGCACAAAATGGAAATCCGGAAGAGGCGAAGCATCTGCTCGAGAACCTGGCTTCGGGACATCCTGAAGCTGCTCAAGTGCATTACAATCTTGCGTCGCTCTACGCACAACAGAACTTATATCGCGATGCGGCAACTGAATATGCTAAAGCTCTAGCAATCGATCCTGAGGACGACAGCGCCCGGCTCTCGGAAGCCAAAGCGCTCGTGACACTCGCCGAGTACGAGGCGGCGAGGCCGTTAGCGCAGGCATACGTGGCTCGAAAACCTAAAGATTACGACGGTTATTATCTCGTGGGTTTAATCGCCAAAGAAGAGGGACACAACGCAGAGGCGGAGGCGAACCTCCGAAAAGCGTTTCAACTCAATCCCACAGGAAATTATCAATTACATTACGAACTAGGTGTGATCTTAGAGAAGGCCGGAAAGCTGGACGATGCGAAGGCGCATTTGGAAGAAGCCGCAAGATTGGATCCTGATGCCAATGGGCCCCCCTACCATCTTGCCAAGATTCTGCAAGCACTCAAAGATGCAGACCGTGCTAGCGGCCAATTGCAGTCTCTTGAAAGAACGTTCGATGAACGGCGGAAAAAGGAAAGAGCAGAGGTCCTGAGTCTTAAGGCCGCTCAGTTGCTCACACAAGGAGATGCAAATGGCGCCGCGGAAGCGTATAAGGAGTGCCTTCAATTACTACCACGCGACGCGAAACTTTATTACGGTCTTTCACTCGCGCTCAACAAGCTCGCCGATCGTGGCGCTGAGCAGCGAGCACTGCAAAAAGCCGTAGAACTCGATCCGGCTTTTGCCTTAGCCCATAACCAGCTTGGATTGTTAGAACTCGATCAGGGTAGATCGGAGCCGGCAGAGAAAGAATTTCGGATTGCGGCAAAGAGCGATCCTCACCTTGCCGAAGCTAAGAACAATCTGGCCGTTCTGTATGGCCGGCAGGGAAAAAATGAAGAGGCTGAGCAACTGCTGCGCGATGCGACTAAAAGCAATCCGGAGTACGCGCAAGCGTTCGTGAATTTAGGGCTCACCTTAGCGGAGGAAGGGAAGACTACAGAGGCCTTGGACCAGATTATGGACGGCCTGCGCATCGATCCGAACGCCGTTGCAGGATTGAATGCACTTGGAATGCTACAAGCACGACTCGGTCAAATGCGGAATTCCGCCGAGGCATTCCGCAAGGTTGTGAAATTGGCGCCAAAATCTCCAGAAGCTCACTTAAACCTGGGAATGGCGCTAGTGAATGAGTTCGACATCGAGGGTGCGTTGAAAGAATTTGCGTATGCAACTGATCTGGCTCCCGACTTGGCTTCGGCTCATTACTATAAGGGTCGAACGCTCTTCGATCTCACACGTTACGGTGAAGCAACGGGGGAACTGGAACGGGCGGTAGATCTCGCCCACGACATGGCATCCGCTTTCTATTTGTTGGGCCTGATCAAAATCCAGACCCATCATGATAACGACCCTTCGGAGTTTCTTGAGAAAGTTATCGCGCTGGAGCCAGGCAACGCGGTGGTGTGGTATCTCGCGGGCCAAAATCTCCTCGATCGTGGCAAGACATCGCAAGGACTGGTCTATTGGGAGAAAGCTGTTGAGCTAGATCCCGACTATACCGAAGCTCTGTACAACCTTTCTCGCGCTCTGACCCGAAGAGGCTCTCCTTTGGCAAGGGACTACCAAGAGCGCCTGAAGGATTTGGAACGCCGGCTGCGCATCTTGGATGATGTTGCAAGGTTGCAAAACTTCGCAGCAGCGTCGGCCAACGCTAGAAATTGGCCTCGGGCCATTGAGCAACTTCGGGACGCGCTTAAGATATGCCAGAATTGTTCGTTAGAGGCTGATCTTCATAGGGATATTGGATTGGTTTACTCCCGTTCCGGCGATTCAAGGGAGGGGGCTGAAGAGCTTCGACTTGCCCTGAAGTTAAAACCAGACGAGAATGATGCCTTGCCGGCCCTGAAATCCGTTGAGCTGTTGAGTCGCAGGCTTCGGTGAACTAGTTTCACACTTGCCAACTCTGCTGCTCGATCAGGATTGATGGATGCGGAGGTGAACACCGATCGCGTAAGGTCCGAATACTCAATTGTTCCGTTTAGGCTGCGACACGATAATAGTTGAGCAGTCCACCTAGCCGCTGCCGTCGCTCAACCCTCGCTGGATTTTCGGAAAACGTGTGGGTCCGGGATGATCAGCCGATTTTGCAAACCCTGGTGATTGCGTTCGAGGTGATAATGAGCCACGAATTCATGAACCGCTTTGCGCAGAGATGCCTCGCCGAACAGAATCAGGCAGTCCAGACACGACTCTTTGATGGTCCTTACGAATCTCTCAGCAAAGGCATTCAGATTCGGTGACTGTGGCGGCAGTTTTACGGTCCGGACACCGGCGCCTGCGAGCAGGCGCCGAAACTCCGTGGTGAACAGCGGATCTCGATCATGAATGAGATAGCGCTTGCCGTTCAAGATGCCATCCATCGCGTCAGTGACTCGTCTGCCGATCTGGCTCATCCACAATCCGTTCGTTGCGGATGCAATGCCGGCAATCTCCACTTTTCGGGTACTCAGATCGATAAAGAACAGAATAAGAAAGCGCTTCGGCCCTCGCCTCGTCCACACTTCCACGATAAAGAAATCGGGGGCCACAATCAGCTCCCAGTGCCGAACCAAAAACTCTTTCCAGGTCGTTGTCCAATTTCGTTCGGGCGCTGGTTCGATACCGCGCCGCTTCAGAATGCCAGCAATCGTGCTGCGAGCGATTTTGTGCCCCAGATTCGATAACGCGCCCTGAATGCGTCGATAGCCCCAAGCGCGGTTCTCTTGCGACATCCGCACCACCAAAGCTTCGATGCGGTCGCCCCGGTCTGCGCCGGGCACTCCCATCATATTCTGGGCAATCAGCCTACGGTGCCAAGCCAACAACGTGTCGGGCGTGACGATGGTGGCGACCCCATCCAAAACTTTCCGCCCCAAGCATTTCGCCCTCGCTGCTAATCGACGCCGCTGGTCGTCATTGAATCGTACTCGTCGCCCTCCGAGTTGCTCCCGCAACACCCGATTTTCTTCGCGAAGATACTAACTGTCTGCAGCTGGCGTTAGTTCATCCATCCCGCGATAGCTATCACTACGAATTGGCAAAATCGAGGAATCTCGGCATCGGGTTCACCCGTTATCGCAACGATCCTCTCATCGATAACTCACTGCGAATAGGCCGACCCAGTTTTCGGACCATACGGGATAGGGACGCGCATGATCTTGACACAAAACTGACATTACAGTATGGTTCTAGAGAAGACAGGCGCGTCTCAAATAAGTCCAGTTGGCCTGCCTGGCGAAGACGAGCGCTTCTGGAAAATTCTATGGCCTCCGAATTCCCGTATATCGAGGTAAGCGGTAGCGCGTTCCAATTGGGATACCAGCACGGTAAGCAAGTCACGCCTCTCATTCGCAAATATTTGACGTGGATTCCAAAGCTCACCGGAACCGAGCCGAAGGTGTTGCGGGCGAACGCGATGCGTTTTCTTCCTTATATCCAGCGGTTCAGTCCGGCATATGCGGAAGAAATCTCCGGGCTTGCCGAGGGAGCAGGCATTCCGCTTCCGGACGCGGTGCTTTGCCAAGTGAGAGCAGAAGCGGCGAAGCGGTGGGACGGAGGATGTACGGCGTTCGCGCTCACTCGGACGGCGACCAGCGGGGGTGCGGTGATTGCCGGACAGAATCAGGACCTGGAGTTGGAATATGCGGATGTCGGCATCGTTCTACGCGTCATTCCGAACGACGGACGGCCGCGCGCGGTGATGTTTACGTTCGCTGGCCAGCTTGGCTATGCGGGCATGAATCAATACGGTGTCAGCAATTTCGTAAATGCGCTGTATAACTATCGCTGGGCACCCGGTTTGCCTTACTATCCGATCCGGCGTGTGCTACTCGAGCAGCGCTCGGTAACGCAATGCATCAAATTGCTTCGCAAGCACCGGGCCTGCTCCGCGTCCAATCTGGTTCTGGCGGATGGAAAAGGCGATATCGGAGATATCGAATCGAGACCCGAAGGCATTGCTCTTTGCGGCGACGCAAACCCGAATGCACGCCTTCACACAAACCACTATCTGACGGGCAAGTTTACGCATTTCGAAGACGGCACGCTGCCGGATTCCGTTCAACGGCTAAAACGAGTTGAGACGCTGGTCCAGCAATCCTGGGGCAAGATTACCGTCGGCACAATGAAGCAACTACTAGCGGACCACACGGGTAATCCGGCAGGAATCTGCCGGCACGGGGCAGAGCATCTTCATTCGATTGCCGGATACATCGCTGAACCGGCCAAAGAGCTCCTGCACGTGCGACATGGCTATGGATGTACGGGATATTGGAAGGCGTATCGAGTTTAGAGCGGAAATGTATATCGTGATCCAGCCCGATGCTCCAACTCCACAGCAACCTACGTGGATCGTCCTTGTGCAGTCCGATACTATCGGCTGAGCTGCACCTCAATAATGAACAGTTCGGGCGCCTGCTCCCTTCCTTTCGCGAGGCCTACGCGTTTGTTCACGTTCCGGCGGGTTTTTTGGCGCGCCGGTTTGCCACACGATCGATTGACGCACTCGCGGTGGCGTAGTATCCGAAAAGTGGCAGTGTCGCAAATGGGACGGACAAATGCGAGTAGCCACTGCCTGATGAGAATCACGCAGCCAGTGATGGTCGGCAGCGGCAAGAAGAACTGAGTTCGCCGGTTTGTCTCAGTTCTGCAATGACCGAGGGATAAGTAGGGTGGCCATCCACATTGATCACCCGCAGTCGAAGATGCCCCACACGCCACAATGCAAGTTGTAGAAAGTATTTGGCTGCGACCCGATCCCGCTGCGGAGACAGAAGGAAATCGATCGTGCTGCCTTCCGAGTCGAGTGCTCGATATAAATAGGTCCACTGCCGGCAACACGAACGTAGGTCTCATCCACACGCCAGGACCGATTGGGATGGCGGAGATGACGCAGAATACGCTGGTTCAGGATCGGAGCGTATCGCAAGACCCAGCGAGCAATTGTGGAATGATCGACCCTCAGACCACGCTCTACCATCATCTCTTCCATATCCCGATAACTGAGCGAGTAGCGAAGATACCACCGTACGCACAGCACGATCACCCCATCCTGAAAGTGCCTTCCCTTGAATACCGCCGGCCGGTTTCTTCGCACTCGGCTACCTTAACAGCTCGCTTATTCCGTTTGCGACACTACTGTTGATAGAACTCGAACAGACCGCGGGGACGGTCGTGACAGAAGCGGCATGAGCCCCCGACGATGTTATTGCGGACCAGAGGGATCTATCGACCAAATTCTGCCCGTCGGTGTGGTCTCCTCACCAGCCAATAGACCACGGCGCCGATGAAATTTGTAAAGACGATTATTATGATCCAGACGACCTTGGTGTTGCCCTCAGCTGATTCTTTTGTGGCGCAATCTACAAGTATCCACAACCCAAACGAGCCCTCCAATCAATAACAGGATTAATAGCAGTTCCTGTATACCAATCGGGCCCATGGATAGTCTCTCCTTCTCGACCAGAATACTAAATCCAGAATACTAAATCAATGTCTGATCAACCGTTGAGGTTGTGAACTAGCGGCGTACTGTTTACCGATCCGCTAGAGGTTTTGCCGGCAGGATTCAGATGATCGCGAGGCGTCTCGGCGCGCCAATAAATGTTTTTGCGACAATCAGCTTTCACTTTGACTGACGACAATTGCAGGGTGATGATGAACGATTCGGCTGGGGAGGAAAATCGCCTCATCTTTCCAATGAGAATTCCGCCATCATTGCGTCGTCGCATTCGACTCGAAGCCAAGCGGGAAATTTCGACGGTTGCCATCGGCGGTTCGCTCTTCACCGCAGGTCTCGACACCCATTAGCGAATCACACTTCCGATCTCGCCTGAAACTTGTGGCCTCCCGATCGGTCTCGATTTCCAGCGCTAAATCCATATTGACCCTAATTGATCAATTTTGAGGCTTGTTCAGGAAGCAATCCCCGCACAGCCAATAGCGATCTCACCATAGATTGAGCCTTCATGATCTCTTCGGGGCTAGCGCGTTCGTAAAATCTTTCCACCTTTACTCGCAACTCTTTTATAAGCTCCTCGCGTGATCCATTACCGGAAAACGACTCCTGAACAAAACAATCTGGCAGTTTGTTCTCTGATTTCTTCTTGGGCACAAGTATCCTTCTATTATGTAAGTCACGGCAGCCACAACTTGTGACATGATCCGGCATTGTTTTTCTTTATACTTTTGGCCGATGATCGCGGGATTCATTCCGTTATAAGTACACGCAGCCGACAGCGTATGGATGCAGCAAGAATGGGACCAAAATATCGCGAATCAAAGCTGCTCGAGTTGAAGGAAGAAATAACCCAAACAGTACCCGCGGCCACTCGGTAAGTACCAAATGACCAGTGCGCTAGGGGCCGGTTCTCTCTATCGAAGGGACGAGGGGCGCTATTGCGTAGCAGCTTGCCGTTGACTGTTACGCCCTTGTTAGAAATATCGACGGTATCGCCTTCGACCGCTACGACTGGCTTCATCAACGGTTCGGCGCCATCAGGACAATTTCCTTTTCCCCGGTAGCCGCGGATTTCAGATAGGGAAGCGAACGGTTCTGCCGGACAGAACTCAACCAGTTTTGCTGAGGGATCTGTGGTGATTTTGTAGAGTCCAAGCGGCAGAGATGTCGATGCGTTTACCCGGATGCCTCCAATTTGAAAGGTCAAACAAACGCCGGCAACTACAATTGCTGCGGGCAACACTCCTCTAAGCCGGGCCAACAGGCCACGACGGATCATCATGGTTGTCTCCTGTGCCTGACATCTCCGCGTTGTCGCCAGTATGCTCGTCGCGCTCAGAGCGGGCGACGGCAATCTTGTGGCAGCTTCGCGCGTGAACCTCAAAGATGGTACGCGTTACGCCATCTGCCGGGGTGAACTTCCGCTGCTGCAGCGATCCTTCTATATAAATGTTGTCGTCCTTCTCAAACAACAGAGCAATATCGGCAACGTCGCCGTAAAACACCAGACTGTGCCAATTGGCGTGCGTTTGTTGTTTTCCGTCGCTCCCAGTAAAACGGTAGCTTTCCTTTAATCGCACGTTGGCTACCTTTGTCCCTGATGGCAAGAAACGAGCTATCGGTTTGGTCGCCAAGTATCCTGCCAGTTCAATCCTTTTTTTCTGCATGCTCGTTAACCTTGCCGCGGGCCAGCGCCGCCTTGCAGTTCCTCTAGGAATCCCTTCTCCAAGTGACTCGTTACTTCCTCGGTATCGCCAAGTTCTGGTCTGCTGATCACATTACTCGTGCGATCGATCGGTCTCTGGTTGATGATCGAGAGCCCGTCCAGACTCTGTAAGCGGGCAGGTGGCGCGATCGAGGCACGGCGTTGGAGTTCCGGGTCAAAGAAATAGAGCATTTGCATGCCCAGAATCGGGAAATGGCCGGAAACGAAAATCAGCATGTCGCCGGGCGCGACAATCTGCTCGGAACTGCCGTTGCCCGCCTTCTGCGGGGGCCGCAACCGCATCACTTCGTCCGGTGTCATCAACGGACGTTCGACGTGGTCCACACTGCCATTGACATGCGACATTATCGGCGAAAACCGCGAACCGGAAAAATTGAAACTCGCC
>Ga0193753_10002551_pt1 | contig 14219 bp, 17 predicted proteins | sample H1c2metaG_FD_144925 | JGI IMG/M metagenome (GOLD analysis project Ga0193753, IMG submission 144925) | Soil microbial communities from a riparian zone of the East river system, Colorado, United States - H1c2 | ecosystem: Environmental > Terrestrial > Soil > Riparian zone | place: USA: East... | reverse complement strand
CAGGATTTTCTTCTACCCATCGACCCACGAGGAAAAATGACCCTTTCACTTTATGCTTGGCGAGTGCCGCAAGTATTTCCCGTGCAGATCCTTGGCCGGAACCAGCGTCAAATGTAAAAATAACTTGTTTTTTTGAGTGGTCTCCATGTGAAATTTCTGTAAATGAAGTTGGGGTGGGGATGGGCTCTCTGCGCTCTTTTTGTAGGATCACTATGGGAAGGGGGGTCTCTGCAGGAACATAGCGGTCGAAAATCTTCCCGATGAGCATGGCCCACACAAGAGAGAGGAGTATGGATAGGATGATGATTTGCAAGACAATACTGAGATCGTGATGAACTTTCTTTTTATTCTTTGATGCCATGGATAATGTTTAAAACCCGAATCGTTCGAGGAGGTGCATAAGAAACGGTTCATGATGTTCAGTCTCAGCGATATAGCGAAGCAATACTTGGCGGACCTCTTCTGGGTCAACGTCGTCGATATGAATGACAATAAATGGCATGAAGATTTTTCGAGATTTCATGATCAGTTTCGCAGGATCTTCATCGTGGGCGATCCAGAAGGAATCGAGTGTCAAAAAAGGATACATGGTTTTTTCTACCATGACACCACGGTCGTTTATTTCGCAATTGAGTACACGAGGAGTATGTGAGATATGAATGATGAGCGCCGCCGCAGCAACCAATACAAAGATGCCAGTGATAACTTGTCCAAATATAAAAGCGGCAGCAGCGAGAGCAAGAGTGATGAGTCCGACTGACCAGTACCAGTCGTTAGTCTTTTCTGTGTGGTAGTGCTCAGGTGCACTCCAGGTGATGATAGGTTCAATTGCCATGCGCTTATTATATCACGGGTAATAAAAAGAGCTGACTTCGCTGAAGCTACGTCGTGACGAAGGCGTATGGGGTGAGATGCGGTTCCTACAGAACCTGTACGGGCTTCACATTTTCTTGGACTCGACAGGCTCGTCCTCTAAAATATGTTCAGCCTTTTCGAATCTCACACGGAAAGCGCGAAGGTGCTTTCCTCCCATTCGCATTTATTCGCTACGCTCATCTGCGGATGGGGTGAGATTCGAACTCACGGTCCCCTTGCGAGGACGACAGTTTTCAAGACTGTTGCTTTAGACCACTCAGCCACCCATCCATGTCGGCCATCATAAAGGAAAAGCCATTGTTTCGCAAACGGTTTATTGATAGTGTGTCTCTATGAAACTTCTTGGTATCGATTATGGATCAAAGCGCGTAGGTGTTGCTATATCCGATGAAGGCATACAATTTGCCCTTCCTGTTAGTGTTATACCGAATACTCCGGAACTTCTTACAGAAATCCTGAAGATCACCAAGGGCATGGGCGTGACTGAGGTGGTGATGGGGGAGTCGAAGAATTATAGGGGAGAAGCAAATACCATCATGGCAGCGAGCATGGAATTCAAAAAGAGTCTAGAGGCACACGGACTCACGGTCTACTTGGAACCAGAATTCATGACCAGTATGAATGCCCGGCGTTTTCAGGGGAAAACCGACCTGACAGACGCTTCTGCCGCAGCCCTCATACTTCAAAGTTTTTTGGATAAGAGGCAGAATAAGTAGTACAAATGTAGAATATTGAGAATATTAAGTATAAGATACACACATGAAAATAACACTTGGCGCAAATATCATATTTGTATCTAACTTGGCTACTTCAAAAGAGTGGTATGAAAAAAACCTCGGAATGAAGACTCTTGAGTATCGTCCGCCCGAATTCCTCGAGATGTCTCTTGGAGAAAATATCTTTTACATTGAAACAGAAAATCCAAAAAGAGCGGAAGGATTTAAAGAGGTTAAAATTGGAGGTATGTGCTCGGCGATATTACATGTCGAAGATATAAAAGCTACCATTGATAAACTCAAAAATAATGGGGTTAAAATCGTGGTTGAACCTGTACAGCAATTTTGGGGAGGATGCAATGCCAAGATTGCTGATCCCGATGGAAACATATTTACCCTTGATCAGGATGACAGTATGAAGAAGAAGCATATTTCATTTGATGACTTTAAGAAAATAGAAGTTAAAGCAGGAAAGATATTATCAGCAGAGAAGATCCCTGATACCGATAAACTTCTTAAATTATCAGTGGACTTTGCGGAATTGACCCCGCGTCAGATCGTCTCAGGTATTTCGACTTATTTCCCAGATCCGGCTCTATTGGTAGGGAAGACATGTATGTTCGTCACCAATCTTGAACCTCGCATGATCCGCGGCTTTGAAAGTAATGGCATGCTCTTTGCAGTTTCGACTGCAGATGGTGCATTTTCCCTCCTCGAGCCCAACCCCACTATTCCCGCTGGCACTCTTGCTAAGTGAGTCCGCATGCGCAAGTCTACCCATTCGTATTATTCGTAACATTGGTACATTCGTTAATTAGTATCTACTCGTATGGAATTCATTCACAACTTCCTCAACCCTGAACATCTTATCTTGACCCTAGGCACTGTCGGGGTTATCGCCGTAGTTTTTCTTGAAACAGGAGCCTTCTTCGGGTTCTTCTTGCCAGGAGATTCACTTCTCTTTACTGCGGGATTTTTAGCTACTCAAGGGTATGTGCATTTTCCAGCACTTCTTATCGGAACGTTTATCGCAGCTGTTGTGGGAGATAGTGTGGGATATGCCTTTGGAAAGAACGTGGGGCCTCGGTTGTTTTCGCGAGATGACTCGGTTTTCTTTAATAAAAAACACATAGCTACAGCACAGAGCTTCTATGATAAGCATGGCCGTAAAACCATCATTCTTGCACGGTTCATGCCGCTTGTCCGAACGTTTGCGCCCATCCTTGCCGGTATAGGGAATATGAACTATCGCACTTTCCTTGCTTTCAATATTATCGGAGGTTTTGTTTGGACGTGGACTATGTTGTGGATGGGCTATGGACTCGGCTCTCTTATCCCAGATCCAGACCGTTACATTATCCCTGTAGTTATCGTCATTATTCTAGTCTCCTCATTCCCGGCCCTCAAAGAGATTTTCAAAAAAGCCCGGGAGGTGTGGAGAAAGGATTCATAGTATAATAAGAGGTATGCATACCTCTAAGTTCTTTAAGTTTTTCCCACCTCCAAAATTTCTAGCGATGAAACATGCTGGATTGGATATCTCCGATGATGCGGTACATTGCCTGGGGTATGTTTCTACTACCTCGGGGATACGTATAGAAAAATATGCTCGTATGGATCTTCCGGTAGGTCTTGTCGATGATGGAGATATAAAAGACGAAGAAGCACTGGTGAAACTTTTGGCAGCTTTCAACAAAGAAAATAAGCTTACCTACGTCAAAGTGTCTATTCCTGAAGAAAAAGCTTATCTTTTTCAAACTGACGTGCCCGGTGTTGAAACAAAGATCGTCCGTCAAAATATCGAATTCAAATTGGAGGAAAATGTACCTGTAGCTGCAGCTGAAGCACTTTTTTATTACGATCTTCTCCCCATGCCTATAAGCGGAGGAACTCTTCGAGCCAGTGTATCTGTGGTGACACAAGCCTACGTTGAACGCTACATCTCTATCCTTAACAGGGCAGGTATGACACCAGTGGCTTTTGAAGTGGTACCAAAGTCCATTGCTCGCGCCATCATCTCTCAACATGAACGGAGGACATATATCGTGGTGTATATGATGGAACAAAAGACAGGTCTCTATGTAGTTTCAGAGGGTGTGGTTTGTTTCACTTCAACCGTGGATGCAAGTCGTACACAAGGTACCGATACAGATGATCGTGCCTACATCACAAATATCTCCAAAGAGGTCAATCGTGTGTACCAGTACTGGATTTCGCACGGAGGTGCCGAGATAAAGGTTGAGAGTATCATCATAGCGGGGAGGAGTGCTCCTCGCTATGAAAGTTTGTTTCAAAATATCATCGTGGATGTTTCTGTGCCTGTTCAACGCGCCAATGTATGGAACAATGTTCTTGATATCAACAAATACGTACCACCCATCTCTCTTGAGGATTCTCTTGGATATGCGGTGGCGGCAGGCCTGGCTTTGCCCTTTAGTATATAACTACCATGCAACACACCCTCCTTCCCGCCCATCAGCATGCAACTCTTCGGCACGAATATCACCTTCGCGTACTCATTACGATATTTTTTGCTCTATCATTGGCAGGGGTGGTCGGAGTGGCATCACTTCTTCCGGCCTATCTGCGGGGCTCACTTGAGGAAAGACTACAGCTCGACTCTATCGCTTCACTCGAAAAAGACAAAGGAGCACGTGGGGCGGCAAGTATCGAGCAAGAGCTCAAGACGGATAAGATACTTCTTGCCACACTTACGGACGGTGCAGATACGCGACTTTTGTCTGCTGAGATCCAAGATTTTGTTACTCTTCGAGGTTCGGTAAAGATCACCTCCTTTACAGTTCAGCGAGGTGAGGATGATAGCATCTCAATTGTACTCCAAGGTGTAGCACCTACTCGTGAAGCTTTGCTTGCCTTCAAAAATCGGATAGAGGAACATGGTAAAGGAACGACAGCCACTCTGCCCATCTCTCAACTCGCAAAGAGCACCAATATCCAGTTCTCCATTCAGATAATTGAACCAAAGCCATGAAGCATCCTGGACATACCTCATTTCTCATACTTGCAGCATCTGTAACTCTTCTTGTAGGGGCCCTGTATCTCTATATGCATTATCAGGTCAATATTTCTGTAAGCAAAGCGACTGCTGCCAGAGAAGTGGCACAGAAGGAAGGGGCTTACAAAGAAAAAGAAAAAGATGTTCTTAAGATGTATCAAGCGACCGTAGCAGAGCGTGCACAGCTTGCTGGTTACTTTATCCCAGCAGATAAAACTGTAGATTTTATCGAAGCAGTAGAATCAATCGGACCTATCTCTGGGGGGAGCCTTCTTCTCTCATCCATCGAAGCCGATCCACTCGACGTTACTAAGCCAGGCACTCAGGGAAAGGTTCATGCTCATGTAGAAGCGCACGGCTCATGGGTATCTATTATGAAAATGCTTATGTTTGCCGAAAGGTTGCCATACAAGGTAACCATCAATAATATCCACATAGCGTATGAAGGCACTGGTGATACAAAAAATGCTTCGCGGGAATGGAGACTCTCGTTTAATATAGAAGCAAACATCATAGTGACTCTCGTTAAAAAACCTTCCTGATATGAAATTATTCAAATCCCGATCAAAAGAACGTACTCAGCATCCTTCGGCCATAAAGGAAGTGGTGCAGGAGATTGGAAGTGATCCTTATGTGGATTGGTTTATTATGGTTATCGTCACTACGGTTATCTGTCTTTGTCTCATAGTTGCAGGAGTTTTCACCTATCAAAATGTCGGGGAGAGATTAGCAGAACCATCAATCCAATTTACTGGAGATCGATCTCTTACGATTGACGAGGGCATGCTTAGTCATGTTTTGGAGCAGTTTGCCAAGCGATCTACGGAAAGGGAGATAATGCTTAAAAATTATACGGGAGTCTCTGATCCGGGGTTATAAGAGCTTTTTTGTCCCGATGTATCCTTTGGAAAATGTCTGACCTATGGTACTTTTCTCATATCCCCCCTTGTAGCTCAATGGATAGAGCAGCGGACTTCTAAGCCGTTGATGGAAGTTCGATTCTTCCCAAGGGGACACGTGTTGATAACCCTGTGAATAAGGTGTTAATTATCCACAGTTAGTACTTATTTTGATGGTATAATTGTGAGGGACTTTATTACATAAATTACTAGTTAAAATATCACTCATATATGGCTAAAACAGCCTCACTCGTCATTGGTATCGTGTTTTTGATCGTAGGTATCCTTGGCTTCATCCCCAATGGCATCGTTGGAGATGAGGGAACATTTATGACAAATGGTTTGCATGATAGTATCCACATTCTCTTTGGTCTTATCCTTTTATTTGTTTCAGTTAAAGCAGCTTCAAAAGCTTCTACTGCACTCAAGGTTACAGGTATTATCTACCTTATCCTTGCGATAATCGGTTTTATTCAGGGCACAACAGTTCTCGGTATCATCCCAGTAAATGGTGCAGATAATTGGCTCCACCTCGTTCTCGGCGTTGTCATCAGCACTCTCGGTTTTACGGGAAAGAAAGATGATTCTATGTCCGCTTCTGCTCCTGTTGCGCCACAGATGTAGTTTCTACATCCAAGCTATCTCCACTCGTCATAGGGTAGGATATCTCTGATCAAAACCACCACTCGAAAGAGGGGTGGTTTTGTATGGTAGTATCTCTGAATACAAAGCAATTCAGGGGCATACCATCATTGACGGTCGAGAATCGATTCGGACCTTTTTGAAAGGTTTGGAAGAATTGGGCTCACTTAAAGAATTTCAGGGGAGCTACGTTGTAGTTACATAACTTACCCACATGATTTCAGATCAGCTTCTCTAGTTAGAGGAGTTTTTTGTTTTTGAGAGCAGTAAAAAGCCCCCGATTTCGAGGGCTTGAGAACTGGGGATGTATTCAAATGTCTGCACGGACTGCGAACTCGTCTGCAATGAGCTGCTCCGCTGAGGTGGTGTCGAAGGCAGCAATGAGCCACGTTTCGTAACCGTCGAAACCGATAATGAGCGGATCTCCTTGTCGAGAGACAACAATGGAGTCGATGTGCCACTCTTCGACTTCTGCCACGAGCAGAATGCTGTGGAAGAGTTTGGACGCACGAGCTCGGGTGATCTCCTCCTTCACTTCAAGGGGAATCAAGCCACCAAAGCGAGTGAAAAGAGTGGTCTTTACTTCTTGCGCTCGCTTTTCCTTTTGGAGCATCTTACGACTGCGCTCAAGCATGTTACGGATAACATCACCGTAACATAGTTGAATGTTATAAGGCATGGCAGGGATCATCTCCGAAGTAGCTGCTATGCGATTGCCTACCGTGAACTTTGCGGTAGATCTGAACCCCATTTGAGGCGCATCTAGACTGAACACTGCGTAGATGGGGAAACCTTCGGTATCTCTCCATCTCAAGGGGTGAAGGTCGAGAAGTTGGTATACGCCGTCTGAGAACTCGACAATTTTTTGACGACGCTCCAATTGGCGGAGCTCACCAGAGACCTTGCGAAGTGTTGTGCTGACTTCGTGAGAGGAATCATCCTCGATAGGTAGCATTGTTCGCTGGGCGTTCCAGAGTATATCGCGACGCGTCCGCGCGAGTACAAGCTCTTCAGTGTCGACACTTGTCGGAAGGACACGTGCCGCTGCAACTTTGACCATGTCGAGTTTTCTTGTCGGCATGGGTATTAGTGTATTTTTCATACTTTTCCCCTTTCAGAGAACGTTGTCTGTCTGCTTTAAGTATAGTCCTCTATAGATCAATAACAAACATAAAAGTGCATAACAGGTGCACAAGAAAAGGAATTAGGGGCTAACTGACGTTTGTTTTGTTGTGGTAGAATTAGCTCATTCGAATGAAAAGAATTCTCTCCATTTTATTAGTCATTATATTTTTGGCGGGAATTACTTTACTTGCTCTTTTTATGAATGGGTCAAAGTCCAATTATTCTGTATTTAGTGATACAGAGAGAGGTTTTCGTTTCTTATACCCAATCGACTATGTGAGTGAAAATACGCAACAGGAAATTTTCATTATTCATCCGGCAGGGGGAGAACTACCAGTTAAGGTCTCGATTGATGTGGAAGTTGGGGATTATGCAAGAGAATATTTTTATAACTCAAACGCACAAACGCTTGATGATTACCTCGCAGACTATTCAAACGGCGATGTTAAAGTATTAGTTCAGTCGTCAGATGAATTTTTTGTAAATGGGCACCGGGTACTAAAACAAGCCTATAAAATAGGGGTGATTAATCATCCGTCCGGCGAATTGGATTTTGGGAGTTTGGGAAGTGTAGACAATGGGATTCGGTATGTCTTTTGGAATGGAAAAGAACGTTTCCTTATTCTTTCTACCAGTATAGAAGGATTAAAGGGTGTTTCCGAAACTGAAAGAGTCTTGGATCAGATTGCAGGTAGTTTCGAGTGGATTTAATTTCCATGTCTTTCTAATGGGTGCTGCGATGCAGGATTCGCCCTCGGCTCTCGTTCGCTACCCGCTCACTCGGCCTGGCGTTCGAATCCTGCGCTTTGCTGCGCAAAGCTAAGTGCACTGACAAGGTTTAGTGGTGCGCGATGCAGGATTCGGTCACGAGTTTCCTCGTTGCAACTCGGAACTCACGACCCCGCCTCGCCGCCTCGACTGCTGTCTCGTCTGGCTCCGGCTTTCGAATCTTGATTCGGCTTGCTCTGCAAGCCTAGGGGTTAACTAAGGTTTGTGCGCGATGCAGGATTCGAACCTGCGACCTTCGCTGTGTAAAAGCGCTGCTCTACCAACTGAGCTAATCGCGCAATATGTTGAAGTTCCACCTCCACACTTTGCGGTTCTCACAGATTAGCGTATATTCAAGAGATGAGCAATAAAGACTCCATACATATCGACATTCTCTACGAAGACTCTAACTGTGTGGTTATCAATAAACCCGCAGGTATCATGGTGCATCCGGATGGTCGTTCTGGCGGACCGTACCTTACGGATTGGGTACGAACTCACTATCCTGATGCAGAAAATGTCGGCGAAACTATCACTGCACTCGACGGTACGACTATTACTCGACCCGGCATAGTACATCGACTCGATAGGGAAACTTCGGGAGCACTTATTATTGCCAAAACCGCTGAAGCCCATGCCCATCTCAAGAAGCAGTTTCAAGACCGCACTGTTATTAAAAAATATTTGGCATTTGTTTGGGGAGAAATGGAGGAAGAATTCGGCACCATCAACCGCCCCATCGGTCGTAGTAGTGGAGATTTTCGCAAATGGTCAGCGCAACGCGGCGCTCGTGGGGAAGTGAGAGAAGCAGAGACTTATTGGACGCGCGTGTTTACCAAGAAGATGGAGAGTGGCCAGAAGTTTACGCTCCTCCAAGCTGAACCAAAAACTGGGCGGACTCATCAGATCCGTGTGCATTTTATGGCTATACAACACCCCATCGTAGGGGACAGGCTCTACGCACCAAAGCGTCCTATGGCACTGGGTTTCGATAGGGCGGCGCTCCATTCCCGATCAGTAGAATTTGAGACCATGGAAGGTAAACGGGTCACTATTCTCGCTCCGTTTCCTCAGGATTTTGTGATCGCAGCCAAAGAGTTGGGAGTTGATTATAAGGGTTAGGAGTGAATGGAAATAGAAACATGAGTGAAGGGACATTGCGAGGCTCGACGGACGATCAGCGGATCGTGCCGAAGGAGGCTCGAGCACTAGGAATTTTTCAGCAGAAAAATATCCGTGTCCCTGAATCCCATGTTTCTATTTCCGCTTGAAACATAAACCGACGTATGATAAGGTATTCCCACTATGGCTAACAAGGTTATCACCCCCGCAGACATCGCAGAACGCACAAAACTGGACCTCCACCCAGGAGACACTGTGCGTGTATGGCAGAAGATCGAGGAAGATAAGGGCAAGTTCCGCCTCCAGGCTTTCGACGGTCTCGTACTCTCCCACAAACATGGTCGTCAGGCAGGTGCCACATTTACTGTCCGCAAAGTAGTGGACAAGGTGGGTGTTGAGCGCATCTTCCCCCTCTTTTCTCCTATGATCGACGAGATCGAAGTTGTCCGTCGCGCCAAGGTTCGTCGTGCAAAGCTCTACTTTGTGCGTGAGAAGGCAGCCAAAGAGATCCGCCGCCAGATGCGCCGTATGCTCCAGCTCGATCCAACACAGAACACAGATACCGAGCACAATGCTGCGGCCGTTGCAGTCCCAGTTGCAGAGGTACCAGTTGAACATACTGCGAAAGAAGCTCAGGTTTAGAGCGGGCTTTTGCTGTTTTAATTTTCATTTCAAAACATTGAAGGCGAGCTCAAAACGAGCTCGTTTTTGCATTACGCAAAAAAAGTACAAAGGAAGGAAATTATGAGTAGGGTGAACAATTCCGACTATTGTGCGGGGATGGGTAGTACTGGTGATGTGGTGAGGTGTCCTGCCAAACGAGACTTGTCAATAAACCCTAAACCTGCTGAGAAAGGATATAAGATCACTCAATTAGAACCTTTGCGTTTCGAGGTGGTCTTCTACCATCCCACCTTCGGATGGTTACCACAGAGTGAATGGGAAGAGGGACGGGAAGAAAGATAGTATTTGGCCGCAGCATCGACAGGTGTTGCGGCTATTTTATACTCACCCGTATCAAGGGATTTATGTCCGATGTTATAATGAGTGGTCATGAATAAAAGAGGTGTAAAACCAAAAGGAAAGGTGGAGATCAAATGGTCAAGTAATTTTGCGTATGCGATAGGGTTGATCGCAACAGACGGCAGTGTATCGAGAGATGGGAGGCATATAACATTTACATCCAAAGATAGGGAACAAATAAATAATTTCTTGAAAGTATAGGGATTGGTCCTGCAAAGTCTAAAACTATTGGAAGTTTACAAGTACCCGAGCACCTCTTTTTTCATTTTTTAAGAGGGGTATTTGATGGAGACGGATATATTCATTCTTATCATGACCAACGTTGGAAGTCTTCTTATTTATATTATCTTGGATTTTGCTCTGCAAGCGTATTATTTTTAGGATGGCTGAGAACAGAAATTTTTACGCGCTTAGGGGTAATGGGGCACATTACAAAAACTAAGAGACACTCATGCCTGCAATTAAAATACGCCAAAAAGGAAGCTGCGAAGATCTTACCTCATATGTACGAAGAGGCTAGCGAGGTGTATCTCTCACGAAAAAAGTTGAAAATAGATCAAATCTTAGCTATAGTTGCCGGGCGGACAAAGAAAAATGTCTAAATTGACAAATCAATGCTCGGGTGTTGAAATTGGTAGACAAGCATCCTTGAGGTGGATGTGCCCTTATGGGCGTGGAGGTTCGAGTCCTCTCCCGAGCACCAAATCAGACTATTTTTTTGTTGGTTTTTTCAATGTAAACCTCCATTTCTTCTCGCTCCAGATAGGTCCTGCATAGTCTACCCCAATCCGCGGACTGCAGACGATAGCTCCGCGCCCCAGTGGTTGCGATCGAGCCTCAAACCAAAGACCATTTTGTTTTGTCGGCCTTTTTCCATTTAAGAAACCTGTGATATCGAGCTTCTTGGTAAGTCTTGCGGGACCAGGTGCACTTTGGATACCGCGGATAAGTACGGCAGCAGGGTAGCCTTTGGGACCAGTCACAATATTGAGCATCCAGTGGATACCGTAAACGAAATAGACGTAGAGGTACCCGGCCTCACCAAACATGATCTGAGTACGCGGAGTAATACCCCGGGAGGCATGAGAAGCTTTGTCAGCAGGACCGTCGTAGGCCTCGGTTTCGGTGATAAGATACCGCTCGGTTTTTCCATTGCGGCGACGGGCCAGAGTACAGCCGATAAGATCACGTGCAACGATGAGTGTAGGCCGGTTAAAAAAGATGGAGTCGAGAGCAGGAGATTGGTTTCTCTGAGAGTCCTGATTCATTGGCTTAGTATATCCACATTTCACTTATGTGCAAAAAGAGCAGGCAAGGTATACTTACAGGGAATTACTATCAACAATAATCTATTTTATGGACTCTAACAACCAGTACCCAACGGCGCCCGCACAAGGATCTCAATTCGTTGATTATTCAAAATCACCTACCGAATCTGTTCCTGCAGTGCCAGGTACTCCAACCACTCCTCCACCTCCTCCATTTGACTCATCTTCATTACCGCCGCTTCATACAGATCTCAAACCTCGCCGTTCTCATAAGTGGTTGTGGATCACTTTGGTCGTTATAGTCCTGGTTCTTCTTGCTGGTGCCGCATATGCGTTTATGATCTCTCCGGATAAGGTTGTGGCTTCTACATTGGCTGAGATCGACCGTGCAACCAAGCTTCATTCGGGATTCAAGCTCCAGCTTATAAGTGAAAATGCACTCCTCAAGGATGCGTATCTCGAAATTGTAAGTGAGACTGATATTACTTCAGAGATAAAGTCTCAGGTAAACATGGATGTAAGTGCGCAGGCCATGCAAGCTTCTGGAGAGGTCCGTCTTATCGGCACAACTCTCTACGGTCAGCTCAAGAGCTATCCTCAACAATTTATGACTCCTGATATGCAAGGCGCGATAGGAAAGTGGTACTCAGTTAATATTGAGACGCTTACGCAACTCCAGGGTTCGTACTTATCGCCCAATATCGCTTCGACCACTCTCGGTATGAAGCCCGCATCGCTTGCTAAGGCCTACGAAACATTGCGTGCCGAAGGTGTCATAAGTGAGCCAAAGTTTGCAGGAGTGGGTAGTGGATCGTCTGGCCTAGTACGCAAGTATTCATTTGAAGTGGATAAGGCAGCTCTGGCCAAGTTCATTACTAAAACTTACCGTACAGAAGTAGGTGAGGATCAGTATGCCGCGGAAATCGAGCAGGGAGTTGCTATGGGACTGAGTAATCTGGATATAAGCAGCATCGTAGCTTCCGTAGCCATGTTTTCAGGATCTCTGCGCGAGATCACGGGTACAGTGAAAGTTCCGCAAGCATTGGAATCAACTACCATGGGTGTCAAAGGTCTTATCGGCACTCTTTCTTATGATAATACTAAGACCGATTTCCAGGTAACAGTACCTGTTGGAGCAATTGCAGTGGATACTTTGCTTCTGTCTTCTCTTCAGCAATCCAAGATGAAAGCACAGACCGTAGGCATAAAAGCACGTACCATGCAGATCCGACCTCTGGCAGAATTATTTTATGATAAAGGTCTCGGATACAAAGGTGCTTGTAAGGACCCTGAGATCGTCTCGATCATCACAGATCTTAATATGGAAGGGGTTATTCCTATATGTCGTGACAGTGCCGCCGCGTATCTCTTTGCAGTACAATTTATCGATGTGGCAACTACCAGTAAAAAATATATGTGTATAGATTCAAAGGGAGGTGTGAAGGAGTTGGCAAAGCTTGCTGCAGGCTACGTCTGTAAGTAATATTCCGATGTCATCTCGTGCCAAAGTGCACAAATCGTGATATAAGTATCATACCAATTTCGGGAACTTTCCGAGGCTCTCCGAAATATTATGGTGGCTATAGTTTAGTGGTAAAACTCCGGTTTGTGGAACCGGTATCGAGAGTCCGATTCTCTCTAGCCACCCCTAAAGGTTCTTATTATAACTTCTTGGCTGTCGTCTTAGGTAAGTTCACTGGTTGGGCGCTTGTAAAAGACCTTGATAATAAAGTTCAAGTAAAACTTAATAATATGATTAAAAGAATTATTGTGGGAACGTGCATTGGACTTGTTCTCATGTGTATGCTCGGAGTTTTTGCTGCAATTATGAGCCCGGCTGAGATTCGGCAACCGATTACTCAAAAGGTTCTGGTATCAGCCCCTTCGGTCACACCTCCTGCCGCCGTCATTACAGTCGTGCCTGTTTCGCCCAACGTTGAAGTTAAGTCCACTATTACATCGAGTTCTCTTCCGACTTTTTATACTGTAACTGGAATCGTAGATGGAGATACTATTAAGATCAGCATGGATGGGAGTGTAGAAACTTTAAGACTCATGGGCATGGATACACCTGAAACTGTTGATCCAAGAAAGTCAGTACAATGTTTCGGTAAGGAGGCGTCAGATAAGGCAAAAGAATTACTCTCGGGTCGAAAAATTCGTATTGAAACCGATATTACTCAAGGAGCTCGAGATAAATATGATCGTCTACTCGCGTATGTCTATCGCGACGACGGCCTCTTCTATAACAAATCTATGATTGAGCAGGGCTACGCCCACGAGTACACATACAATCTGCCGTACAAATACCAATCTGAATTCAAATCGGCTCAGGTCGCCGCACAGTCTTCTCATTTAGGATTATGGTCACCAAATACTTGTGATGGTGATACTGTATCGAGTCCAACTCCATCGTCACCTAATTCGGTGCAGATACAAACAACAGGAAAGTACTATACATCTTCCTTTTCAACTGCGAAGTACTATTATCCTGAAGCTTGTGATGGGTGGAAGAGTTTGAGTAAGGCAAATCTTAAAAGCTTTGATTCTGTTGAGGCACTGCTTGCGGCATATCCGGCAAGAGTGAAGAATTCCCAGTGTCAGTAGCTTGGAAGGGCGTAATAGGTTGAAAGATAGGCTTATTTTCGAACACATTGACAATATGGCCTAATGTGGTGTATAATTACTTTAGTGAAATAGGCTCATTTCCAACCTATTTGCGACCGAGTAGGCGAATCTACTGATTCGACATCGCCACAGCAGA
>Ga0193753_10002550_pt1 | contig 14227 bp, 8 predicted proteins | sample H1c2metaG_FD_144925 | JGI IMG/M metagenome (GOLD analysis project Ga0193753, IMG submission 144925) | Soil microbial communities from a riparian zone of the East river system, Colorado, United States - H1c2 | ecosystem: Environmental > Terrestrial > Soil > Riparian zone | place: USA: East River... | reverse complement strand
TGTCAAAGATGCCTTTCACGAATACGTCGTGAACGGCCGGCTGGATACGGTGAATCCCGCTCGCGAGGGAACCAAGGCAGCGGCCCACTACCGATTCAACATTCCGACAGGCGGCGCTCGCACGATTCGGCTCCGGCTGTCGGCGACGGTGAACGGGGCAGGCGCGTTTGGTCCCGACTTCGACGCGCTATTCGCGCAACGAATCACTGAAGCCGACGCGTTCTATCAACCGCTTGCCGATCCGGAGGTGTCCGACGACGAGCGCCTCGTGCAGCGCCAAGCGTTCGCCGGACTGCTCTGGAGCAAACAGTTCTATCACTACGACATTCGCCAATGGTTGAGCGGCGATCCCGCACAGCCGAAGCCGCCTCCGGAGCGGTGGAAGGGTCGCAATCATTCGTGGACGCATCTCAACAACCACGACGTGATCTCCATGCCGGACACCTGGGAGTACCCGTGGTACGCGGCGTGGGACCTCGCGTTTCACGCGATTCCGCTGGCGATGGTGGACCCTGAGTTCGCCAAGCAGCAGCTCATCCTGTTGCTGCGCGAGTGGTACATGCACCCGAACGGTCAGCTTCCGGCGTACGAATGGGCGTTCGGCGACGTCAATCCGCCGGTACACGCCTGGGCGGCCATGCGCGTCTATCAAATCGAGCGCCGAGCGACCGGGCGCGGCGACGTCGCATTCCTCGAGCGCATCTTTCACAAATTGCTCATCAACTTCACCTGGTGGGTGAATCGCAAAGACGCTGACGGCCGCAACGTCTTTCAAGGCGGCTTCCTCGGCCTCGACAACATCGGCGTCTTCAACCGGAGTGAACAGCTACCGGGCGGGGCTCGGCTCGACCAGAGCGACGGCACGAGTTGGATGGCGATGTTCTGCCTGAACATGCTGGCGATCGCGCTCGAGCTGGCGCGGAACGACAGCGCCTACGAGGATGTGGCCACGAAATTCCTCGAACACTACTTCTACATCGCGCATTCGATCAACGACCGGCCTGCCACGCTCGGCGAAGACACCGAGGACTTTTGGGACAACGAGGACGAGTTCTACTACGACCTGCTTCGTCTCCCAAACAGCAGCACCACGTACGTTCGCGCCCGATCCATGGTCGGGCTCATTCCGTTGCTGGCCGTCGAGACAATGGACCCGGACCTCCTCGCGGCGCTTCCAGATTTTCGCGACCGGCTCGAGTGGTTTCTCCGCACGCGCGCCGATCTCGTGGGTGACGCGGCCTCCGTCACGCGTGCCGGCGAGGGTGATCGCCGGTTGTTCGCCGTGGTCAGCGAGCCGAGGTTGCGCGCGATGCTCCGTCGCATGCTGGACGAAAGCGAATTTCTGTCACCGCACGGGCTGCGAGCTTTCTCGCGTTGGCACGCCGATCATCCCTATCGACTCCAGGTGGACGGAACCGATTTCGGTGAAGTCGGCTACGAGCCGGCCGAGTCGCGCAGTGGATTGTTCGGTGGCAACTCGAATTGGCGCGGGCCGGTGTGGTTCCCGCTCAACTATCTGATCATCGAGGCGCTTCAGAAATTTGATTGGTACTACGGGCCGACCTTCACCGTGGAGCATCCGGTCGGTTCGGGACGGATGCTCACGCTGTGGGAAGTGTCCGTCGAACTATCGCGCCGGCTCATTGGCATTTTCATACGACACGAAGGTCGGCGCGCGGTGTTCGGCGGGTCGGAGCGTTTGCAGCTCGACCCGCATTGGCGCGATCTCGTGCCATTCCACGAATATTTTCACGGCGACAACGGTGCCGGACTCGGCGCGTCGCATCAAACGGGATGGACGGCGCTCGTGGCGAAACTCATACAGCAGAGTGGTGTTCCGTCCGTGAAGTAGCCTACATCTCCGGCGTGGCCGCGCCGAATCGCGCTCAACGGGTTGGAGCGTGATATCGGGTGACGAGAGCTAGATCCCTTTGACCGTGAACAGGATTGGTGCGGTTCCCGGAGCTGTCGCGGTGACCGTGTACGTCGCCGGTGTGAGGCCGGTGACGAGGGTAATCGTGGCATTGCCGGTCGGACCGGTGGTCGTGGTCGCCGCTGGGCTGAGCGTTCCGCCGCTGCTGGTCCAGCTCACAGTGACGCCGGGAGCCGGGTTGCCGTATTTGTCGCCGGCTTTTACGACCAGCGCCATGGACGCCGAAGACACGACCTGCTGCGAATCGCCGCTCACTTTGGTCAGCGTCGCGAACACGTCGGCCGTTCCTGTGGCGAGGGCTTGGACCGATGCCCCCGTAATCGTCGCTTCGAGACTGTTCGCCCCGGCGATCGTGCCGATCGTCCAATCAATTTTTGCGGCGCCGGCGGCGTCCGTCGTGCTCGTGGTCGCAACGACGGTGCCTCCTCCGGTCAGAACTGTCCACGTCACCGTTTGACTTGCCGCCGCGCTGCCGTCGGCGTTTTTCATGTGGACGCTGACATGCACGACTCCACCGACGGTCGCAGTCTGCGACGCGCTCGCGCTGTCCATGCTGATGCTCAGCCCCGTCGTCGGAGACGTTCCCGGAGTGGTTGGCGGTGGGGCCGTGGACGCCGGCGAATCCGACCCGCAGGCTGCGGCGCCGATCAAGATGCCGGCGAACAAAACACGGAACGACGGTAGCATGTGTGGCAACTGCGCGGGCATTTCGAATCTCCAACTCACGTGGATGGGCAGTGGTCGCGGACGTACAAACCCTTCACTACTACGACACATGGGTGTCGTGGTTCCCTGACACTAAGATTTCCAATCGGCGCTCCTCTTCGCAACTGCCGCTGCGTCGCGCTCATTCGGTGCATTGAACGACATTACTCCGCGCCGTAATCGCCTTAGTCGAACTCGCCATCCGGGAATCACGTCACCGGGCCGAGTGAATGCGGCCGGCCAAATATTGCGCAGCAATCTTTGCAGGATGGCGACCGGCCCGCGGGTCCACATGAGTTGTCGCAGCACGCCGCGGTCGTCGAGCGAGCCGCCGGCCGGAGCAAGACGAGCAACCGTATGAAGCGCCGCCCACGTCGACGCGCGTCGGCCAACCTCGAGCACTCGCGCATCCACGGTTCCAGGCGCGAGATCGTCGACGAGCGCGAGCGCGGGAAAGGTGAACCGTGCCGCCCCTGTGCGTTGCAGTATTTCCAGCACGTCGTTCCATTTTATGGGCGGCCGTCCGGATCCCGTTCCCCGAATGACACGCACGAGCTCGAGCAATCGCGCCAGCCGCGTTCCGTCCAGCTCTTGCGAGCAGTGACAAGCCAGCGTGACCACGAGCAGCTCTGGCGAAAGAACGCGAACCTGGCGACCGGCGAGGTCGAACGATTCGAGCGACCGGAACTCTAGCTCGCTGTCGAGCCGAGCGATGGCGCCGGGATGGTAGATGCGGTCGAGCGACGCGTGCAGCTCGAGGATCCATTTGCTGCGCTCGTCGAATAGCTCGACGGAAAAAAGCCGCGGGTCCACACAAGGTCCAATCCAGTCGCGCTTGTAGGGACGCAATGCCTCCGTCTCGGGAACAAACCCCGCCGCCGAGAGCGCTCGTTCCGCCTCGGCGACCTCGCTCGGCGCGACCATGAGATCGACGTCGGACATCCGTCGCATGCCGGGCTCTTCGAAATAGACGTGCGCTGTATGAAAGCCTTTGAGGACGATGGGGGAAATCCCCGCGCCAATGAGCGCGTCGAGCACAGGGAGCAGCTCGCGTTCCATGCGCTCGAAGCGCCTGCGCGCGTGACGCAGGTGCAGCGCGAAGAAGTCGAGGGCCGGTGCGGCGCCGGTGATCAGGCCGTCTTCAGCCCAGCGGCCGATGATCGGGCCCATGCCGGTCGTGTGGCCGGCGATGGTGAGCGCGTACGGGTCGTGAGCTTGGGCCGGATCGAGCGCGACGGCCCGGCTGCCGGCAAGGACTTCACTCGTGACGCGTGCGAGCTCGTGCGCGGCGCTGACGCGAGCGGCTTCCGTGAGACGCGGCCACAAGTGGGCGGGATCCTGGGTGCGTCCGAATGCCGCGAGGCGCCGGCCGGCGTCCAAGACATCGTCCGGAGGTTCCGCGTATTTGGGCGAAGTCGGTGCGCTCGGCGTCATGATACAAAATACGTCATAGGGCCGGAACGTTTGCCGACGCGATCGAGTTAGTCGATCGGCAAGGTCTCGCGTCACATCGTCCCTTGGACAGGGGGAGGGGAGGGCACGCTGGAAGAAACGGAGGTCGTCAACACAGTTGCTCGCCCTCGCCTCGTGCCGTGGCGTGAACACCGACGGTCGCTCGAGGCAACACTGCCCGCGCTCAATCCGCATCAAGCGCGGGTCAAGCGGTTCTTCGACGTGCTGGGCGCCGGCCTTGGGTTGGTGCTGCTGTCGCCGGTTTTGGCCGTGCTCGCGGTTTTGGTGAAGCTCGACTCGCCCGGGCCCGTCTTGTTCGCGCAGACGCGGGTCGGATTCGGCGGGCGTCCGTTTCGCATGCTCAAGCTGCGCACCATGCGAGACGGCGCCGACGAGGAAAAGGCGGCGATCGCGCATCTGAATCACACGGATGACCCGCGCCTCTTCAAGATCCATGAAGACCCGCGCGTGACTCGGTTCGGACAGGTCATGCGCCGGTGGAGCCTCGACGAGCTGCCGCAGCTGTACAATGTGTTGATCGGCGAGATGTCGCTGGTTGGCCCCCGTCCATTCTTCGAGTCCGACCTCGACGACTACGAGGCGCACCATTTTCGCCGCTTGTCCGTGATGCCTGGTCTCAGCGGCTTGTGGCAAGTGAGTGGACGGAGCGACGTCGTCGACTTCGACGAGGTCGTACGTCTCGACCGCCACTACATCGAGCATTGGTCGCTCGCGCTCGACCTTCGCATTCTGCTCAAGACGCTTCCCACCGTGGTCAGCCGTCGGGGCGCGTATTAGCCCTGGCCTGCGGATCGGGATGTTCGGGTTGCGCGGACTCCGCCCGGATCTCGAGATCACCGGGTTCGAGACGGCCTTCAGCGAGATCGCTCCACGGCTGGTGAAGCGCGGCCATCACGTCACGATCTATTGTCGCTCGAGCGCGCATTCGGCGGCGCGGCGCGTGCCGGCCGAAGACGGAATCGAGCTGGTGTACATGCCGGCGCCTGGAGGAAAAAACTTCTCGGCGGTTGCGTCGACCGGAATAGCGGTGCTGCACGCTCTTGTCACTCGCAAGTTCGACGTCTGGTTTTTCGTGAACGTCGGCATGGGTCATCACGCGGCGTTGGCGCGGTTGTCGGGCAGTCCAGTGGTGATGAACGTGGACGGGCTCGACTGGCAACGTGGCAAGTGGGGTCCGGTTGGCCGTGCCTATTTTCAGTCCGCCGCGCGGTCAGCCGTTCGATACTGCACGCGCTTGGTGACGGACGCCGAAGCGATGCGCGCCTATTACCGCGACAATTTCGGCGTGGACAGTGAGATGATCGCGTATGGCGCGGAGCTCAAAGTTGCGGAACATCCCGAGCTGCTCGTGGCGCTCGATTTGGCTCCGCGTGAGTATTTTCTCATTGTCAGTCGTCTCATCCCGGAGAATTCGCTCGAGGCGATGCTCGAGGGGTTTCGTCGCTCGACCACGAAGAAGTCGCTGGTCGTCGTGGGTGGCGCGAACTATCGCGACGCGTTCCATGGCCGGCTGCGCGACATTGCCGCGGCGGACGAACGAATCCGTTTGGTTGGGCACGTCGCGGATCAAGTGCTGCTCACCGAGCTGTGGTGCAACTGTTACGCATATCTGCACGGCCACTCTGTAGGCGGCACTAACCCGGCGTTGCTGCGCGCGATGGGCTGCGGAAGCTGCGTGCTGGCGCGCGACACGGTATTCAATCGCGAAGTACTCGGCGACACGGGGCTGTTCTTCGCGCATGACGCCGACGCGGTGCGCGCATTGGTCGATCACATCGATGGCGCGCCAGAAGAGGCAGAAGAACTGCGCGACCTCGCGCCCCGGCGAATTCTCGAGCATTACACCTGGGATCAGATCGCGACCGCCTATGACGGGCTGTTTCAGTCCGTCGCGGCCGGCCGCGCGTCGCCCGGACCATGATTGACTTCGACGTCGGCCTCGATCGCGTGCCGGCCACCAACCAGCGCGTGCCATGCGCCGCGAAGTACCGCGCGAAACGCGGCGGGATCGCGATCGCGAACGGTCACGGCGCAGTACCGCCCGATCAGATCCACCGCCAACGCTGGGCCGAGTGTGGGCCAATGAAACCACCGCGCATGTCGTGTCACGACGCGCAGCGTGTTGCGAGTACTCAGATAGAAGCGCAACGCTTCGCCGCCGGCGCGCCGGTGGCTCGACCCCTCGAAGTGCAACACACGCGCTTCGGGCACGAACCGAATGCGACGTCGGGCATGTCGCACGCGAAGCGACAAATCCAAATCTTCGCCGTAGGCAAACAGCGACGCGTCGAACAATGGTTCGTTCAGATCGAGTGCGCCGAGGTCGACGAGCAGCGCGCAGCCGCTGACGAACGGCAGATCTCGGCGGTCGGTCCACCCCTCGGATTCGGGTCGCCGAAACGCGACGTGAATCGGCCGGCCGTGCCAGAGCGAGAATCGGCTTCCGGCGAACCAAATGCGGTCAGGCGCGTCGCCAAAAAAGATGCGGGGCGACACCAATGCGGTGCGCGGGTCGCGCGCCGCTTCGTCGATCAGCAGGCGCAGGCAGTCGGGGTCGACTGTGGTGTCGCTGTTCAATATAAACGCGAAGCGCGCATTCATACCCATCGCGACGGCGACGCCGGCGTTATTGCCGCCTGTGTATCCGTCGTTCACAGTGCGGGCGACGAGGGTAACGCCGGGAAGATCGGCGAAGGCGGACTGAAAATGTGCCGTGCTCTCGTCGCGCGAGGCGTTGTCGACTACAATGATTCGCGGACGAACGCCGGTGGACTGCCGAATCGACTGCACGCACGCGACGGTGAGTTGCGGCGTGCGATAGTTGACGATGATGACGGCAACGCGGTGTTCGTCGTCCCAGTCGTTCTCGATCGCCGTGGGGGTCGTCGTCATGGATGCATGATATCACGTACCGCGCGGCCGTCGCTTAGTTTTTTGCGCGCGCTATGACCTCTCCCGTCGCGCTCGCCCTCGCGTTTGCCATGCTGGGGGTTTTCGCCCTCGTGGCGGTTCGGTGGCGCGCCGAGTTGGTGATGAGCCTTCCGTTTCTCGTGATTCTGAACGGGATCTCGCTGCCGGTTGGCGGCTCGTCGATGCGTGTCGACCAGCTGGCCGCGTGCGCCCTGATGGTGCCATTGATCGCGTCGGTCCTGATCGGTGCGCGACGCCTCCGCACGGATAGCACGATGTGGTGGCTCGCGGCGATTCTGGTTCTCAATGTCATCTCGAGTGCGACGAACTCGCCTGCGAGGACGTACAGTCTGCTCCAGTGTGCCAACGTCGCGTCGGTGTGGATCATTTACCCCATCGTGCTCAATTTCCTCGACACACGCGAGGAAATGGAGGCGTTCTTTCACCGAGCCCTTTGGGCGGCGATCGCTGCGTGCGCCATCGGAATCGTTGCGTACCTGCTCGCCGTAAGCGGTGTGTCGGTCGGTGGCGCTGAAGTCAGTGCGGCCGCGGCGGAACGTCTCACCAAGGCCTACGGCGCGTTCGGTGCGATGGTCGAGCCAAACATCCTCGGCGGATTTGCCGGCGCGTATTTGGTCGTCGGGGTCGCGCTGCTCGCCGCCGCGACGGGCGATGCCGAGAGTGTAAATCGTTCGAGGTTGCTCCGCGGGGTTGTCGCATTCACCGCGGTTGCGCTCGTGCTGTCATTCACGCGGGCCGCGTGGCTTGCCGCTGCCGTCGGGCTGTTGTGCGTCGGACTGTTCGGCCGGTCACGAGACGTGCGCGTCATGAGAGGCCGCTCCCGTCTGCGTCGGCTCGTGGCTCCGCTTGCCGTCGGCGCGGCGGTCATGATCGTCTTGTTGCTGCTGCCCGGAGACGCCGGCACACTCTTCCGTTTCAAGGTGTTCAATCTGGTGAACCTCGGATCGCAAACGGTGGTGGTTCGGCTGGTCACGTACGTCATGGCGATTCAGCAGACGGTCGACCATCCTCTCATCGGTTGGGGGACATTCACCTTTGCGCCGCTGGCAGCGCAGGGAGCAGACTTCCAGCAATTCGATAATTGGCGAAATCTCTGGATTGGCAACTACGTGCTCTTGGCCGTGCACGATACAGGACTACTTGGTCTCGGCCTTTGGACCGGTCTCCTCACTTCAATCGTTCGGCGAAGCATCCGCACACTTCGCGCTCTCAGGCCGGTCGATCCGATCGCGGCGGATCGAGTCTTTGCGCTTTTCGTCGCGACCGTCGTGCTCCTCGTAGCATTTCTCTCGACCAGCGGATTCTCACTCGGCTATCCCTGGCTGCTCATCGGGCTCCTTGGGGCGTATTGTCGCACAAACGAACCTGAACGAATCACGCCCGCACCCGCGACACCTGAGGCCGCCGGGCATCACGCGAGTGCGATCGCGTGATTCGGATGCGGAGCCGGACGAAACGCGTCGCGGCACTTGCGGCGGATGCAATCGCCAGCGCGCTCGCGCCGCTGCTCGTGCGACGCAATCGCTCCGCCGACATTCCCGCATCGTCTCGCGTGCTCCTCATTCGTTGCGATCATCTTGGCGACGCTGCCATGGCGACGTCAGTGCTCCGCCCGTTGCGCGACGCACTGCGGCCGTCCGTGCTGGACGTGCTCGCCGGGCCTTGGGCGATACCGATCTTCGAGGGACATCCGGCGGTCGACCGCGTGATTCCCTTTGCTGCTCCTTGGTGGTGCGCGGCACGCGGCGCGTCAGCAACGGCGCGCTTTTCGAACTGGCTCAATTTGCCGCGTGTGGTTCGCGAAGTCCGTTCTCGGAAGTACGACGTCGCGATTGATCTGCGCGGCGATCTTCGGCAGATCGTTCTCTTTCTCGGGCTGGGCGGAGCGCCTGTGCGTGTCAGCTCCGATCGCACGGGCGGCAGGAGTTTGTTGACGCACGCATGGACGCACGACGCGTCGAAGCACGAGGTCGAGAAGGACTTTGCGATCGCGTCGCTTCTCGGTGTCGTAGGAACACCTCGCTTGGACGTACCGCCGCCGAGCGTCGGGGCAAAGCGTATGAGCGCGCTCGTGTCCGACGAAGCAACGTCTCGAGGGTACGTCGTGTTGGCATTGCACGGGTCCGAGCCAAATCGGTCTTGGCCGGCGGCGAATGCGGCGGCACTCGCCGACCGGTTGTTTAACGAATTTGGATTCGTCAGCGTTTGTCTCGGTGCCGCCGCCGACGCGAGAGCCGGAGACGATGTCGCGACATTGGCAAACTCTCCGGTCACAAATCTGGCCGGCCGGACGACGATCACCGAGGCGCTCAGCGTGCTGCAACGCGCAGCGGTTACCGTCGCGGTGGATTCGGGACCAATGCATCTCGCCGCGGCGGTTGGATGTCCGGTCGTCGCCCTATTCGGCCCCGGAGATCCGCGCGAATCCGGGCCATGGTCGACCAGCGCGCGGGTCGTGAGCGAGGGCGCCCCATGTGGATGTCTGAATCGACGTTGCGATTTCGTCGAAGGGCCCGGCCATTGTATGCGCGCAATCGATACGGAAACTGTGATCGACGCCGTGCGAGCGGTACTCAGCGCGCGATCGTGAATCGCTCCGCTCGAATGGCCAGCACACACCCGATGAGCAGACCGATCACGCCGGCCGCGGCAGCGATGGCCGCGGTGTATCGCGGACGCGCTTCCACCAATCCTTCGGGCGCATCGAGCACGGTGACGACCGGCGTGTTTCGAACGGCCTCGATGTTCGCCATCTCGTATCGTTGCGCCACCGTGGTGTAAATCTGCTGTGCCAACGTCACGCGGCGCTGCAACTCGGCTTCCCGCGTGCCAAGCCGCGGCGATCGCGAAAAATCGATGTTGGTCGAGCGAAAATCGGCGAGCGCGGTTTCGGCGGTGTGGAGCGAATCGAGCGCCGACTGCGCCCGACGCGCGGAGAATTCGCGTTCTGCACCGGCTTGCGTCTGCCGCCGCCGAAGGTTGAAGTCGTTGACCAGATCGAGCAGACGCCGCGCAATGAGCGCCGAGAGTTGGCGATTCTTCGTGCGAACCTGAATGCGGACGATGCCCGTCGGTCGATCGACCGTCACCGCGATGATCCGCTTCGCCAGCGTGTTCATCGTGGCCAGCGTGCGATCCGTGGCCGTGAACCCGGTCGGCTTCACATAGTCGATGAGCGTTCCTTGAAACGGCTCGCCGCCGTACGCCTCGGTGCTGGTTGCCTCATAGCGCGTCGTTGCGACGGCGTTGAGCATCGCCTGCGATGTGAGCAGGTCTCCGTAAAACTGCGCCGACCCTGTTGCCGAGCTCGACGCGATCTGGCTGAGCGCGGGGATGCCCAACTGCGAGGCAACCGCACTCAGGGCGCCGAGCGAACTGCTCGCCGACGCCGGCTCAGAGGCGATAAACGCTGCCCGCGCTACGAACGGACGCGGGCGAAGCAACACGACCACGAGCGCGACCGCGGCGAACACGATCGGTATGCCGATCACGAGCCCAAGATGACGGCCAAGCGCTGTTGCGTATACGCGCACGAGATCGCGATCGGAGTGAGTCGCGGTTCGGCTCGTGTCGCTCGAGTAAGACTGAGCTGAGCGCTCCGACGGCGGCGCGTCGGTCGCGGTTGGTGGATTCATGGACGCCGCGCCACTGCGACGAGCGCGACGAGGCCGCCAAGGATTTGTGCAATGATCGCGAGACGCGCGATCGGATCACTGTGATCCGATTGATCGCGCTCAGTCACGTGAACCACGCCGCCCGGACGCGGAACGGGAATATCGTCCGGAAAGAGTGGGCGGGTTCGGACCGACTCGACGCTTCCGTCGGGTTGCGTGACGTACGAGCGTCCGAGGTCTGCGCTGTGGTTTCCTCCGCCGGCCGCGCGCACATAGTAGTCGAGGTTCTTACCCGGCACCCACGCGACGCCGCGCGGCGCGTTCACGGCACCTTGCACTTCGACCACGCTGCTGAATGTCGGCAAATGAATGGAGTCGCCGTCCTGGAGCAGAAGATTGTCGCGATAGTTCGCGTCTTTGAGCACACGCGGTAGATCGACGCCCACTCGGCCGAGCTTCCCCTCGCCGCGGAAGAACACGATGCCGTCGGTATATGCCGCTGCCGTGACCCCGCCGACGCGTTGTATGAGATCGCTCAAGCGATCATTCTTGGTCAAGAGCGTGTACGTCCCCGGCGAGCGCACTTCGCCCGTGATCACGACCCGGCGCGGCCGCTCCCAATCCGGCTGGGCGAGAATGAGCACGTTGTCGAACGGCTCGAGGACTACCTCGCCGCCGGGCGCGGCGCGCTGCGTTCCGGCCTGCGACGGTCCCGTCGCCGCGGTTGCGTTGCGCGTCCGTGCGTGAGGCACCAACAAATAGCTCGAGTCGAGCGCCACTCGCTCGGAGAGCGCGAGTCGCCCGCCGTCGCGCGATCTTGGAAGCCGAGCGATTTCCGCTTCTTGCAATGAGGCGCGCTCGTCGAGTCCGCCCGCGACGAGAACGAGATCGCGGAGCGTCATGCCTTCGTGGTACGGGAACTGTCCGCCATTTCGAATCGCGCCGGTGATCGACACGACTTCTTGCGCGCGGAACTCCGTCACGGAGAACACGCGGATCTCGTCGTCCTCGCGCAGCATCAGGTCGTCGGTTGGACGTCCGGTGCTGTCTTGAAACGCACTACGAAGTTGAACGCGTGCCGAATCGGCGCCGCGAAGGCGCGACACCAACACCTGGCCCAAATAGGCGTCCGGCTTGATCCCGCCGGACATGCGAATCGCGTCCGAAAGACGCATTCCCGTCGTGAAACCAACTTCGCCAGGAGCTTCGACGTTTCCGGCTACCGTCACGCGTCGGCCGACGCGCTCGCTCACACGGAAGACGTGAACGATATCGCCCGCTTCCATCGGGAACGCAGGCGCGCTCGCTGTTCGCGCACTCGGCGCGACGTCGAGAATGACGCGAGCTCGATCGGTCGTGTCTCGTTGATTCGGCGGTAGAATTCGCGCGACTTGCACGCGTCGCGTCGCAGCCTCCGCGGTGAATCCGCCCGCGTTGCGGACGACGTCTACCAACGACTCTCCCGAGCGAACCTCGTAGGTCGCGGGCCGAACGACCTCTCCATACAGTCGAACGCGCGCACCATGTACGGGCACGAACACCACGTCGCCCGATTGAAGTCGCGCATCGTGCGAGCCGTCGGCGTGCAACAGGTAGTCGTAGAGGTCGAGCGTGTCCACGAGACGCCCGCCGCGCCGAATCTCGATGCGGCGCATGCCGCCGTTCGGCGTCGGACCGCCGGCGGCGTACAACGCGGTGAGCACTGTGCCGGCGCTCGAGATCTTGTAGCTGCCGGGTTGGTCGACGTCGCCCAACACATACACTTGGTTGCTGTGCAAGCGCGCCACATTCACCGAAAAATGTGTCGTGGCCGACGCGCCTCTGCCGAGTCCGGAGTAGACGCGTCCGAGTCGGGCGTACAGTTGGTCTTCGAGTTGACTGAGCGTGAGATTCGCGACAGGAATCTCGCCCGCGCCCGGAACAACGATGAACCCCTCGCGTGTGACGTCGAGCGTGAACGCGCGCTCGGTGTCACCCGTGAGAATGAGCACGATTCTATCGCCTGGCCCGAGGCGATAATTGGCGTCGACCGGACCAGCGAGGTTGGGATCGAACTGTGTGGTCGCGCTGGCGAAGACCCTGAGTCCGAAAATCGTGAACCCGCTATCCGGCGCGATCGGTCGCGACGCGAGAAGCGAAAGTGCGTCCGCCATATCTCCACCGCGCCCTCTCCGCGCGCCGCTGAGCGGCACGCTTCCCGAGCGTTTGCCGGGGGGGAGCATTCCGCGCATGTCCAAGATGTCCGTGGAATCCAAGATGCCGAGCGCGGAGACGGCGTCGAGCACGTCTTCGGATGCGAGCGGCGAAGCGGTGCTGTCTCGTCCATCTCGCGGATTGCGCGATCCGATGTACGCGTTGAGAAAATCCTCGGGATATCCCGCGGCTCGAAGTCGCGCGCGAATCTGATCCGGCGTCAGCCCGCTGCTGGTGATCTCGCGCCGAAGCAGCGCGACGCGGTCGGGGCGGGTTTCGAGGAGACGTCGCGCTTGATCGGGCGTGGGCAGTTGCTGCGCACGAAGTTTCGGCGCGACGAACGGCACAAGCGCCGCGGCTGCGACGCATCCCACGAAAGCCCACCGCGAAACAGCGCGCTTGAGACTGAGAAGAGTGCTGGGCAGCAGCAATGTGTTCCGGCTCGAGACGTCGGAAAGGCAAGAATGCGGTCAGGACCCTCAAAGTGCGAGACCCCGCCACCTGGACAAAGCCCGGGTGGCCGCCATCTGTTCCCAGGATGCAGACACTCCTTGTAACAGGGGGCGCCGGGTTCATTGGTTCGGCACTCGTTCGGATGCTGATTCGGGAGACCGACTACCACGTCGTCACGCTCGACTCGTTGACCTACGCCGGGAATCTCGAGTCTCTGGCCGACGTCCTCGATCACCCGAGACATCGATTTGCCAAGCTCGACATCGGCGACGGGCCCGCTTTGCGCGCGTCATTCGACGAGATCCGGCCGTGCGGCATCATTCATCTGGCGGCCGAGTCGCATGTTGACCGGTCGATCGACGCGCCGGCGGTTTTCATCGAGACCAACATCGTGGGTACGTTCACGTTGCTGCAGGAGAGCTTGCGGTTTTGGGGCGAGCTTTCGCCCGACGCCGCGACCGCTTTTCGATTCGTGCACGTCTCCACCGACGAGGTCTTTGGCACGCTCGGTCCCTCCGGCCATTTCACCGAGGAGACGCCGTATTCGCCGCGATCGCCGTACGCTGCGAGCAAGGCGGCGGCCGATCACCTGGTGCGCGCGTGGCATCACACGTACGGCTTGCCCACCGTGACGACCAACTGCTCCAATAACTACGGGCCGTATCAATATCCCGAGAAGCTCATTCCGCAGGCGATCCACTGCGCGCTCACAGGGCAGTCGATTCCCGTTTACGGCAAGGGCGAACATGTGCGCGACTGGTTGTACGTCGACGACCACGCTCGTGCGCTGCTCGCTGTGTTCGAGCGCGGGCGTGTCGGCGAGACGTACAACGTGGGATGCCACGGCGAGCGCGGGAACCTCCAGGTCGTCGAGGCCATTTGTGCTCTCGTCGACGAGCTCGCTCCACATCCCTCGATCGCTGAC
>Ga0193753_10002549_pt1 | contig 14228 bp, 9 predicted proteins | sample H1c2metaG_FD_144925 | JGI IMG/M metagenome (GOLD analysis project Ga0193753, IMG submission 144925) | Soil microbial communities from a riparian zone of the East river system, Colorado, United States - H1c2 | ecosystem: Environmental > Terrestrial > Soil > Riparian zone | place: USA: East River... | reverse complement strand
ATCTTACTTCTTGCCTTTCTGCTGCAATTCCTTCATTTTTTTCTGCTGCTCCTGCATCTGCTCCATGCGTTCAGCCCATTTGGACTTCGCCTTCGGCTTCTTTCGATTCTCCGATATCTGTACCAGGATCTTATTGTGATCGATGATATAGTTCTGGATCACGAACTGGAGTATCAATGTGACCAGGTTGGATACGGTATAGTACCATGTCAACGCCGATGGAAGGCGATTGAAGATGAATAACAGGAATACCGGGAAGATGTACGGCATGTATTTCAATACCGGGTTGCTTTGGTCCGGCGTCATGCTCATGCTATAAATTGATATCAGTAAACTCGTCAATACTGCCGTAAGAGTGAATATGCTCAGGTGACTGCCCAGCAACGGGATGCTCACGCCAAATTTGATCACATCGTCGAAGGCAGAGAGATCCTTGGCCCAAAGAAAATCGGCGCCACGGAGATCCACATTAGAGCTAAAGAAACTATATAACGCAAAGAAGATCGGGATCTGCAATAAGGCCGGGATGCAACCACCGAGGGGATTCACACCCGCCTCCCTGAACAGTTTCATCTGCTCCATGCTTATCGCCTGCTGATCCGCACCGAATTTCTCCTTTAGCTTCGCGATCTCCGGCCGCAGGGCCTTCATCTTCGCACCACTGAGGTAACTCTTATAGGTCAAAGGAGAGATCACCAGGCGAATGATCAGTGTAAGCAATGCAATAACGAGTCCGAAACTGCCAACGAAACTCTTAAAGAAATCCCATACAGGCATGATCACATACCGGTTCAACGGCCGCACGAATGCATACATTCCCTGACCCAGGTTGATCAGCTTATCCAGTTTGAGATCGTATTTCTTTAGAAGATGAATATCGGCCGGACCATAGAAGAGATTGAATCCTACTTTATAGGAAGCGGGCACTTTTATTTTCATGCTCGTTGTCGCTTCTACTATCACCTGCTTTTCATCCGCGGGGATCGTCCAGCTGATCTTGCCGGAGGAGAAATTCTCCTTCGAGATCAGGAATGAATTGAAGAAACGCTGCCGTACTCCTATCCATTTCACGGATTTGGAGAAATCGATCTCGCTTTTGCGACCAATGGTGTGATAGTCGAATTCGCCGTCTTCCACATAGCCTACCTGCGTATTCTGCTTCTCGAAACTTATATCGGATTCCTGTTGGTGCGCCGCATACTGCCAGTCGAGGTTCAGATCGCCGTTTGTCAACAGCTTTTCTCCCCCGTTGAACTGGATATCGAAATCGACCATGTACTCGTTCGGCTTGATAGTGAAGCGGTGAACAATGGAAGCAGCGGTGCCGCTGTCTGCGGAGGCCAATGTGAAGGAAAGAGTCTTGCTTCCATCTGCATTGGTTGCCGAATCTATCTTGTTAAAATTCAGATTAGCCGTTTCTTCCGATCTCTGATCACCGGTTTTAATGGGATAACTGATCCTGTCGAATGCGGAGGCTGCGAGCCTCACGTAACCGCTATCCTTATTCTTGAATTTCTTCAATTCCACCCATTTAGGCTGTCCTCCTTTTGTGGTGAAGGCGATACGGAGGACCTCATTCTCGGCATAGACCAGCTGCTCAGGTCCCTTCGCCAGTGCATAGGTCCCGGCATTGATCTGCTCGGTGACGGAATCAGCCTTCTTCGCGTCAATGCGTTGAGCCGCGGTGTCGCCCTTTGGCTTTGACGCATTCGCAATGGAATCCAACCTGGCCTGCTCCTTTCGGGTAGAAGCCTGTTCTTTATTGATATAGAAAAAGTAACCAAAGAAAAGAACCGCCAGCACTACAAAGCCAATGACGGTATTACGATCAAACTTCATCGGGGGGTAAAATTTAAAGACGGCAAAGATAGGAGTTCTGGTTAAGAGTGCAGGCGATAGTCGGCGGACCAGCCGCAATTAGATAATTAGGCAATGTGCCAATTAGCCAATGTGCCAATTAGGCGTGCTCCGATAAGAAAAGACTTTACTGATTAGGATCATTGGCACATTTGCACATTTACTAATTGGCACATTGCCTAATTATCAAATTGTTTTCAGATCATTTCACTCTGCAGCAACGGATTCTTTACCTCGGCCAATCTCTCAGCATGCGCTTTGGCGGCCTTGATGAAGTGAACGAAGACGGGATGTGGATTCTCAACCGTACTCTTCAGTTCCGGGTGATATTGAACGCCTATGAAGAAGGGATGATTGGGAAGTTCGACGATCTCAACGAGACCGGTTCCAGGATTCTTTCCACTGGCGATCATTCCCGCCTTCTCGAAGTCTTCGAGATATTTATTGTTAAATTCCCAGCGATGGCGGTGACGCTCCGTGATGCTGTCCTGCCCATAGATATTGTAAGCAAGCGTACCCTCTTTCAGGTTACACGGGTAGGCTCCCAACCGCATGGTACCGCCCTTTGCCGTCACCTGCTTCTGCTCGTCCATGAGGTCGATAACGGGATCGCTGGTCTGTGGATCCATTTCTGTGGAGTGCGCATCCTTTAACCCAAGGACATGCCGGGCATATTCGATAACGGCCATTTGCATGCCGAGGCAAATGCCGAAGAAAGGTAGTCTTCTCTCTCTTGCATATTTAACCGCAATGATCTTTCCTTCCACGCCGCGCATACCAAAACCGGGCGCAACAAGCAATCCATCGAGACCTTCGAGTTTCTCGCTCACATTGTGATCGGTGATGTATTCGCTGTGCACATTCACTACCTGCACCTGGCACTCGTTAATGGCACCGGCATGAACGAAGGATTCGAGAATGGATTTATAAGCATCCTGCAGCTCGAGGTACTTGCCGATCAGGCCAATGGTCACCTTGCTCTTGGGATATTTTAATTTATCGAGGAATTCTTTCCATTTCACGAGTTCAGGTTCGCGATAGCCGGTGATATTGAATTTCTTGAGACAGATGACATCCAGCTTTTCGCGCATCATTGCCAATGGCACTTCGTAGATGGTGGGTGCGTCCGCAGCCTCTATGACGGCATCGGGCTTCACATTACAGAACAACGCGATCTTGCGGCGCAATTCCGGTGTGAGCGACCGCTCCGTCCGGCAAACGATGATATCGGGATGCACGCCTTCCTGGCTCAGCATTCTCACGCTGTGCTGTGTAGGCTTCGTCTTTAATTCCTTGGCTGCCTTGAGATACGGGATGAGCGTGAGGTGGACTACAACAGTATCCTCCTCGGGAAGCTCCCATTGCAACTGGCGAACGGCTTCAATGAAAGGAAGACTTTCGATATCCCCGACGGTACCACCCAGTTCGGTGATCACGATATCCCACCTGTCATCCTGCCCCAGTACCATCATCCGCCTCTTTATCTCATCGGTAATATGAGGAACCACCTGCACGGTCTTGCCCAGGTAAGCGCCTTCTCTTTCCTTGTTGATCACTGTCTGGTAAATGCGGCCGGTAGTGACATTATTCGCCTGCGAAGTGAAGATGTTGAGGAACCTTTCATAGTGACCGAGATCGAGATCCGTTTCCGCGCCATCCTCCGTTACATAACATTCACCATGCTCATAGGGATTGAGTGTACCGGGATCGACATTGATATAGGGATCGAACTTCTGGATGGTTACCTTCAGACCTCTTGCCTGGAGCAACTTTGCCAGCGACGCCGCAATGATTCCTTTACCCAATGACGATGTTACACCACCAGTAACAAAAATATATTTTGCCATAATATGGTCAATTTGTTTAATCCCGAATTAAAAAAAAGAATGAGCTAACAAGCTTTAAACAATACTGCTTATTTCAACTGCGAGATCCAGTAAGATTTAAGAAATCAGCCCCACCCAAACTGACCATCGGAAAGAGAAATAGGAGGAAATTTCCGGGAGGTCATGCAAAGCTAAGCCAAATTTTCGGGCTGTGAAAATCCAAAAAAATAATGTGGAAAAAACCGACAGTTTTAAGACTATACTAACGAACGTGGACCAATTAAAATAAGATAAGGGTTAATCTCTGGCGATTTTCTTATAACTGGCCACTACTCCCCTGATAAGAGAGGAACTGAAGCCCTGGTGTTCCATTTCGTTGAGTCCGGCAATGGTGCAGCCCTTCGGTGTCGTCACCTTATCTATTTCCTGTTCGGGGTGTGTGCCCTTTTGAAGTAATAATTCAGCAGCGCCCTTTACGGTCTGTGCGGCTATGAGGGAGGCCGTAGCCGCATCGAAGCCGATCTCTATTCCTCCCTGGATATTCGCCCGGATATACCGCATGGCATACGCGGTACCGCAGGCAGCGAGGATGGTAGCGGCTTCCATCAGCTTCTCGTCGATGGTCACCACCTTGCCAAGCCGCGCGAATAATTCATTTACATATTTGAGGGAAGCCGCCGTAGCATCCTTGCTACAAATGCAGGTCATGCTTTCCTGTATGGCAATGGCTGTATTCGGCATCGCCCTGAAATAAGATATGTTCTTCTTTACGATGCCTTCCATTTCCTGGATCAATACACCCGTTACCACCGATATCAGCTGCTTGTCGGGTGAGAGTTCTTTCTTGATCCCGTTGAGTACATCTGCCACCTGGAAGGGTTTCACTGCCAGGATGATCACTTCACTCTTCTTCACGGCCTCTGCGTTATTGTCCGTAACGGACACCCCCTGTTCCTTTAGGAAGGAGAGAGTAGCGAGATTTCTTTTCGTGATCGTTATTTCACCGGGCTTGCTGAATTTGCTCTTCAGCAGTCCTTCGGCGATGGCCGTCCCAAGATTTCCTCCTCCTATAATGGCTATCTTCTTTCCCATTTATCAATTTTTATAAAGATACGCTACCGCCTAATGAAATAAAAAAGGGAACCGGATGGCTCCCTGCTCTCATGCAAACGCTGTCATTTAAAGTGCATTAAGGGCGGCGCCAGCCTTCTCCCGGGAGAGATAATTCTCAATCGCGGTGTCATAGCTGTCTTTCCACCAATCGATGGTGCCCCAGAATTCACCATCGATCATCATCTCACCGCTCGTGACCACCCCGATCTTTTCAAACGGGAAATCACCGAGCATGGTTTCGAAACGCTGTACGTTTTGGATGGCTACGCTCACTATCACGCGGCTCTGTCCTTCCCCGAAAAGAAAGGCATCCTTTCTTACATCGCCTTTGGAAATGATGGAGAATCCAAGTTCATTATTAAACCCACTCTCGCAAAGCGTCACAAACAAACCGCCTTCACTCACATCGTGAGCGGACAGCGTCAACTCACTCTTAATGAGCGCGGCGACTTTTTGTTGCAGTGCAAACTCTTCTTCCAGTTCGAAGTGAGGCGCGGGAGAAAATTCGATGCCTGCGATCTTGCATAGATATTGCGATGAGTTGATATCGTTGTTTGACACCCCGAGGAGGAAGATCACATCGCCTTCATTCTTGAAATCGAGCGTCATTTTCTTCGTCACATCCTCCAACAGCCCTACCATTCCAATGGTTGGCGTCGGAAACACGGGGCCATCGGGGTTCTGGTTATAGAAACTCACGTTGCCACCCGTCACCGGCGTGTCGAACTTGCGACAGGCCTCGCCCATGCCCTTGATGGCCTCGACGAATTGATAGTAGACTTCCGGATCGTATGGATTTCCGAAGTTGAGGCAATTGGTTACGCCAAGCGGTTGTCCACCACTGCAAACAATATTGCGCGCGGCCTCGCTCACTGCCATCATCGTGCCCCTGTAGGGATCGGCAAACACATACCTGCTGTTGCAATCTGTGGTGATCGCAATGCCCTTGGTTGTTCCCTTCACCAGCACGATCGCGGCATCCGACGGATTGTTGGTAGAGGAATTCACTGTGCCGACCATGCTATCATATTGTGTATAGATCCAGCGCTTGGAAGCGATGGATGGAAGCCGGATGATCTTCTCCCCGATCGCTTTCAGATCTTCCGGAACGGGAATAAACTCCGGTTTGAATTTCTTTATTTCTGCAAAATATCCTGGCTCATGGTATTCCCTGTCGTATTGAGGTGCACCACCACCGAGAACAAGCTCCTGTGCAGGCAGCGAGGCTTCGAGATTTCCATTCATGTAGAAATCGAGCATTCCATCTTCCGTTACCTCTCCGATCACCGAACACGGCAGGTCCCATTTGGCGAATACTTCTTCTACCTCACGTTCCCTTCCTTTTTGCGCCACCAGCAACATGCGTTCCTGGCTCTCGCTGAGCAATAGTTCCCATGTCTTCATATTGTCCTGGCGCGTTGGCACCTTATCGAGATCGATGCGCATGCCCACTTCGCCCTTGGCGCTCATTTCGGCAGTAGAGCAGATGATTCCGGCAGCACCCATGTCCTGCATCCCCACTACGGCTCCCGTCTGAATGACTTCGAGGCAGGCCTCCAATAATTTCTTCTCCTGGAATGGATCGCCGACCTGGACGGCCGGGAGGTCCTGCGCACTCTCTGCAGTAATGTCCGCGGAGGCAAATGAGGCGCCGCCTATTCCATCCTTACCGGTGGCGCTTCCCACAAACATCACGGGATTACCCTTGCCCAGCGCCGTGGCGGAAACGGTCTCGCCTGCTTTGACAATGCCGACGCTCATGGCATTCACCAACGGGTTGGTATGATAACATTCGTCGAAATATATTTCACCGCCCACGGTTGGCACTCCAAAGCAGTTGCCATAGTGACCGATGCCGTGCACCACGCCCGAAAGCAGGTGCTGCGTCTTGTCTTCCTCGAGATCTCCGAAGCGAAGGGAATTGAGAGCGGCTATCGGTCTTGCGCCCATAGTAAAAATATCGCGGTGAATACCACCTACACCGGTGGCAGCTCCCTGGAACGGCTCGATGGCGGATGGATGGTTGTGTGATTCTATTTTGAATACAACACCGAGGCCGTCACCGATATCCATGAGGCCCGCATTCTCGTCGCCTGCCTTTACCAGCATACGCGCGCCATCACGCGGGAGGGTCTTCAGCCACTTTATCGAGTTCTTATAACTGCAATGCTCGCTCCACATACCGCTGAATGCACACAGTTCGTTGAAGTTCGGAATGCGTCCGAGCTTTTGCCTGATTAACTCAAATTCTTCTTCCGTGAGCCGAAGCTGTTTTGCTGTTGTAGCAGTTATTTCCATGAAAAATTTTGTAAAATGATATGAGGAATGGCAAAGCTAAGACCTTCTACGTAAAATCCGTCCGTCCGTTCAATGAAAAACCCAGCCGGGCTGAAATAAAAAATTCTTCATAGACAAATCCCATTGATCATCAGGGATTGGAAATGTCCGTTTGATAATAATGTCTATTTTGCGGTGATAAACCAATCGGAATTGGAATATCTTCTTTTCGTTGCATACCTGGTCGTATTTGCCTGGCTCGTCACAAAAACGCGGTTCTTTGTTCGAACCGGTCTCAGCAAATCTCAATTAGTCATCATTTTCCTTTTGAAGGTCATCGCCGGGATCTTTTACGGCTGGATGGGCATCTATTACGGCGGACTCGCCGAAATGAGCGACACCTGGACCTATCATTATTTTGGTTTGATGGAATACCATCTCTTGCAGACGCATCCGCATGAGTACCTCACCAATCTCTTCCATAACCCGTACCCCGGCGGCCTGACCAACTTTTTCGGCTCGAGTAATTCTTATTGGAATGATCTCAAGGGCAATGTGATCTTCAAGACGATCTCCATCTTCGACATATTCAGCTTTGGACATTATTATGTGAATGTCATTTTCTATTCCTACATCTCCCTCTTCGGTTCAATGGCGATGTACAGGGTGATGTTGCATGCCTTCCCGGGCCGCAAGCCTGCAGTATTGCTCGCCACATTCTTTATTCCTTCCTTTTTTTACTGGTCGAGCGGCATGCACAAGGAAGGCCTCATCTTCACGGGCATCGCGCTGATCGTGTACCATATTTATTTCGGGAATGTGGAAGGAAAGATGCGGTTGAAGAGATGGCTGGGCATCCTTCTTGGCCTGGTCATACTTCTATTGCTACGGAATTTCGTTCTCGTCATCATAGTCCCCGCCATTCTTGCGTGGGTTCTGGCCAATCGGTGGCCGAAGTATAGACTCGCCTGCTTCGCCTCAGTATACTTATTGTTTTGCATCCTGTTCTTCACCCTTCGTTATGTGGATCCCAGGCTCAACTTCCCGCAGACGGTCGTGGACAAGCAACAGGCATTCATACAGATCGTCGGCAATTCCAGTATCCCGATCAAAGAATTAAAGCCAACCGTGATGAGTTTTGTAAAGAATATTCCGCAGGCTATCACGCTGTCATCCATCCGGCCGTACCCGACGGATATCCGCAACCTGCCATCCCTTATAGCGGCAATCGAAACGGGGTTCCTGCTATTGCTGGCGACGTTATCGTTCTTCGTAAGGAAGAAAATGGATGAACGCCCGGGGAATATCCTTTACTTCGGCGTCTTCTTCTCCTTCTTTCTACTGCTCGCCATCGGGTTCAGCGTCAATAACCTTGGTGCCATCGTCCGGTACCGCAGTATCATCCTTCCGCTCCTGACGATCCCTGTGATCGTACGGATCGACTGGAACAGATTATTTAGTATATTTTCAATCAATACCCATAAACAAGATCCTCCGTTGAAATGAGAGGCGAAAGTAATTTCCTTTAGTATTATGATCAATTATTCGGACATCATTGAGCAGGCTTGGAATGGCTATGATCCATCTCGTAAGATCGTCCACATCGAAGACATCAGTCCCCTTGTTTCCACCAATCACGTGTATAATGTGACATTCGCCGATGATGATATCGTGATCGCCAAGTTATCTTCCTTCGGAAAATACGAGCACTTCAAAGAGGACCATCGCATCATTCATGCCCTTGGCAATAATCTTCTCTACCCTTTCGAGAACCTGCTGGCTAAAAGTCTACTGAAGAACAACAGGGTGTACACATACAGGTACAAGAAAGGAAAAACGGATGCCTGGGTGGTATTCTACAATCCCAGCCGCGTAATGGGAAGGTTGCCCCGGCGACTGGACGACGACCTCGTGCGCAGTCTGGGGCGGCAGATAGGAAAATTCCATCTGGCCTGCAGCCGCGTGAGGAATGTGCTGCCGAAAAGCAGCAAGACGCTAAGGACCGATATCAATACGCTACAGGAACAATTGGAGACCAATGAGAAGAAGTTCGGCACAAGACAGCAGGTTGAGTTGCTGCAGACCCACTGCGAGTTATTCCTGAAAAACAGGAATAAATGCAATGCCGGCTCCTTCGAGATCATCCCGGTATTCATCGACTGGAACATCGGTAACTTCTCTGTTGTTAATGAACATGAATTGTACAGCCGGTGGGACTATGACTGGTTCCGGATGAGCAGCCGTATGCTCGATTTTTATTTCTTCAGCCGTGTGGTGAGTGATGCCGGTGATAAGACGGTGTTCAGTTACCTGGTGACGCCGATGATGGAAGACAGGTTCCTGCTTTTCCTGAGCGAATACCACAAGGTGAACCCGCTGCTTGCGGATGAGATCCGTTTCCTGAAAGAGGTCTATCGTTTCTTCATATTGAACTACGTGGTGAAGAATGGCAACTACTTCTTCACCGAGCAGTATGCCCGGAAGCTGAAGGCGGAGGCGCTGGATATATATCTTCCATCGGTGGACAGGGACTTCGATGCGGAAAAGATCATCGCTCATCTTAAGATCAAATAGCTATGAAGGATTTCAAATCGTTACTCGCAAATTACAAGGTGATCTTCTTCGATTCCTATGGCGTCATAAGGAATTACAATGGTCTCATTCCCGGTATCAGGCAGACATTCGAATGGCTGGAAGCGGAGCAGAAGGAATATTACATTATAACCAACGATGCGAGTCGCAGCCCGGAATTACTGGTGGAATCCTTTCACCGCAACGGGCTGACGATAATCCCGCCCGACCGGATGATCTCTTCCGGTATGCTGGCGAAGGAATTCATAGACCTGAAGGTGAAGTCGGGGATGATAGCATACCTGGGCACCGAAAATTCCGCTCACTATATTCAGCACCCTGGACTGGAGATCATCCCGATACAGGATGTCAGTGAAAAGAATATTGACAAGATCTCTGCGCTGGTATTGCTTGACGATGAGGGTTTCGACTGGCTGGACGGTCTCAACAAGGCGGTGAACCTGCTCCGTTGGCGAACGATCCCGGCCATCGTGGCCAATCCTGATGGAGCCTACCCCGTTTCCAAGCAGGAAGTCGGTATCGCCATCGGCGGCCTATCCTGGATGATCGAGAAGATAACGGGAAAGAAATTCTTCCGGTTCGGGAAGCCCGACTCCCAGATTTTCATGTTTGCCTGGGAACTGGCCAAGCGGCGGTACCCCGACCTGACCAAGAAGGATATATTGATGGTGGGCGACACCCTTCATACCGATATCCTGGGAGGGAATAAGTTCGGGCTGGACACCGTATTGGTGCTGACGGGGAATATCCTTGCGGAGGATGCGGAGGTCAGGATCAGCTCCTCTGGCATTCTGCCCACCTATATCTGCGCATCGGCGGTGATAGACAACCAGCTCGACATTTACGACAAATAGATAATTTTAACTATATATTGTTTTTTCAACAATCTATTCAGAATTCAGGCAGTTGCCGGAAAAATATTAAGTTAATGAGGAAATAGGAGAGAATTTTAATGGTTTTTTCACTAGAATTGCAGAATAATATTCCTCTTCACCTAAAACTATTTTTACATTATGGCAATAGCTAAGCTTGAGTATGTATGGCTGGATGGTTATAAACCCACTCAAAGTCTGCGTAGCAAAACGAAATTGGAGAAAGATTTTAGTGGCAAACTGGAAGATTGTCCCGTGTGGAGTTTCGACGGCTCTTCAACCGAACAGGCGCCGGGCGGATCCTCCGATTGTCTATTGAAGCCCGTTTTTATCTGCCCTGACCCACAACGTAAGAATGGTTATCTCATCATGGCTGAAGTACTGAAGGCCGATGGAAAGCCCCACGAATCGAATGGACGTGCTACCATTGAAGACGATGACAATGATTTCTGGTTTGGTTTCGAACAGGAATATTTCTTATGGGATCCGAAGACCAACAAGCCGCTCGGTTTTCCTTCAGGCGGCTATCCCGGCCCACAGGGACCTTACTATTGTTCCGTAGGCGCCAACAATGCCTTCGGCCGTAATATTGTTGAAGAGCATCTCGATGCCTGCATCGAAGCGGGTCTTAATGTAGAAGGGATCAATTCCGAGGTGGCTGCCGGCCAGTGGGAGTTCCAGATCTTCTCCAAAGGCGCGAAGCAGGCGGGCGACCAGATCTGGATCGCACGATATCTTCTTGAAAGGATCGGTGAGAAATATAGTGTTGCCGTAAACTGGCATCCGAAACCACTTGGCGCACTCGATTGGAATGGTAGTGGCATGCATGCAAACTTCTCGAACGGAATATTGCGCAATGCAGGCAGCAAAGAGATCTTCGATAAGATCTGTGAATCATTCCGCCCATTGGTGAAGGAACATATCGAAGTATACGGGGCCGATAATCATCTTCGCCTCACCGGCAAGCATGAGACGGCGAGCATACACGATTTCAGCTATGGTGTTTCCGATCGCGGTGCTTCTATCCGCATTCCTGTTACCGTTCCTGCAAAGGGATGGAAAGGTTACCTGGAAGATCGTCGTCCGAATTCCGCAGCCGATCCGTACAAGGTTGCAGCACGCATCATCAAGACGGTTAAGACAGCCAAGGTCTGATAAATTATTAAACGCTACTGAAAACCCTTCACCTTTAACAGGGAAGGGTTTTTTTATAAACAGTGCTGAAAATTTTATTGCTCTGGACAGATTCGTTATTTTTAGCCGTCTCCGGCAACTAAGGATAATCTATTCTGTTCGCCAAATTCAATTACTAAATATTACAAGGTCATGTCACTACGATTCAATGCACTCGAAAATCTTACCAATAGCTCGATAGAGAAGACACAGGGAACCGGGAAGATCACAGGGATATTTGGTGAGAATGTCTTCGATCTCAAGAAGGCCCGTAAGTACCTGAGCGATGAAGCTTATAAGAGTGTGTTGGGTTCCATCAGGACCGGCCAGAAGATACAGCGGGCGGTTGCCAACCAGATCGCCAACGGCATCAGGAACTGGGCGGAAAGCAAGGAAGTAACGCATTTCACACACTGGTTCCAACCATTGACAGGTTCGACCGCTGAAAAACACGATTCATTTTTCACGCTCAAGAGTGATGGTACCCCGATAGAGGAGTTTGAAGGAGATGCATTGATACAACAGGAACCCGATGCCTCATCTTTCCCGAGTGGCGGTCTGCGCGCCACCTTCGAGGCGAGAGGCTATACTGCCTGGGATCCTTCTTCCCCACCCTTCATTATGGACATCGGCGCCGGCAAGACGCTTTGCATCCCGACGATCTTCGTTTCCTATACCGGGGAGTCGCTCGACTACAAGGCTCCATTGCTGAAGGCGGTGGAGGCTCTCAACAAGGCGGCGGTTGACGTTTGCAATTACTTCGACAAGAATGTATCGAAGGTGTCTGCCACGCTAGGCTGGGAACAGGAATATTTCGTGATCGATGAGGCGTTGTTCAATGCAAGGCCGGATCTCGTCATGTGCGGCCGCACCGTATTCGGCCACAATTCCGCGAAGAATCAACAACTGGAAGATCATTATTTCGGCTCGATACCCGAACGTGTCTATGCGTTCATGCGCGACTATGAAGAGGAGTGTTATAAACTGGGCATCCCGCTCCGTACACGGCACAATGAAGTGGCGCCTGCGCAGTTCGAATGCGCTCCGATATATGAAGAGATCAATTTGGCGGTAGACCATAATACCCTGTTGATGGATGTGATGGGCCGGGTATCGCTTCGCCATCGCCTGCGTGTACTCTTGCATGAGAAACCATTCGCCGGCATCAATGGAAGTGGCAAGCACAATAACTGGAGCATGGCGACAGATACGGGTGTCAACCTGCTTGCCCCCGGAAAGACGCCAAAGACCAACCTGATGTTCCTTACGTTCTTCGTGAATACCATCAAGGCCGTACATGACTACGCGGACATCATGCGCGCATCCATCGCATCGGCGCCGAACGATCATCGACTTGGAGCCAACGAGGCGCCTCCTGCCATCATCTCCGTGTTCATCGGGCAATATCTCAACAAGGTATTGCAGGATGTGAAGGAAAGGGTCGGCGACAAGTTCGACGAACAGGATGAAAGCATGCTGAAGATTGACATCCACAAGAGCATCCCGGAATTGTTGATGGACAATACGGACCGTAACAGGACCTCGCCATTTGCATTTACAGGGAATAAATTCGAGTTCAGGGCGGTGGGCTCAACAGCCAATTGCGCCAATCCCATGACGGTACTGAATACGATCATGGCCGAAACACTCAAGAATTTCAAGAAGGAAGTAGATACGCTGATCGAGAAGGGAGAGAAGAAGGAGATCGCGATCATGCACGTGATCCGCGAGTACATCGTGAGCAGCGAGAAGATACTCTTCGAAGGTGATGGATATAGCGAGGCATGGGAAAAGGAGGCCGAGAAGAGAGGCCTGCCGAATGTAAAGACAACACCACTTGCCCTCGACGCCATGGTGACCGATAAGGCCAAACACCTATTCGAGAGCAATGATATCTATACACACAATGAACTGGAGGCGCGCCACGAAATAGAATTGGAGAAATACATCAAGAAGGTGCAGATCGAGAGCCGCATCATGGGAGAATTGGCGACAAGTCATATACTTCCTCCGTCGATTCGCTACCAGAATCTCCTGGCACAGAATATCAAGGGTCTGAAGGAAGCCGGGCTGGAGGAATCGGCTTACAGTAATGCCAAGCAGATACTCGACAAGATATCGGAACATATCAACAAGGCCAGCGACCTGGTAGAGCAAATGATCAGGGCGAGAAAGATCTGCAATGCAATGGATGATACCCGCACAAAGGCCATCGCATACCAGAGCCAGGTGAAAGATGCCTTCTTCGATGAACTCCGGTACCATGTAGATAAACTGGAACTACTGGTCGACGATAAGGAATGGTATTTGCCGAAGTATAGAGAGATGCTGTTTTTGAGGTGAGCTGTTGAGTGAAGGAATTAGGAATTGGGCTTCAGTAGTAGAGACTTGGATTTTGGGTTTGCGTGGTATTAAATATTCAATATAGGATTAGGTAGAATAAGCGCAAAGGGCTTTAATTACGGGATAAGGATGCGGTATTTGATTCATCATACGATTAATTACTGAGTGAAAAAGT
>Ga0193753_10002548_pt1 | contig 14228 bp, 13 predicted proteins | sample H1c2metaG_FD_144925 | JGI IMG/M metagenome (GOLD analysis project Ga0193753, IMG submission 144925) | Soil microbial communities from a riparian zone of the East river system, Colorado, United States - H1c2 | ecosystem: Environmental > Terrestrial > Soil > Riparian zone | place: USA: East... | reverse complement strand
ATGACGGAAGGAATCCTCTGCTACCAAGCCTCCTCGTGGATAAGGGCGGGGCGCTCATCGCGGCGTTTGTTGATGGCGAAAACGGTCATATTGCGCGATGGAATGGCACCGAGTGGAGCCTTCTTGCAGATCTCGGCAACCTCGGTACTGCCTTCGATCCGGTCTTTCATCATCCGACTATGGCGATGGACGCTACCGGAAAGCTATACGTCGCCTACGTGGCGCGGATCACGGATGACTCGGTTGGCGTCTATGTGAAGTCTTTTGCGAATGGAACCTGGTCCGTCCCTGAGCTGGTCGACCAGGGAACATCTGAGAGCTATGTAGAAATCGCCTTGAGCACTTCTGGCGTGCCGTACGTGTCCTACCGGAACGGGACAAATGTATACGTTTCGTTGCGCTCAGCGGAAAAGGCGTGGGCTAAAGTTGGGGGTGCGGTGAATCCCCCGAATGAGACAGCCGGCGGCGTAAAGCCCGTTGTCGCGATTGACGAGGTTAACAGACCTGTGGTCCTGGGATGCTTCAACGGCCGGCAATTTCGCCGTTGGGACGGTTTGAACTGGCAGACTGTAGGACCGCTGATGCCCGGCAGTTGCGATGCAACGAAGACCTATCTAAAGAAAATTCAAGGCAATCATCTAATAGGGTTTTGGACAGTCCCCGACGCTCCAAGAGCAACCATTAACTTGGCCGATGTAACCGATACGACCTGGGTGCCGGTCGACAATCCGCAGGGCAACACGACTGACGCCTTTGCGTCGTCTCTCGCTGTCGACGCTAACGATATTCCAGTCATTGCTTGGATAGAGGACACTAGTCTCCATATAGGACGACTCAATCGTTAATTACGCCACTAACAACAAGTGAGGAAACACCATGTCTCTTATGACTTACAAAACACTGACGGCACTCGGTCTCTTGGCATTTGGACTAGGTGTCTCCTTCATGGGATGTTCGTCCGATGATTCGTCGACCCCGACGCCGACCCCCGACGGTGGTGGTGGTTCGGACACTGGCACGGGTGGCTCTGGCGTGACCCAGAGTGGTCAAGTTGTGGACTTTGCGCCAGGAGGAGGAGGAGCTGGCGTCGACGGAGTCACCGTTGATCTCGGTAGCGGAAGAACGACAGCCACGGGCGGCAACCCGAGAGGCTCATATACCATCAAGGTGCCGCAAGACACTCCGTTCAATATGCGGGTTTCGAAGGCTGGATACACGACTCTGCTAGAGCAAGAGTGGCAGTTGTCGGGTGATGCGGACCGTGCTCAAACACCGCTTCCAAACGCTCAGCTCACCGGCGCGCTCGTATCCGCTATCCAAGGGAATGCGGCCAATCCGCCCATTGAAGCGTCAAAGGGCGTGCTAGCTGTCGGCGTTCTCAAAGGTACCTGCGCCAGCGAAGCTGGCGCGACGATTCAGATCGACACGGGAACCACCGTCGACGCAGGGGCCGATGCGGGCTCCGGCGGCCCCAAGACGGTCTATTTCAAGGGCTCCCTTCCTTCTGCCGAAACGGCCACGCAGGATGGTGAAGGTGCGCTCGCGGCGCTTATCTATAACGTGACGCCGGGCGACAATATCAAACTTCTTGTGACGCCCGCGGCGACCTGCAACGTTGAAGATCCCGCCTTCACGGACCCCGTTGCGTCAAACATCAAATACACCGGCAAAATCACAGTGGAGGCGATCGGTGATCTCGCCAGCACGACCGCCACCCACGTGACGTCCTTCGCTCGCGTCTTGTTCTCGGCGAAGTGATCAGCACGCCTCGCAAAACCCCACTGCTCCCGATAAGCGCCATCCTCGCGATGGCGCTTGTCGCCTGCGCGCGCAAAGAAGACACGAAGCCCGCGCAAGACATGAACGCGCCGGCGCCTCCGGGAGCCTCCGCCCCTTCGCCCTCCGCTTCCGCAGCAGTAGCAGCATCCGCCGCACCGGCCGCCTCCGCGCCCGCAGCGCGCAACGATCTCAACGTCATCCTCATTTCGATCGACTGCCTGCGTGCCGACATGCCGTGGGCCGGCTACCCGCGGGCCATCGCACCGCGCCTCACCGAATTCGCGTCGCGTGCGGTCGACTACACGCATGCGTATTCGCTGTCCTCGTACACGTCGATGAGCGTCGGCGGCATCCTCTCGGGGCGCCTGCCGGGCGAGTTGAAACGCGACGGCTATTTCTTTGGCACGTATGCCAAAGAGAATCTCTTTTTCCCCGAGGTGCTCCAAGACGCCAAAGTCTTCACCTTGGCGGCGCACGCGCACGGCTATTTCAAAAAAGCGGGGCTCGAACAAGGGTTCGATTCGTGGGAAGTCGTTCCCGACTTGAAGTGGAACAACACGACGGACGAAAACGTCACGTCGCCGCAGCTCGAGGCCATCGCCGAACGCCAGCTCGCGGACCCGCGCACCGACTCGGGGCGCTTTTTCGCCTGGTTCCATTTTCTCGACCCGCACGACAAGTACATGCCTCACGACGGTATCGAATGGGGCAAGACGCTCCGCGACCGTTACGACGGCGAGATCACCTTCACCGATCGCTACGTCGGCAAACTCCTCGACTTCATTGCATCGCGCCCCTGGGGCCCGCGCACCGCCATCATCATCACCGCCGACCACGGCGAGGCCTTCGGCGAGCACAAACAATTCGTCCACGGATTCGAACTCTGGGAAAACCTCGTGCGCGTCCCGCTCCTCGTCTCCATCCCCGGAGCCGCGGCGCGCAAGATCGACACCCCGCGCAGCGCCGTCGATCTCGCGCCCACCATCGTCGACCTCCTCGGCGTCGCCCCCCCCGAAAGCCTCCTCGGCAAGAGCCTCGCACCCGAAGTCCGCGGCGCCCCCGAAGGCCCGCGCGACATCCTCATCGACCTTCCGGCCACGAGCGACAACGACCGCAAACGCGCCTTCCTCCACGGCAACCTCAAAGTCATCGCCTCGGGCGAATCCGACGTACCGCAAGTCTTCGACATCCAAGAAGACCCGGGCGAACTCACCCCCATCCGCGGCACCGACGCCTCCAAAGAAATCGTTGCACTCTACAAAGAGCGCCAAAAAACAATCCACGACGTCCCCCCCTTCAAATGCAAAGAGGGCTGCCTCAACGGCGGCTACCGCAAGAAGTAACTCTCCACCTTTGGTTCCACGTGTGTTGCCGAGGCTCAGCTCCCTCCCCCTGCGGGGGAGGGTTGGGGTGAGGGGAGCTGCATCATGCGTCGCGAAAGAGCTCGTCGACGGCGGCAATGGTCGCGGCTTGGCGGATCCAGCGCTCGAGCACCGACAAATCGGTGCACCCGAGAATTCGCACGCGAGCGTCGTCATCCATGGGCAACGCGCGCGCCTCGAGGAACGCAATCACGGCCCTCGCTTCTCCCTTGGCCACGCCGATAGCTTCTCCGATAGCTTCTCCCTCCCCGCGGTGTTTACGGGCGAAATCGCTTTGGTATTCGAATTGTCCGGATGCCATGAGTTTCTCCAACGCGGCTTTGGCTACCTGGTTGAGCGAGAGAAGAACGAGCTCTGAGTAAGGTAGCGCACGATCGTCCTCGAGCTCGTGGCAAACAGCGAGTGCCGCCTTGGCCATCTCGAGGGCGCGATCGGGTTCCTCCTTTTGTCCGTGGGCCATGACGCCGAGTACGGCGAGCTCAGGGGTTTGCCTGGCCTGAGCCGGATCGACGATGCGCGGAATGTCTTTTGGTCCCAGAACGAGCGGCGTCAGGCAGAAACCGGGATGCCCGATGGGGATGGGCGCCCGGGCCCAACGCGCGACACTTTCGTCGATGGTTACGATCAGGAGCACGACGTCACAATTCAACTTCGCGCGTGTGCCGGTCACGTAATGGGGCCATGTCCGGCGCTTGTCCGCTTTGGGGTCGAGTTGGGGTTCGACGATCAGCGCACAGATGGGTCTTTGGCCACGCTCGAGCACGATGACCAGATCGGTGGTGAAGGTGATTGGCACCGGCTCCGTGACGTCGGCCTCGCCGATGCGTGCGGACTCGAAGGCGGGGAGCGGAGCATGCAGCACGTCGCGCACGAGCTGGGCGGCGAGCGTGGGGGCATTTCGAAAGAGAAGAACGAGTCCCTCATGGGTGAGCGACGGCACGAACCGCAACCTACCGCGACACGGTGATGGCGTCACCGTGTCCGCCTTCCGCGCCTGAAAAACCACGGCGGACCAAGTCCGCCGTTGCGTTCAAGCGCGCGGCTCGATCGCTGCCCACGCTCGGACGTCAGCGTAGGAGTGATCGCGAGGATGACGAGGCTCACCATGTTGGAGAAACGCAATTCATGACGGCCGTGGCAAACGAAGGTGCACGCGCGGAGAGTGAGGCGCAGGAGACCGGGCCGGCGCCGGCGATGCCGTTGAAGGGGCTCTCGGGCCTCTTCTTTCTTCTCTCGACGCAGAAAATCCTGGTGGCGATTGCGGCGGTGAGCGCGATGTTCGGCGTCGCGTTGGGGCTCGTGCCGTTCTTTTGCGTCGCGCGAATGGCCACTGCGATTTACGCCGCGCCGCCTCGCCTCGATGAGGTGCGGGACCTGGCGGTGGTTGCGGTGGCGGCCGTGGCGCTCCGGTACGTGTTTGCGTCGCTGTCGAATGTCGTGGCGCACGTTGCGGCGTTTCGGCTGCTTCACGACATTCGCGTGCGGTTCACCAAGAAGCTCGGCGGGGTGCCGCTTTCGTTCTTCGCGACCCGAACGGCGGGCGAGTTGAAGCGCACGATGATGGACGACGTGAATCAGATCGAGGCCTTCGTGGCCCACCACTTTCCGGATGCCGTGTCGGCCATCGCGGTGCCGCTTTTGACGGTGGCCGCGCTTCTGACCTTGGACTGGCGCATGGCGCTGGCCAGCGTGATCACGGCGCCGCTCGCGCTCTTGTCCATGGCGGTGGCCATGCGGGGGCTCGGCGAGGCGCACCGGCGATGGTTGACCTTGCAGGATCGCACCAACAATGCGCTGCTTGAGTATTTTCGAGGCATCCACGTGATCAAGACGTTCGGCCTCACGGCCAAGAGCTTCGGCGATCTGTCGCGATCGATCGAGGAAGCGCTCACCTGGATGACCGACTTCATGAAGACGAACGGCCGAGGCTATGGCACCTTCAGTGCGCTGCTCGGTTCGTCGCTGGTGGCGCTCATTCCCATGGGCGGCTACTTGCACCTTCGCGGCTCGCTGTCGCTCGAAAATCTCGTCCTTTTTCTGGTGCTCGGTCCGCAGCTTCTCACCTCGATGAAGCGGCTCATGTTCGCGCACGGCAACGTGCAGCGCATCGAGGAAGGCAATGCCCGCATCGCCAACGTGCTGCTCGCCGAGGATCTCGTCTCGGGCGCGGGCCGCACGGCGCCGAATGACGACTCCATTGCCTTTTACGACGTTGGCTTTGGGTACGGCCCCGGAAAAGACGTGCTGCACGGGATCACCTTCGAGGCGCGCGCCGGCCAGGTGACCGCGCTCGTCGGGCCATCGGGCGCGGGAAAAACCACGCTCGCACGCATCGCGGCGCGCCTTTGGGATCCGACGAGTGGCAGGGTCGAGGTCGGCGGTGTCGATAGCCGCGAGCAGCCGCTCGATGCGCTGCTCGGGCGCATGTCGATCGTGTTCCAAGAGGTGTTCCTCTTTTACGGCACGGTCCGCGAGAACCTGCTCATGGCCAAACCCGACGCTACCGACGAAGAGCTCCATCGCGCATGCCGCGCCTCCCGCGCGCACGATTTCATCGAGAAGCTGCCGCGCGGCTACGACACGATGCTGGGCGAGCGCGGGGCGCGGCTTTCGGGCGGGGAAAAGCAGCGGCTCTCGATCGCACGCGCGGTCTTGAAGGACGCGCCGATCTTGATCCTCGACGAGGCCACCGCCTTCGCCGACGCCGAGAACGAGGCCCTGATCCAGGAAGCCCTGAGCGCGCTGGCCCAGGGGCGCACGGTGCTGGTGATCGCGCATCGGCTGTCGACCATTGCGTCGGCCGATCGCATCGTCGTGCTGGAGCGCGGACGGATCGTCGATCAAGGAACCCATGACGCGCTGGTCGCGCGGTGCGATTTGTACGGATCGCTGTGGCATCATCACACCGGAGCGCTCGACTGGGAGATGGCGTCGTGATCGGCCAGCTGGTTTCACTCGGCGAGAAGCTCGCCGATCAGAAGGAGCCGCGCCTCTGGCGTGGGCTCGGTTTCGCAGGTGCGGAGGCGGTTGCCTCGGCGATCCCGCTCGCCCTGCTCTTGGTGTTCGTGCGCCACGCGCTCGAGGGGCGCCTTTCGCTCGAGCTCACGGGTTGGCTCACCCTCGGAGTGATCGCGTCCGTGGTGGCGCGGATTCTGTTCGCGCGCCCGGCCATGAGCAACATCTTCGTCGCCACCCACGCGCTCATGGGGCGGGCGCGCATCCGCGTCGCCGATCACTTGCGAAAGCTGCCGATGGGATTCTTCACCTCGAAGCGCTCCGGTGATCTCGCGGGCATTCTCACGACCGACGTGAACCTGATCGAGGACATCTGGTCGCACCTGCTCGGTGTCTTCGCCGCGGGCTTTATTTTGCCCATCTTCGTGGGCGCGGGACTCTGCTTCCTCGATCTGCGCCTGGGCCTCGCCGTGCTTCTCACCTTGCCGGTGGCGCTCTTGGTCCTGCGCGCGACCACGCCGATTTTCGTTCGCCACATGGGCGAGGTTCTCGATGCGACGGCGGACGTGAACGGCCGCGTCGTGGAGCACGTGCAAGGCATCGCCGTGCTCCGCACGTTCGGGCGGCACGGGGAAGGGGAGGCGCGGCTCTTGGCTTCGATGGCGCGCCTGCGCGATGCACTCATTCGCGCGGAGGTCGCGCCGGCGCCGCTGCTATCGGTCTATGGCTTCACCGTGGAGATGGCCTTCGTGCTGGTGGCGTTCGTGGGGAGCCACTTGATGCTCGGTGGCTCCCTCGATGCGCCGACGTTGCTGGTGTTTCTGGTGGTGGCGGCCGGCGTGACGCGGCAGCTTTCCGAGCTCTCCGTCGCGTTTCTCATGTTGCGCGCGGCCGAGAGGGCGCTTCAGCGGGTGGAGTCGCTTCTGGCGGAAAAGCCGCTCTCCGAAACGGCGGGCGCGGGTGCGGGCGCGGTCGAAATCACGCGCTTCGACGTGGAGATCGATCGCGTGTCGTTCTCCTATGAAGGAGAGGGCGCGTATGAAGGAGACGGCGCGTATGAAGAAGAGGGCGCGTATGAAGAAGAGGGCGCGTACGACGAAGAGGGGCGCGCGATCGACGACGTGTCGGTGGTCTTTCCCGAGCGCCAGCTGACGGCGCTGGTGGGGCCTTCGGGCTCGGGAAAGTCGACCCTCGCGCACCTGGTCGCGCGTCTGTGGGACGTGCCCAAGGGCTCGGGTGCCATCCGCATCGGCGGTGTGGATTTGCGCGACATTCCGTTCGAGGAGCTCCATCGCCACATCTCGATGGTCTTTCAAGACGTGGTGCTCTTTTCGGGAACGGTCCTCGAGAACATCCGCGCGGGCAAGCCGACGGCCACGCGCGAAGAGGTCACCGCCGCCGCCATGGCGGCCCAAGCCCACGGGTTCATTTCGGCGCTCCCCGACGGCTATGACACCGTGCTCGGCGAACATGGAAACACCCTTTCTGGCGGGGAAAAACAGCGCATTTCGATTGCGCGCGCCATTCTGAAAGACGCGCCGATCGTACTCCTCGACGAGGCCACGGCGTCAATCGATGCGTCGGCCGAGGCCGAGATCCAGCACGCCATCGACGAGCTCACGCGAAGGAAAACCGTGGTGGTCATCGCGCACCACCTTCGGACGATCAAGCGCGCGCACCAGATCGTCGTGCTGTCGGGCGGCCGCATCGCCGAACGCGGCACCCACGACGAACTGATCGCCAAAGACGGCGCCTACGCGGGATTGTGGCGCGAGCAGCAGCGTGCCCGCGGGTGGAAGATTGCTTCGTCCGCTTCGGCCCAGCTCGCGTGATCGTCCGTATCGACCTCGGGCATTGGCGTCGACGACACGGTCCTTGTGCCATGAGGTTCTCCAGGCGGACTACGCGGTCTGGCGGGGCGCTTTTGTCTACTCGCGAAACAGTTCGTCGGTGGTCTTGACGGTGGCGACTTCGCGGATCCAGCGATTGAGAAGGGAAAGATCGACGCACGCCAGGATGCGGGAACGAGCGTCATCGCTGACGGTGAGAGCGCGCGCTTCAAGCACGGCAAGAACAGCCTTTGCTTCGCCTCTCGCTTCGCCTTCGGCCAGTCCCTCGGCGCGGCCAGCGGCGCGGTGTTTTCGAGCGAAGTCGCTTTTGAACTCGAACTGTCCGGATGCCATGAGGTTCTCCAATGCGGCCCGTGCGGCCTTGCTGAGGGAGAGGAAGACGAACTCGGAGTATAGCAGGGCGCGCTCGTCGTCGAGATGGCGGCAGGCGACGAGGGCGCTTTTTGCCATTTTGGACGGCGGCTTCGGTGGGCTCCATTTGCCCATGGGCCATGACGGACAGAACGGAAAGCTCGGGCGCGCGTTCCGCGTGCTCTGCATCGCGGACGACGGGGATGTTTTCGGGGCCGAGCACGAGCGGCGTTGCTCCTGGGGATGCTCGACGGAGAACTTCGGAGGGCGGGGTAGGGGGACTGGTTTTGGTTCGCCGGCTGGATGGATCCGCAAGATGCTTCCCGTACGCTCGCACGCGTTGCAAGCAACACACGGAACCCGCGGACGGATCCGGTGACGACGCAGGTGACAGAGGTTCGTGAGCGCCACGGTACGCATTCTCATCGCCGTGGCGTCATGGCGAGAAGATTTCGCAACGTCGCGAAATTTGCCGCTCCTTGGGGCCCGTCGCGACGCATTGAACCGCCAAGCCGAATTGGATCACGCGCCCGGCGCATTCTCTCTCGAGTACCCGGGGCCGGTCCGCGCGCGACTCTGGAGCGTGTTATCTTCGGGAGCTGACATGGAGTCCGATTTTCCTCACCTGAAGCGAGCTCCGATTCGGGAAGCCGTTCTCGATATCGAGGTCGACGCTGGCCCGGCGTTCACGATCGAGCTCATTGGCGACTTCGTAGAGAAGATGAAGGCAGAGTTTCCGAACCCTGGGCCGATTCGCGCGGTCCAGGCCAAAGTTGACCTTTCCGGCAACGAGTTGGGCATATCGTCGAGCGCGCCGGAAACGCTCGGGTCGATTTGTTGGGACGAGTCAAAGACGCGAGCGGTGCAGGCACGGCGGGACGGTTTCACTGTCAATCACGTCCATGCCTACGAAACGTGGATCGCCTTGCGGGAGCAAGCGCGTCGGCTTTGGCAGGAGTACGTCCAGATCGCATCGCCCGTTCGTGTCGTCGGGTGCACCCTCCGATACATCAATCGGCTCGAGCTGCCTGTCGACATCGGTGAGAGTCTGCTGACACGTCCGGAGATTGCGGCCGACTTACCACAGCTCCTCGACGACTATTTCATGCGCGTGGTGGTACCGTTTGCGAATGACCGAAAGGCCGCAGTGACCGAGGCGAGCGAGCCACTTGGCGATTTGTCTGCAATGAGCCGGGGGGTTATCGTAGATATCGAGGCCTTCTCGAAACGGGTCTTCGATATCGGTGATGATGCGATATGGCAGGAGTTCGAAGAACTCCGTACAATCAAGAATATTTGCTTCTTCAAATCTCTCAAGCCGAAGATATGGGAGACGTATCGATGAGTGCTCTTGCGTTATCCTTGAAGACCAGCCACTCGCAGGAAATGTTCGCGTCGCCGCCCGCACTTGGAACGGACGCGCGGTCGCTTGCGAAAATCGAACAGAGGATGCGAGCGATGCCAGGCGTACGGCTTGCGCCGCCTTTCGACGCGCTCTCGGATGAAGCTGTTCGAGCGGTCGTGGGTCGTTGGAATCGACCCTGCGAAGGGGCCTTCGAGTTGCTTGCGCTACGCTTCCCGAAAGATCTTGCCAGCGTAATTCAAACAAGCGGCCTGGGGATTGCCGACCTGACGTTTGCGGCCGAAGCTCTTGGTCGAAGTCACTTGAGCCATCTTGTGCGCTCGACGCTGGTTCCTCTTCTGGGACATCCGTCAGCGATTGTTAGGGAAGGTGCCATCTACGGACTGCAGAGGCACCTCGATCTAGAGCTTCGGATCGAGCTCGAAGGGCTCGCCGCTGCGGACTCGAGTCCTGCCGTTCGAGCCGCGGCTGAGGACTCCCTGGCTGACCCGTGAGCCGCATTGTCGTGAGGTTCGCGAAGCGCAAGGCGGCATGGGAGACGGCCGACTTGGGCCAGATTCGAGACGTCGAGTTCAAAGACAAGGACGGCGACTACGATCTCCGTCCCTCCGTCTACGAGATAGATGAAAAACAGATTGTGCAGGCGTTCGCAGAACATGCGGCGACCGCCCCAATTGACCCGCCCCGGTCTGCTCTCGGGATCGATTTTTCCGGAGTCCAATTCCCTTTGCTAAGAAAGCCTGGAGGTAAAAGATTTGCACTAATTCGCGAGCAACATCGCGAGGTCGAACTTGACTCACAGTCCGACCTCGAAGACATGATTGCTACCGTCTGTCGCGATCTGAGCGCTCGTAGACGTGACGTGCCGAAATCCGCTGTCTACAAGTACGTTGGCGGTCAGCTCGAAGCTGCGGATCACGAGTGGATCGACATCGCAGAGTCGGTCGACGCGAAGGATTGGCTCAAGAGGATTGCTGAGAGGAGCAAATAGCGAGGGGAACGAGCCGTGCAGACTGCGCGACCGTTGACGCTCTCGTCGACCGCAGAGACGCGAGGCCGCATCGCGCTGCAAATCTACTAAGGGCATGCCCCGTACGCGAACATCGCGGTCGCCCGCGGGTTGACAACTACTACAGTAGTACTAACATCTTAGTTATGCCGAAGGATGCGACCGAAAAGACGCCCATGCTCACGCGTGCGGAGTCCGAGGTGATGCAGGTGCTCTGGAGGAGCGAGAGCGCGACGGTGCACGATGTGGTCGAGCAGATGCCCCGGCCCGTGGCCTACACCACCGCGCTGACGATCTTGCGCATCTTGGAGCAAAAGGGCTACGTGCGCCACGAGCCGCATCCCGATGGTGGGCGCGCGCACGTCTACAGGCCCATGCACGCCGTGGCCAAGGTTCAGCAGCGCCACGCGCGCGATTTGGTGGACCGGCTTTTTGGAGGCCGTGCGGAGAGTCTCGTCGTCGGGCTGCTCGAAGACGAGGCGTGGACGCGAGGTGAGCTCGAGTCGCTGAAAAGCGAAATCGAGGCTCGGTTGAAGGCGGAAGGGCGGAGCGCGGAGCCCGTGCGCGAACCGCGTCCGCGTGCGAAATCGAGCAAACCTCATGGATAGGCTGACGTTGGCAACGCTCGGACTGGGCATCGCGCTCGCGTGGGCTTCGCTCTTTGCGTGCGCGTTCGTTTTGCGGGTGCCTTTCGCGAGGGGCGGTAAGCGTGACGCCGCGCTGGCATCGCCTTCGTACCTGCTGGGCCATCGTTGGCAAGCGGTGTGGCACCCGCCGTGGTCGGAGGCTTCGCCCGTACGCGCCGCCGTGAACTGGGTGCGGCCGTGGCTCGGCTCGTCCGCGTGGCCGGCGTCTCCCCTCGGACGCGTGTTCGCGGGCGTGGCCCTTTTATGGGCGCTCTTGGTTGCCATTTCATTCGTGCGCGCGGTGGTGGGCCATGCCCGCCTCCTGCGCGTGTGCGGTCGTGCGACCGAAGCTCCTGCATCGGTGCGAGCGCGTGCCGCCCTCGTGGCGCAGCGCCTCGAGATGGTCCTGCCGGACGTCATGGTCTCGGACGAAACGGACGTTCCCTTTGCGATGGGCGTTCTCTCGCCGCGCATCGTGCTGCCGCGCAAAGAGCTGGTCACGTTGTCGGACGAGCAGCTCGACTTCGTCCTGCATCACGAGCTCGTGCATATCGAACGCGGCGACCTTCGCGTAGCACTCCTCGTGGGCCTCGCGCAGCTCGCATTCACCGGGCACCCGATGCAGCGCGGCTTCCTTTCCGAGATCGCATGGTCGCGCGAGGCCAGCGTCGACGCCCGCGTGGCCGCGGACAAGCCATTGCAATATGCATCTTTTCTCCTGGAACTCGCCCAGCGCATGTCCATGGGCCGCCCCATGGAGGGAACCCTGCGCATGGCCGACTCGACCCTGTCGCGCCGCATCGCGCTTCTCTTGTCCTCGTCGCGCACCACACACGCCCCAACGCGCACCCAAAGACGCGCCGCCGCACTCCTCGCCGCCTCGGGCGCGGGTCTAGCCGTCTCCGTGTGCCTCGCGCCCGCCTCGTGGGCCGCTGCACCCTCGGCACCAGCCGCCGTGGAGGCGCTCGCCGCGGCCGCGCCGGACCAGCCCTCACCGCCGACAGAGCGCGCGATCCCGACCGCCCACACGTGCGATGGAGCCGGCGGCCCAAAGTGACCTCCGACTCCCTCTTTGGGAGGGCTGTGGGGAGGGGTTCCAGCGAAGGGTTGGGAAGAACTTCCGGCGAGGGGGTTGGGAAGAGGGGCGAAGCTCAGCACGCCCCGAGCCGAGCTTCAGGCCCCCTCCCCCTTCGGGGGAGGGCTGGGGAGAGGGAGCCGAACCTCGGAAGAGATCACCTCATGAGCGCCCGAAATTCCTCACGCGCTCTAGGATCTTGCTCAATCTTGGCCGCCGCGCGTACCGCGTCGCGCGACCCCTGTGTATTCCAGATCCACATGCCCTCGGCCGCACCGACCCGCACGAGTGCATCTTGGTCCCGCAGCAAGGTCGCGCTCACCTCGAGCATCTCGGATGTTGGCATCGTCCCGCGAAGTAGCATGAGCGCAAAATAGCGTAGCGTGGGGGTCTTCGCATGCACCGCAATCGGCCAGACATCCGCGGGTCTTGTCAACGGCTTATCATCGACCATATCCCGGAGAGCGTCGCCAACGACGCCCCATGACGCCTCTTCCTCACGGGTGAGCAAGGAATACGCACTTGGGCTTCCCAGGCCGGTAATAAGATCGACAAATTCCCTCCCATACTCTGGCTTCTGAATGCGTGATTCATAAAATAACGAATATGTAAGAAGGTGATTGTGTATGTCCGGCGGCGCGAACATCCGCCCATCTGTCTCCGTCCCGACCTCGGGCGCAGCGGTAAGTACCTTCGATTGGCGCGTTTTCGACGAACCGCTACCGTGGGCCCACTCGTGTCGTTCCGCGAGAACCATCGGGCTCGGATTTGATGTCAGCGCAAAGCGTCTGAATACTTCGGCAGAATCAAGGATGGTTCCGTCCCGCAACTCTCCCTCAATGTGGCTCTCATCTCTGTTTAGATCCGTAACCCAGTAAACGCGCACGCCATACGGTTCATAGCCGGTTGTCTGCGTTACTTTGATACCGTGCCAGCCTTCGTGGCTCTTCACGACGGCTGATTCCCTGAAGGGCGCCGAGCAGAATGAATACTCCGCTGCGCCGAGCGGCATCGCGAGCGCGACGGCCAAGCCAGCCAGAAGGTGGCACCGGTCACCTCGTACGGCGCGTTCGCAATCGGCCGATTCAGAATGTCGAAAAATTTGATCGTGATGTCCTCGATCTTTTCGTCGACGGGGGCTTCGGGCGCGCGCTCCTCGGGCGTTTCCACCTCGGGAAACGGCCAAGGTACTTCGTAGCGTTCGAACTCGAGAATTCGCGCTTCGACGGCCGCGTAGAGTACGCGCTCCAGCTCCCACCGGAAGCCGCGCAGGAGTCGCTGCGGGTCGCGCGTCGGACGCGGCAGCTTTTCGCCGAGGCGCGTTCCCATGAGGGTGTCGTAGATCGAAATGAGATCGCTCGCCGTCTCGTCGAACCTCGCCCGCGAGTCGTCGAATGTGAAGCCGACGAGGCGAAAGATGGGGTCCTCGGGGAGGTCGAAGCGTGAAATGGGAGTGGGCCCTCTCTCCTCCATCGGGACGATACGGAATCGCCACTCTTGAAAGAAGATATCGGTTACACGCCATTCATTTCCGAATCCCCACGCATGACGCGGACACTAACCGGTTTCGCCGGGGCCGAACAAGGTGGAGGGAGATCCACGAAAATCAATTGGGCATCGCCGAACTCTCGACGCGATCCGAGCAGAATTTCGCGTCGTCGCGAAAGTCGCCGTGCGCATCTCGTCGGCGTAGTCGAGAGCTGCCGTGAGGTAACCCCGCCAAACGGCTGCGCCGACCTACTCGAACGTGAGAACGTGGCGCAGCCGTGCCGGCTTCGGATTGGGCACAACAAGCGTTGCCAGCCCGGCGATTGCGTTCGCGACGTGCGCATCCAGCG
>Ga0193753_10002546_pt1 | contig 14239 bp, 32 predicted proteins | sample H1c2metaG_FD_144925 | JGI IMG/M metagenome (GOLD analysis project Ga0193753, IMG submission 144925) | Soil microbial communities from a riparian zone of the East river system, Colorado, United States - H1c2 | ecosystem: Environmental > Terrestrial > Soil > Riparian zone | place: USA: East... | reverse complement strand
ACTCCGGTACGAGTGAGCGAATGAGGGTGTAGCGGTTTTTGATGTTGGCGTCTTTGTGGTCGCCGGGGGACCAGGCGGTCCACACGCCGGCGTCGTCACGCGTACCGGAGTTTTCCAAGACCCAACGGACCATGCGGAGGGTCGCGGCGTCGTGATCATCGCCTGCGGCGCGGTAGTGGGCGTAGTGCTCAACGCCGGAGGCATACAGGCCGCCGAACATTAAATGTATTCCGCGGGATTTGGGGGACCATTGGTCGATCATTTGGTATTTATAGAGGCGGGGGCAGGTTTTGAGCCACGAGAGGCTCGTGGAATCCCAAGCAATCTGCCAGTTCAGAATGTTACTCGAAAACGGAGAGCGTATATCCATTACTCAATCCCTTTCCAAGTACGTCCGATTTTGATAAAACTAATTGCGGTTTGGCCCACGCCGTAAATGTTCGCTATCCACGCTTGGGACTCAAAATTGGCAAGTCTGCGTCGGATATCGCGAACATCTTCGATGGTAAGTTTCCGCCTTCCGAAGGAGGATTTGCGGGACTGTCTTTCTTTGGCCTTCATGTCATCCATGTTATCTTGACGTGTGCCGAGGAACAGATGTTCAGGATTAACGCACGCCCTTACATCACAGCGGTGAAGCACCCAAAGACCTTTAGGTATGGGACCTTTGAACAGCTTCCAGGAGACGCGATGCGCCGGTTGTTGCCAACCTTCAAAGGAAGTTGCGCCGTACCCCCCTCCGGCGGTAGCGCCTGTCCAAATATGACAACCGCCCCACTCTTCCGACTTATCAACGTGCAGGTTAAAACGCACGTCATCGGGAAGGTAAGGTTCGTGACGCTTACGTCCAGTTCCGGAAGGGCGAGAAGCGACGCTCATTGAACAACCTGCCAATTGGGAATGTTGGTGGAGAAGGGGGATTTGGCGGTCATGAGCGGTCACCGGCGGGTGGGAACAGGGCCTTGTCGCGCTCGAACTGGTCGGCGGCCTCGGCGCGATCCTTGATGGCGAAGCGCGGGCAACTCGGCGTGTGCTGTTGGATCAGAACAAAGCGCCCATCCTCCATAGCGCTCACCGTCCGATAGCGGTCGCCCACGTTGATCGGATCGTTGCAGAAGGTGCAAAGGATTGGTCCCTTGCGGCGCGTCGAGACCTTCTCGGATAACAGCCGCCAGTCTGGCGCGCCGTCGTCGCGGTCCGGGATTTCGGCGGCCTCTCGGAAGGCCCAAAAGCTCCCGCTCTGCATCACAGGTCACCCGCCAGAGCGGTGCGGCCGGCGTCGGTGATCTCGTAGCTGCCGCCAAACCACGAAGCGGACTTCCACTTCAGCAGGCCTCGCCGGCTGAGCGCGCTGGCCGTTGGGTTGGTGATGCTGCTGCGCTCCGGCGTGTGACGTTCCCCAGCCGCAATCTTCGCCAGCAGCGCTCGCATCCGCTTCGTCAGCTTCACCCGCTCAGCCGACATCAGCGGCATCCTCTTGACTGATTTTGGCCCTCAGCATCGCGGTGAGGAGGGCGAGGGCTGGGGTGAGCCCGGTGGCGTTGTAGTGATCGGGAGTGTCCGCCCCACCTACCTCAGCCCAGCCGCCACGCTTGGCGTACTTGGTGACCTTGCACCATGACCCCGGCAGCACCCGCTCACAGAGCGCTAGGGCGGCGTCTAGGGACCGCGTGTAGGCTCGCGTCGGCCCTCCGTTTGTAGGGCGCGTGGCGAACACTTCCTCAAGCGTCCGATCTATGCTGTCCAACGTGGCGATATCGGGCCGCTCGCCAAGCGCTTCGATGCGCGCCAAGATGCCGTTGTAGAGGGTCATGGGGTCCGCTCCGACTGCGGCAGATACCAGATGGCCGTGCACCAGGGCTCGCCGCGATAGTCCTTCTCGACGACGTGAGGCCCTTTGATCTCCAGTTTGTGGTACTCGTTCTCGGTCATGATTTTGTGCGCCGGTCCGAGGGGGACAACCATGAACTTAGGCGCTTCCGGGTCGCAAGAAAGCCCGAAGGCACCCTCAAGCAGGCTGCTGGCGTAGTCGCACCGGGCGAACATAACCGCCTCGGTGCTGGAGGTCTGGGCGTCAGCTTCCCGCCGTCCGAACCATTCGCAAAGCGTCGTCAGCGCCTCCAGCGCACACTCAGCCGCGCGCGGGATCAGCTCCTCAGTCGTACTCTGGGTCATAGTCATCCTCTGGTGATCTGAGTTCGTCGGCGCGCATCGATAGCCCGTCGGCGTTGTTGAAATAGAGGCCACAAAGAGGACCGCCGGGGCCTTCGGCGCCGCTCAGCTCGCGGCGCTCAAGCGCCTTCGCGACCGCGTAGTCGGCGCACTCACTTCCCCGCATCCTCAATCAACGCCTCTTCCGCCTCGCGGTAGACTAGGGCGAGGAGGTTGTCGAGGAGGCGGATCACATCCTTGGAGGAGGTGTCCACGCCGTCGAGGAGATTGTGGGTCACTACGCGTTTAGTTTTATCATAGATGTCGCGAAACGGCGCTTCTTCGCCGGGAAGAATAGTTTCAAGTGTGTCGAATAACACCGTCTCGATGGCGATGTCTTCGACGCACTCGGCCTCGGGGGGGTCACCCCCGCTGGCATAAGAGGGCGGGGTCATGGGGATTGCGGGTTGGTAGACGCCGGTGAGGTTGAGGGTGAGTTCGACGGCGATAGAGGCGGAGACGGGGGTGGAGCGGGTCATCAGAAAGAATCCTCATCAAGGGAGTCAAGGTAGGCTGCGTGTTCACCTTCGCCGCGCACCCAAGCATCTGCGCACTCTTTGCAGAGTTCTTCGCCGTCGAGATTGGTTACGGAGAGGCGGTCGGGGTGGTTGATGCAGTAGAGAGGCTCAGATGTCATTGAGGTCAATCTCCGAAACGGGCTTGTCCAACACGGCGGCTACGGAGGAGGGGACAACGCCGGGAGGGGTGCGTTTGGCTTTGGGGGCGAGGGATTTGGCGGCCTCCTCCGCGAGGAAGGCGTTGCGGCGGCGGCGGAGTTCGGTCACGAGCACGACGAGTTCGGCGTCGGACACACTCGTCGGGTCCGCTTCGAATAGGCGCGTGAGAGCGTCTGGATCGACGATGTTGAGGGGGGAGGGCGTGTCAGTCATCGTTGGCGGGCTCCGCGTCGTCATCCCCCGGCCAGGAGTCCATACACTCGGCGCAGATTAGGGGCATCCCGTCGGGGGTTGTGTCACAGCCTTCATCGCTGTCGCGGAGGTTGTCGCAGGAGTGGCAGAGGAACAGGCTCACTGCGCGACACTCCAGTCAATGAGGCTGGTGGCGAGGTAGTGGTCGAGGACGGTGACGGCCATGTCGCGGGTGATGCTAAGGTAAGGTATGTTTGTCGTTGCGAAACAAAGCTCCTGGCCTTCGTCGAGGGACAGTCCCAACCCGGCATAGACCGCCAATTCGTCATCTGTGCGCGCTATCGCCCTCGCCCAACCGAGGATGCACATAGGCGTTTTGCAATCATGGATTTCGAGTTTGGCTATGTTCCCCGTGAACTCTTTGGGAAAAGATTCCACGTAATTGAACATTCGCGCGGGTTGGGTCGCGATGAGGTTGCGAAGGCGCAGCATGTTTTGGCGCTCTTGGGTGATAGGCGAGGGGACTTCAGTGATGGTGAAATGTTCGGCGTCGTAGGCCATTGGGGGTCAGGGCTCCAGTTACGGAATGGGGGAACGCGGACTAGGCAATGAAATCGGGGGGCGGCGCGCGGGTTATCGAGTTCCTTGAAGTGGGCCGCAACGCGTGCAGGAGCGAAGGCGAGGCGCGCCCGGCGAGCGGGCTTGTGGAAGCTTGACGAGCGGTTTGTGAGCGCATTTGGGGCAAGCGGCCATCAGTCTTCGTCCTCAGCAAACGCAGCGTTCCACTCTTCAACGGTCGCGCCGGTGAGGAGGAACACCCGTTCATCGCCGGTGAGGTGGAATATGGCGGTTTGGATGTACTCGCCCGATTGCCACCGGTCCCAGGCCTCTTGGGTGAGGGGGAGTGAGAGTGTGTTCCACTTGTTGGAGAAGAGAGACAGCACGGAGACGTTGGCGTAGCCGTCCGAGGTCCACTCTATTTTTCGTTCGGGTTGGAGCATTCCGGGCATTGGCGGTTCCGTTGGTTAAAGGTGTGAGGGGGAGTGAGTACGCCCTAAGTGTTTCACCCCACTCCCCCCGCGACCTTTCTAGTACGCAGTACTAGATAGTCACCATATGGTGACTAGACCGCGCGCTTCTCTGAAACTTGGGGCACGAGAGCACGCAGCGGTGGGGTTAAGCCTTCGGCGGCTGAGGCGGAGGCGTGGCGGGAGCCGAGAGCGCGGAGGCCTTGTTGAGGTCGAGGTCCGCGAAGCTTACGCTCGCGAGACCCATTGCGGCCTTCAGCTCCGTCTTGAGTTTGTTGGTGTTGGCCTCTTGGACGCGGCCCACGATGGCGCGCTCGGTTTCGAGGATGCGCTTGTGTTGTTCGGAGGGGACCGGGCCGACAACCCAGCCCCAGAGGTCGTTGGACTCGAAGTTGACGGGCACGTCAGCGATGCCGATTTTCTTGACCTTGGCGACTGTCATGCCGTGGCGGGTGGAGGTGGTGACGATCACGAGGTCATCGACCTTGACGTTGGGGTCGAGGCACTTGAAGAACTTTGAGTCGGAATTGTTCTTATAGTTCTCGGGATCATATTCGACCATGCAGGGGCGAATGGAGTCTTCGACAAGCATGACAGAGGCGGTGGGGTTCATGGGGTTGGGTCCTGGTGAGGTTGATGGGGTGGGGGAGTATGAGTGAGTTTTACCTTAGAGCTTCACCGTACTGTGCCCGCGCACTGAGGGCACTCATACTCGATCCGCAGCGCCGGTGGTCTAGGCTGGGCCGGAATCCTCGTCACTCCCTTGGGCTTGGTCGGGGTCATTCGGAGAATTCCGGGTTTGGGGTTCAACACGCTTGGTCAACATCCAGGCGCGGAGATCGGCGTAGGTGTATTTGACGCTGTTGCGTCCGATGCGGTAGAACGGAGGGCCGCCTCCTTTGGTGCGATAGGAGACGAGCGTGCCGGGAGCTAACGAGAGGAGAGCGGCGGCTTCCTCAGTGTTACACCACTCCGAAGGCGGAGGCGTTGGGATGGCGTCGGTGTCGTTCATTGGGGTAAGGTAGACTAGGGAGAATTCCCTGTCAAGGGTCTTGGATAAGGGGAGTTGAGGGCGGGTGAGGGCTACTGATGGTGCTCGCCGTGCCCCGACCTACCACTAATAGACGCGCATCGATAATCGATACGATACCCTACTGGCGGGGTAGGAGTGACGCTACGCCTGTTCGCGACGCAGCCGGTTGCAGTAGGCGTGAATGAGTGCCCGCACGGCCTCATTGACGTGGCCGGGGCCGAAGGCATCACGCAGGGTTAGTAGGTCTTCGGCGTTCACGCGCCATTTTACGGATGTGGTGATGACCTTAAGGGGCGCAGGCACAGAGGTTCACTCCATCGCTATCCGGTTAGGGCCCATCACCCCTGCATCCTGTGTGGCGGCGGGGCGGACGGCGTAGGAGGTCCGGCACACGCGCCTTCGTGACGGCCTTGGTGCGTGCCGCCACACCTGGGACACAGGTCTTGAGGGCTCCCATCGGCCCCGCCCGTGGTGGGTGTGATCCAAAAGTGCTCAGAGGCGAAGACGCCCGACACGAAACGCCCGCTTGCTATGGCGGCCTCAGCGTCTTCCTTGCGCGCGTAGCGGATCGCTCGCGACGCGTCGATGGTCCAGCCCCGCTCAGGGTGCCACCATCGCGGCTGGGAGTCGGGCGATAGGGGCCATTCGACCAGCCAGCCGGTCTCCTCTGCCGGCGGTTGGCCATAGCGCTTCCGCAGGATTGTCGCGATGGCTGTTTGGCAGTCTTCAATGGCCGTCGCTGTGATACGCGAGAGTTCGGCGTCGAAGCGTGTCGGCCCAGCGAGCTTTTTCCTAAACACCTCGACAGCTTGCGCCGCGAAGGTGCCAGAAGGCGGATCGTTCCAATCGCTCATCACGCGCTCCTAAATCGAGTGGTCACAGGTTCACTCCTCAGGATCAGGAGGAGGGTTCACAACCCACAGGACGTTCGGCCCGAGGCCGGGTCCGTCCCCCGGCGCGGCGGTGCGAAGCTGCAACTTCGCGATGGGGTGGTGGGGGTCGCCTGAGGTTTCCTTGGCGCGGGCGGCATAAAGCAGGCTCTTCAACCTCACGGGATCGGGTGTGGCGATCCAGATGCCGAGGGGTTCCGGTAGCGCCCTCCACCAAAACGAGGTTAGCTCGGCGTGAGTGGGCATTAGTCCACTTCCACGATCACTTGAGGCCAGGAAACTGTGCCGTCCTCATACCAAGGATCGGGTTCTTGCCAACGAAGGGTTTCGGAGAGGGTAAAGGTCCAACCGAGTTGTGAGTCGTTCAAACGTGCGCAGAGGTCGTTAATGCAGGAAGAGCAACCGCCATCTGCAGTAGATACGACGGCTGCAATTGCCCGCGCTTGGGTTTCGGTGAATGGAACCACGCGTCAGGCCGCCATCGGGAGCAGGACCAATGGAACCTGCTCCCGATCTTGTAGGGCGGAGATGAGCAGGGCGAGCGAGGGGGCGACGACGAACGCTCCGCCGACATACGCGGAGAACACAGTCGCGCCTTCGTCGTCGGGTTCGTTCCACTGCACAACTCGTGCGCCGTAGTGGGCTTCCAAGTGTTCACGCATTACACTGCTCCTTTACTTAAAGGGAAAAGCCCCCGAAGTTTCCTCCGAGGGCTTCCCATTTGAGCGTAGGTGGTTGACGTGAGTGGGTGGGTTCAGGCTTGGGGAGGGTGAGCCCCTCCGTCTAACGTGCCACGCTCAATCAGCGGCGCGGGTTACGCGGCTTCGTCGGTGGCCTCCTCTTCGCCATCGTGGGCCGACGCGGGAGCGTCGATGCCGTCTAGGAGGTCATCGGACGCGGAGTCCGAGCCCGCGAGGGCGTCGATCTGGGCCTGCGCCGTGGCGCGGAATTCGTCGCCTTTCGCCGCGAGGTTCTTGGCGAGGAGTTCGGCCCACTTGGACTTGTACTGCGGGTCGGAAGGGGCGGCCTTGGTGAACGCGCCGACCTTGAAGCCCTTGGCGATGATGCGGGCCTTCATGTCTTCGGCGTTGAGGAAGTTCACGGTGCGGGTCAGGGCGTCGTGGCCGGAGGCGGTGCCGTCGCCGCCCCGGTTGCTGACGCCGAGGGCGTAGTCGGCGTACTTCTCGGCGAAGCGCGCCGCCATGTCCCAGCCGAGGCCGGTGGCGTCGATCTTGGACTTGGGGTTGGCCTTGTTGTGGGCCTCGACGGCGCGGCGCACGTCCCCGGCGAACTGGTTGCCGACGACCGAGGCGACTTGGCCGTTGAGGAAGGTGGCTTCGTTGGCCGAGAGCGCGTGACCTGCGCTGAAGGGCGCGGGAACGGTGAACGTGTGGTCGGCGAACTTGCGGGTGATGGTCGGGGTGGAGGTGTCGAAGGTGGGCATTGGGGTTGGGTTCCTGAGGTTTGAGCGGCGAAGGTGCCGCGAGGGGTTAACTGACGCTGCTCACTGTGAACTGCGCGGGGGCGCGTGTCAAGCGCGTGTGAAGGTTCGGCGAGGGATTGTCAAGCGGGTCCGTGCGAAAGGAGAACGGCTATCGGAGCGCTCAGTTCTCCAAACTCGGATCGGCCACAATGTGCCGCATATCCACGCCCCCGATGCGGAGCTGTTCGAACAGCGTCGGGGGAAGGGCCATCGGATGGCCGTAGGTGCGGGCGAAAGTGTAGCTCTGGGCTTCGATCACGCCCCGCTCGGCCTCGGTTAGGTTAGCGTGGGGGTTCAGGGCGTCGAAGCGGAGGTTGGGGTTGGGGCGCTGCGTCATAGGTCCTCCAAATCGAGCCGCGACACGTCAATGACGGCGGCGCGGCGGTTGCGGGCGTGATCGGCCTCGGCGGCCAGTTGGCGGGCTGAGGCGGCGGCTGCGGCGCGGCGGGCTTCACGGGCCGAGCGGTCGTCGGGGGCGAGGCTGGCGGTCTCGCAGTCAGTGAGGGGCGAGAGGATGCGGCGGACGAAACCGGGTTCGAGGCGCTCGGCGCGCATGAGGTGGCCGATGACCGTTGGGTCCGCGTGCATGGCCTGTGGCCCGCCGTAGAGGTGGAGGATGAAGGCGTTTTCGGCCGGGGCGAAGATCATGTAGGGGACGCCGACGCTGTCGTGGCCGCCGATATGGCCACGCGGGGGGATTGAGGTGCGGAGGGTCATTATGAGGATGGGGGTTAGCATTACCGCCCCCCAACCCACGCAAACCCAACCGCCAGGGCGAGGATCAGCAGCGTGCCGATGAGGTTGCCGAGGGCGCGGCGCGTGCGGGCGCGGTGGATGGCGGAGTGGGGTGGGCGGGTCACGGTTGGCTCCTAACGTGCCGCAGGCCGACGGCGATGGAGAAGAGGATGGCGATGAGTTGGATTGCGTGGCCCATCATGCGGTGACTTCCTCAAGCTTCCACACGCGTTGACGCGTGGTGCGGAGTTCCCAGACTTGGAAAGCTTCGACGTTGCCCTCGGCGCAGAGGCGTTCGCCTTCACGGATTGCGTACTCAACGGCTTCGGTTGTGTCGGTGTCAACATAGTCCCCGTTGAAGGCGATGAACTCCCGTTGGCCGACTTCGCGTATCATGAGCTTGGCGGTCATGACGAATGACTCCACTTCGGCCCGCCGAGACTGATTGGGCGCGGGTGGGTGGCCTGCCACGCGGCCAGGACCGCGAGGGCGATGCGTTGGGGGCGGGTGAGGGTTGGGTACGGTGTCCATTTCATTTGGGCGGCTCCTGAGGGTTGAGTGTTTCGGCTGAGTGATAGTGTTACGCTTACTGAGTGCGAGTGCAAGCTCTTTCGGCAGACGTGAGTGTTCGGCCCTTCGGGCCTCCCTCCGCGATTACGCGTTGTGTAACCAGCTGGTGACGCAAAGGTGGGCCATCGTGCAAATATCTTCGTGAGGCGTGGCGGGATTTTCTCGTTTGGTTTCCAGAATTAAGGAAGCGATAGCATCCGTAATCTTCCAAAACACTGCATTCAGATGTTCGTTGTCTGCGTACGCGAGTTGAGCATCTACAACAGAGCTTTGTGTGTATGTTGGAATTTGGGCCATTAAAGGGTTCCTGAGGGCTGATCGGGAGAACGGTTATTGGACGGGTGAAAGGAGTGCGCTTGGTGAGTGCGCTTAGTGAACCCCCCGCGTCGCGTAGGCGAGGAACATCGGCCCGGCGGTCCAGAGGGTGAGGTTCAGCGCCCCCGCGAGTGCGAGGTGGCCCCAGTGCCGCCCGGTGAGCGCCCAGATGAGGTAGGCCGCGAGGGGGCCAATGGACAGCGCCGAGGCGATGGCGAGTTTGCGGGTCATGCGCGCGGCTCCATATACACCTTGCCGTCGTCGCGGAGGGTGAGGGTGAGGGGTGGGAATTCTGCATGATTCCCCGCTCGGCGGTCGTGCCAGAAATACGCCCCTAGCAAGACTTCCGGATGGCCCGGCATGACGCCCAGATAGCGCCCCGTCGCCGCCCCGCAGTCCTTCAGGATCGCCGCAAGGGTGGAGGGGGCGAGGTCTGAAAATACGGAGACGCAGCGTGGCCTATCAGCCCGAGCGTTGTACCTCCGGGAGGTCTCAAATAACTCCGCAAACATCGCCTCGACGTACCCTTGGGCGAAGGGAGAAAGGTCGGACCATAGGGTGCTGACGAAGGTCTGGCCAGCCGCGTTCTTGTGAGGCGCGCAAACCGCGCCCGACGTATCCAAGGTGAACTTGGCCATTATCGCTTCCCCTCCAAAACATGCAATTGGGTGATGAGTTCGCGGTAGCCGCGAAGGTGGATGCAATTCACAGAACACGCAAGCTCGGCGCAATCCTCTGAGGATAAGACGGTTGTGCTGGCCAGGGTTGCGTATGCGCCTTCCATGTAGGTCGCGCACACTTCATCCCTCCGTTTCCCCTTCACGCCAAGGTCTTCCGCGCGCCGCTTAGCGCCCCTGAGGGCGGCTAGGTGGAGGGCGTCGCGGGGGGAGAGATCAGCGCGCATTAGCTTCCCTCGCGTAATGGTGGGGCGTATCTGCGGAACACACAACCTCTCGCGCGGTGTGCGGGTTGAAGATTGTGCGACATTTGCCGCGACAGCGGGCGGAGAACACTGTCCCTGTGTGATTAGTGGAGAACGTGCTTTCCGTGCCGCATATAGCGCAGGCGTAAACACGTTCTGCGACTTTAGGCGACCATGACGGGTTTAGGTCGGGATTGTGTGCAGTGTTCACGGGAGACTCCTCGGTGAGTGCAATTGGCCATCAAGAATAGGGAGGGTCCTCGGCCTCCCTATGGTTTGAGGGTCAAGGGGGATCAGTCGTCGGCCACTCCACACGCGCGGAGGAACCGGGTGCGGTTGAAGTTGGGGTTGGTGGAGGAGAGCTTATCCGCGAACGTTTCGGCCAGATATTCCTTATGGCCAGGAGCGAAGGGAGATTGCTCTATCACCTCCGCAATCAACGCGAAGTGTTGGCGGGTCATGGTCATTGTGAGGTTCCTTCCTCTTGCGGAGTGTGTCCCGCACGCCAAAGGGACCGCACGGCAAACCGTTGGTCCCAAGGGCGCGCGTTGAGCGCGGGGGGAGGTGAAGGCGCTTAGTCGTCGTAGCGTTTCACCTCCACACGTACAATTTCCGACTCATACTCAGAAGTGGCAATCCATTCCGCAACCTTCGCCAGCGTTCCGATTGGCGAAGTGGATTTCCACGTTGTCCCGTCGCGAAGCGTGGTTTCAATGTGATACCAGTGCATCTGTGTAACTCCCGTTTGCGTGTTGTGCAACCCCAACCTACTCCCCTCCCCGAGTGTGTCAAGTGGGTCAATCATCTTTTTTGTTTAACGCGGTCCAAGAGCTTGTGGGGCTGTTGATGTCGAGTTCATCCCCGTCAAAAATCTCAGGCTCGATGTCACACAACGCATCGGAGGCGCGAAGGATGAGGAATTTGACGTGAGCTTGCTGTTGCAGGGTCCAAGGCTTTGATTGCCCCGCATATTCCGTAAGCTTGTCGAGTAGGCGGATTGCGTGTTCAGTCAGGTACTCACGATCCCACTTATACGTCATCGTCGGGAACCTCCGCGAACGGGTCATCCCCGAGTTGGTCAAGTAACGCATCCTGTCCAATGAACGCGGGTTTGGCGTCAATTGACCGATACAAGTCCGGCCGGAAATTCACCGTCGAGAACCATGGCCTGAACATCTCCTTGGTCCCTGGCCGCTGTTCCTCAAGCCAATCGAAGTCCTCTTGCGTCACTGAGTCAGGCTTGTTCTGCGCGGCCATAACAATGTGACGCATTCGGCGCTCGGTGAGGGATTCCCCCTTAATCTCTTCGCCCGTCTTCGCGTCGGTGATGACAACGCCAGTGAGCACGTCTTGCGAGGCACAGAGGCGCACAGTGTATCCCTGGTCATTTGGGAGCGCCGAGCGCACACACGCTAAACGCCCATACTTCCCCCGTGACACGATATCGAGGGCGAAGGAGGGCTCATCGCCGGAGTGTTTGATTTGCTGGCGATCCGCTTTGTTGCGGAGGGAGCAAAACGACACTTGGAAGGAGCGTGAGGCGCGAGAGCATTCGGTGAGGCCGTGGTCTTTGGCCCACCAAGTGAGGACGAGGCCTTCAGGCGCTTCTAGGGCGCGGTCGGCTATGTCCCTGACGGCGTGAGCCGTGGCCGTGAAGGAGCGGGGAGCAGGCATGAGCTAGGTCCGTAAGGGCGGGCGACTGACGCGCCCTGGTGAGGCCCTAGGATGGGGTTTGGCGCGCCGATTGTCTAGGGGGCTGTTGCGCCCCGATGGGCTGTTCGCGCGGGTTGTATCCTCGTTAGCCATTGAGCGGCTGGCATGCCCTCGCTCAACTTGCGAAAGGTTCTCAACTAAATTCTCTCTCTTACTTCAGTAATATTTTTTGGAAGTCAAATCACTTTATCGTGAGGTGGGGGAGGGGGTGTCCCCTGCTCAATGGCTAACACGCAAACAACCCATCGCAACAACGCGCCTTGCCCCCCTCCCGAGTGCCTCACCCCGCCCACGCCCTGGCCCAAACACAAAAATGGCCCCCGAAGGGGCCAAGTCTGCGCTCAGCGGCGCTAAGTGTCACACATCAATCCGCTTGCCATTCATGAATTGGGCAATCGGCGGGTACGCGCCCGTGTGTTGTTGAACGCCGCGCACCACCATCCAACCTTGGAGGTCCTCATGCACGCTGTAGAGATTGCCAAACCTCCACGCGCTCATTTCCTCAGCCTTGGCGACCGCAATGGTATGCGTGCTGTAGATCAACCCACCTGTTTGACCGATGATCATTGAACTCTCCTGTTAACGTGTTTCCACTTCAACACTCATTCGCCCGCCCCCGCAATATCGATAAACAACAAACCCCACACATTTTAAGCGTCCACTGATACGATTAGGTGCGGATAAACGCGCCCTAGCACCATGTGTTATGCGAAATCCAACAGCACAAACCCCGAACACACGCACTCCTCCCCCCACCCAATCCGAACACATTCGCCGATCCCGCAAACCGCCCCCCCACCCCGCCGATACCCCCCGGCCTCGCGCACACAAACACCCTTCATATACGTGGAGTTCCGTGGAGGTAGTACATACAATGGGTGTGAGCCGCACGCACTCGTTCTAGTACCGCGCAGGGGCGGGCGCGCGCGAATAGTCGCACCGGGGCCGAAAGTCAAGCGAAATCGGGCCGCCTTGTGGTTCGGGGCTTGACACACACCACCCATAGCCCCACAGTGCCGCTATCGCGATCCGTGCCAACTGCCCTCCTGGCCCAGCCCGCGTCGTTGTATGGCTTACCCACACAGGTCCCGCCCAATGCACCCCACCGCACTCACGGACGCCGACCTAGACGAGTTCATGGCGGGGCCGAAGTTCTCCCCCGCCTTCTCCACCAAAGCCCGTCCGCCCATTCCCCTCCACGAGTGCGTCACGGCCACCGGGCCGCTGGACGCCTCCCACGTCACCGCCATGAACGCGGTGTTGGAGTCCGGCGCGCACATCGGGACGTCCTCCTACGACCCGGCCCACAACACCCTCAAGGCCCTGCGCCACACCCACCACCGCCTCGCCCAAATGCTCGCGGGCGGCATGGACGAAACCATCGCGGCGACCCTCTGCAACTACACCATCGCCCGCGTGGGCCAACTCAAGGCCAACCCCGCGTTCCAGGAACTCCTCGCGTACTACAAGAACACCGTGGATGTGGCGTTCATGGACTTCGCCACGGCGTCGGCGGAACTCGGCAAGGACTTCCTCATGCGCCTTCAGGAGGTGTTGGATGAATCCCCGGAGAAGTTCTCGCCCTCCCAGCTTCTTGAGGCCTACCGCCTGATCGCCGACCGCACGGGCCACGCGCCGGTGAACCGTTCAGTGAACGTCAACGTCAACCACGGCATCGGCGACAAGCTCCGCCTCTCCCGCGAGCGGGCCGTCCAGGCCTACATCACCGACGCGGACGTGGCCTAGCCATGACGCCGGGGGGCCTCACACCGGAGGATCGAGACGCCCTCCTCACGGAGCTTGGCGGCTACTCCTTCCGCCCCCGCGCCTTCGTGTACGCGATGTTCCCCTGGGGCCAGCCCGGCGAACTTGAGAAGAAGACCGGCCCGGAGAAGTGGCAGGACGAACTCCTCACGTACCTCGAAGGCAAACTCGCCGAGGGCCTAGCCCGTCCCGAACTCATCATCCAAAACGCCATCCAGATCGCCGTCCGCAGCGGCCACAACATTGGCAAGTCCGCGTTGGTGTGCTGGCTGATCCTCTGGGCGATCAGCACTATGGCGGACACCAAAGGGGCCGTCACTGCCAATACGGAGAAACAGCTTCGGCTCAAATTGTGGAAAGAGCTGGCTAAATGGCATCGTTTGTTCCTGGGCAAAGACCTCTTCAAGTGGACCTCAACATCCTTGGCGTCTACGGACCCCGAACACCCTGAGTGGTCCATCGACGCGATCCCGTGGAGTGAGGACAACCCCGAGGCCTTCGCCGGCCTCCACAATGAGGGCAAGCGCGCCCTCGTGATCTTCGATGAGGCCTCCGGCATCACCTCCAACATCTGGGAAACCATCGATGGCGTGATGGGCGAGAAGGACACCGAGCTGTTGTGGTTCGCCATGGGCAACCCCACCCGGAACACGGGGCGCTTCCGCGAGTGCTTCGACACTGAGGGCCAGGGCCAGTTCTGGAAGAC
>Ga0193753_10002545_pt1 | contig 14242 bp, 6 predicted proteins | sample H1c2metaG_FD_144925 | JGI IMG/M metagenome (GOLD analysis project Ga0193753, IMG submission 144925) | Soil microbial communities from a riparian zone of the East river system, Colorado, United States - H1c2 | ecosystem: Environmental > Terrestrial > Soil > Riparian zone | place: USA: East River... | reverse complement strand
GGTTCGCAGCGCCTCGAGGTGGACGCGCTCGGCTTCCGGCAGGTCGGCGGCGACGCGAATGCGCAGGATCGGCGTGCGCTCGGCGGGGGTCTCGTAGAAGCCCAGGTCTCCCGTGCCGCGCCTCATCACCGAGAGTAGCTCCATGCCCTGGAGGACGCGGCCGACCACCGTGACGTTGCGGTCGAGGTGGCGCGGCGCCTGACCGATGACGACGTAGAGCTCGGCGCCTCCGCCCGAGTCGGCCGCGAGGTCGCGACCGGCTCCGACCATCCCGTAGCAGTGCGCGAGCCAGACTCTCTCGCGATCGCGGGCGGCCGGGAACCCGGCGGAGAATCCGACCTCGGGCGCGTAGGTGTCGGAGTCGGGGATCGCCGCGAACGCCGGCGCCCCGCCGCGAGCGCGGTCGAATTCGGCCGGCAACGTCGCGTGGCCGGTGCGAATGGGGCGCGGGCTCTCCTCCGTGCGACTCCACTGGACGACGTAGTTGTCCTGCGCGCGCACGATCGCGGCGCCGTCGTAGTAGCCCTCGCGGGCCAGCGCCCGGATGTTGGCCGCATGGTTCGGCGCGTAGCCAGGCGCGAGCTCCATGATGACCCGTCCCGACGGCAGGTCCATGTAGAGCGTGTCTTCCGGGTCGATCGCCCGCCAGTCGGCAGCGGGCGAGCCGGCGAGCAGCTCACTCATCGACACCGCCGGCGTCCTTGGCCCGCCGGATGCGGTCGGCGCGGTTGCCGCGGCCGCGGCGGTGGAGCCGGCCCCCGCGATCGGCGCGCCACGACCGCACCCACAGAGCGCCAGCGGCAACACAAGGACGAGACAGGTCCGCATGGGGTCGACTATGCGGCGGAACCCGAGGGGCTGGAAGAGACGCCGGCGCCGCGAGTCTGCCGGACCGGGCCGCATTTTTTCGTCCCGCCCGGTGCCCTGGCGGATGCAGGATCGCTGCATGGCCGATGGCACCCGTCCCGGATCCGAGGGAGCCGGCGCGCCGCGCATCGCCGCCGCCGTCGCTCTCCTCGCCCTCGTCGCCGCCTCCGCCGCCGCTCATGCCGAGCCGAGCGCCGGCCCGCCCGGATCCGCGCCGCCGGCGGACGCACCCACCGAGCAGGTCGTGACGACCCGGTACGGCTGGCAGATCGCCGCGGTCGACGTCGCGGTGGTGGCGGCCGCAGCCGGGCTCGGCGAGAACGGGGGCGTGCAGGTGGGGATCGCGGGCCTGCTCCTCGGCGGCCCGATCGTCCACCTCGCCCACGGCCACACGGGCCGCGCCCTCGGCAGCCTGGGGCTGCGGGCCGGCGTGCCGGTCGCCGGCACGTTCGCGTTCGCGCTGGCCTGCAACGCCAGCGACGACGACCCGTCCGGCGAGACCCTCCACTGTCTGGGCCCGGCGGCGGCCGGCTTCCTGCTCGGCCTGGCGGTCGTCGAGACGGTCGATCTCATCAGCGCCCGGGATGTCGAGAGCTCGGCCCTGCCGGTCGCGCCGACCCTGACGGTCGGCGGCGGGGCGGCCCAGCTCGGTCTCGCCGGCCGGTTCTGAGCCCCTGCGGCGCCAAGCGGAGAAGCGCGCGCGATCAGTCGGCGATGCGGGTGACCGTGAGGGCGGCGCGGGGATCGCTGACCGCGCTCGCGCTCGCGCTCGCGCCCGCGCCGCCCGATCGCAGCTCGTGGCGGTGGGCCGACCACCAGCCCGCGGCCCGGGTGCTGGTCCAGCGGCCCGCCGCCTCGCACGCGCGAAGCCGGTCGCGCAGGACGTGGGCCGAGGCCGGCCGATCCTCGGGTCGCTTGGCCAGGCACTCGAGGAGCACAGCCTCCAGATCCGGGGCGACCGGCGCGCCGAGTCGCCTCGAGGGAGAGACCGGATCCGAGTGCAGGTGGTGGGCGAAGACCTCCACGATCGATCGACCTTCGAACACGTGCGTGCCGGTCAGCAGCCAGTACCCGACGGCGCCGAGGGCGTAGAGGTCCGCGCGCGCGTCCACGGTCTCCGGCGCGGTCACGCTCTCGGGGGCGATGTAGAGCGGCGTCCCCGTGATCGTCTCGGCCATCGTGATCGCGGGCTCGGATGCGGCGCCGTCGCCCGCCCTGAAGCCGACGTCCTTGACCAGGCCGAAGTCGACGACCTTCACCCGATCGGAGATGCCGCCTCGATCGACGACCAGGATGTTCCCGGGCTTGACGTCGCGATGGATCAGCCCGGCGTCGTGGGCCTCCGCGAGCGACCCGGCGGCCTGCTCGAGGAGGTGGATGACCCGCTCCTCCGGCTGTGGACCATCGATCTCGACGATCTCGTCGAGCGACGCGCCCTCGAGGAGCTCCATGGCGTAGTAGAAGATCCCGTCGGTGGTGCGCCCGTAGTCGAACACGGTCACCGTGTTGGGGTGGGTGAGCATCGCGGTCCGCCGGACCTCGCGCTCGAAGCGAGTCAGCGCGTCCTTGCCGGCCCGGTCGGGCAGGAGGAGCTTGATCGCGGTCGGCCGGCGCAGCATCGCGTGCGAGGCGCGGTAGACCACGCCCATCCCGCCCTCGCCGATCTTCTTCTCGAGCGTGTACTGGCCCAGACGCCGCATCTGGCTGACCGCCCTGCGCAGCCCGTAGATCATCTGGGAGAAGCCCGCCGCCATGGCGACCGCGACCCCCCAGATGACGGCGGAGACGAGCGTCGCGGGGTAGGCCATGTCGCCGATCTCGCCCTTGGGCCAGATCGCCGCGGGCGGGTCGTGGAGCGCGGGATCCCACGCGCGGAACGCGATGAAGATGCAGGAGAGCAGCGGCACCGTCATCAGCGACGCCACCACCAGCGTGCGCCGCGCGGTGGAAGGGACGTAGACCGCGTAGACCAGCAGCACGTAGGTGAGGATGCTGCGCACGATCATGTCCGGGCTCGCGATCACCTCCATGACCAGCGCGATGGTCGAGATCGCCGCGGTGCCGACGAACAGCGTCGACAGCTCGACGGCGCGGACGAACCCGGGAGACCTCGGCGCTCCCCGCAGGAGGAGCCACAGCGCGGCGAACGCGACGGTCGCCCCCAGGAGCGGCACGCTGCCGCGATTGAACGAGACCCGACCCAGCCAGATCGACGCGCCGACGTTGAGGGCGACGTAGCTCAGGGTCACCAGAGCCAGCACGCGACCAAACCGGGACAGCCGGGTCTGCCGCAGCTCGTGATCGACGGCGCCGGTGGAGTCCATGGATAGTTATACGCCCACCTGCAACTTGCGCGCGGTGGTCGACGATCCACGCGGGCCCCGGTGGGGTGCCGGAGGTTGCCGGCGGCGGGGCGGCACCCGCGGTGTGCCGCGTAGTAAGCTCGGCCGCACCGTCCGGCCAGATGATCCGGGGAGAGAAGACGACGATGCGATACGCGACACGCGCGGTTCTCACGCTGGTCTGCATGCTCGGCTCGGCCGCGGCGTGCGGGGGCGACGACGACGACGATGACGTCGCCGACGACAGCGATCAGGCTGATGACGTCGCGCCGGTGACCAGGCAGCTGGTCCTGTTCCACACCAACGACGAGCATTCGCACCTGTTCGGCTTCGCGCCCGAGGTGGACGACTTCCCGCTGCCGACCGAGCCGGGCGACGGCGCGATCGTCGGCAGCATCGCGCGCCGGGCGGAGGTGCTGAGCCAGGAGCGGGCCGCGCTCGACGGCGACGGCATCGACAGCCTGACCGTCTCGGCCGGCGATCAGACCCAGGGCGCCCTGCCGCAGATGGCGTTCGAGACCACGTCGCCCGACCTCGCGCTCATGGCCGAGCTCGGCTACGACGTGATGTGCCCCGGCAACCACGAGTTCGATCTCGGACCTGACGCCTACGCCGGCGCGATCGAGGCGGCCGGGCCCGACCTTCCCCCGATCGTGTCGACCAACATCCACTTCAGCAGCGAGCCGGGCGACGACGCGCTCGAGGCGCTGTACGGCGAGGGCGGCTCCGACGCGCCGATCACGCCGTACCAGATCATCGAGACCGCGAGCGGCCTGCGGGTGGGCTTCATCGGCATCATGGGGGTGAGCGCGGCCTCGTTCGCGCCGAACAAGACGCCGGTCGAGTTCTCGGGCAACTTCGCGGACGAGGGCGATCGCGAGGCGATCCTGCCGGCCATCTACGCCGACCTCCAGCCGGTGGTGGATACCCTGCGCAACGACGAGGCGGTCGACATCGTGGTCGCGCTGTCGCACAGCGGCGTCGACACCGAGACGCTGGAGCTCGGCGACGACTACAACATCGCGCAGAACGTGGCCGGGATCGACGTCATCATCAGCGGCCACACCCACACCGCGCTGCCGGAGCCGATCGTGGCCGAGGGCCCCGACGGGCACCGGGTCCCGATCGTGCAGGCGGGCTCGTACGGGCAATGGCTCGGGCGAATCGCGCTGACTCACACGACCGGCGGGCGGGCCGAGCTCGACGAAGACGGCGAGACCGGGCTCATCGCGATCGACGACACCGTCGTGCCGACCGATGCGGCGATCACCGACCAGCTCGACGCGGTCATGGCCGACATCGAGGCCACCGTCCTGCCCGAGCAGATCTCGAACATCGAGGGCGCCGAGGTCACCGACGATCCCGAGGTGCTCGGCGACCTCTACTACCGCGCGATGGGGGCGACCGAGTTCGACGTGATCGGCATTCGCCTCAAGACCGAGACGAACATGCTCAACCTGTCCACCGACGCCAAGCTGGCCGCCGCCGAGGAGTTCGCGGGCCCGACCGACGTGGCGATCGAGGCGTCCGGCACCGTGCGCGACGACATCAAGGTGGGCCGCACCGGCGTGCTGACCTATGCCGACCTGTTCCGGATCGTCCCGCTCGGCGAGAACCCGATGGACGGGACGGTCGGCTACCCGCTGTCCCGCTTCTTCATCCAGCTGTGGGAGGTGAAGGCGGCGCTCGAGGTCGGCGTCTCCAACGGATACATCGACGACTCGTTCTACCTGAGCGCGAGCGGGCTCCTGGTCGAGTACGACACCACCCGACCGCCGCAGGATCTCACCAACCTCGCCGACGTGTTCGTCGCCGAGAACGGCCGCATCACCAAGATCACTCTCGACGTCGATCACTCCGACACGTTCGACGAGAACGACGTGGCCCTCTTCGACCTGTCGCGCGGCGAGGACGCCTGGGTGAGCGGGCTGGGCGACCTCTTCGCGCGCTACTCGGTGGTGACGTCGCTCTACATCGCCAGCTTCGCCGCCGGCGCCGGCATCACGCTGACCGACGAGGCTGGCGACGCGCTGGACCTGTTCGACACGATCCTGCGCCGCCCGGACGACTCCGAGGTGAAGGACTACCAGGCCTTCATCGGCTACGTGCGGGACCAGGCCGCCGCGAACGACGGCTTCCTGCCGCCCCGGTACGACGAGAAGGCGGTAGAGGGCGCCATCCCGCGCCACATGATCTGCGCCGGCCCGCTCTGCATGTAGGCCATCCCCTTGAAACGGCGGGTCGAGGATCTTCTCGGGAAGATCCTCGATCCGCTTCGTTTCACCGGTGATGGCGAATGTGACGCGGGAGATTCTCGGCCGGCGGGGGCTGCCGGTGCTGGCGCTGCTGTCCGTCACGGCATGTGTCGGTGAGCCGGACCCGGAGGGGGACCTCGGCACGAACGAGCTGGTGAATGGCACCCTCGCCACCGCTGCCTCGAATCCGTATGCGGTGTTCCTGACCTCGACGAACACCCAGCTGACCCATGCGTACTGCACGGGGACCTTGATCGCGCCCGACGTGGTCCTCACCGCAGCGCATTGCCTTCGCTGCAAGATCGCGATCGACGCCTATGTGCTGGGCGAGGCGATAGGTCAGCTGCCGGGTGAACCGCCGCTGGTGGCCCACCCGGCGTCGTCCTTCGGGTTCCATCCCGACGCGTTCCCCGACGGGGTCGACTGCTCGAAGGACCACGAGTCGGTGATGCGTGGGGCGGACATTGGCATCGTCCACCTGGCCTTCCCCTCGCCGATCTCGCCCGTGCCGGTGCTTCTGCAGCCGCCGTTCGGTTTCAACCCGGTCCAGGATCTCTTCGGTCAGTCGGTCACCCTGGTGGGGAGAGGCCTGGCGGCCGAGGAGGGCAGCAACGCCATGTTCATGCGCCACGGCACCGCCAGCCTCGACCACTGGACCAACGAGACCGACTCAGGCGGCACCTGCAGCGGATCCGAGTGGGAGATGAGTCCGTTCTACCTGAGGATGGTCAACCAGACCGGCGACGAGCCGGGTCTGGTCGAGGCGACCACCCTGCCGGGCGACTCGGGCGGACCCATGCTGGCCACCATCAACGGGGTCGAGCGCGTCATCGGCGTCTCGTCCGGCTACTCGGGGTTGACCAGCAACACGCATGCGCCGGTCTTCACCTTCACCAACGCGGCCTACATCCGCGGCGAGCTCGGGCTCGACAGCGCCGCGATGTGGGACACCGACGGCGACGACGTCCTCGACTCGGCCGACAACTGCCCCGGCCAGGCGAACCGCGACCAGACCGATCGCGACGGCGATGGAATCGGCGACCTGTGCGACAACTGCACGCCGCTCGACGAGCTGGGCATTCCCAACTTCTATTCTCACGACGGCACCCCGACCAGCGCGTACGCCGCCTACTACAACCCGGGCCAGGCCAACTGCAACCAGGAGGCCGAGGTCGACGAGGTGCTCACCCTCCACCCCGAGTACGGCGACTCGATCCCGGACGTCACCGACGCCGACTTCATCGCCGCGTTCGGCGATGACTCGCCCTGCGCCCAGGGGCTCGTCGCCGCCCGCCATCAGTTCCTTCGCGGCGACGCCTGTGACCCGATCCCGTGCGCCAGGATCGAGACCATCACCGATGACGTGACCTCCGAGGTCGTGCCGACCGCGCCGGGCAACCAGTGCCAGGTGAACGGCTACGCGATCGGCACCTGCCGCTACGAGATGCCGATCGGCCTCCGGGTCGAGCCGAAGACCCGCCCCGCCGACGACGGCACCACGGGAAAGGTGGGCGTCCGCTTCTGCGAGTGCGACGGCGAGCGCGATACGCCGCTCGAGCGGCGCCAGAACTGCGCCGCCGCCACCACGTTCAACTGCGCCATCGACGGCGCCCAGTTCTCGTCGGCCGGCAGCTCGTGGAAGCCCGTCGACACCAGCCCCTCTCTGGTCACGGCGACGTTCGGGCCGGATCGTCCGCCGGTCGAGGTCGGCTGGGACTTCCTGTCCGATCTCACGGCGTGGACGGGGATCGCCGTCCCGCCGCCGCCGTGGACCCTCGTCGGCGGCCACATCCAGGGCGGTCCGGACATCGACGGCATCTTCTGGAGTCACGTCGCGGTCTACGGCGGTCAGCCGGTCGAGGCCATCGACGACGACGGCCTCCGCTCCTGGGCCGACATCGCGAGCTGGTACACCAGCGCGGACACGTCGATCCACCGGGTGATCCACTGGCACGAGATCCCGCAGTACCGCCCGGCCTGGCCGTGGGAGTACTGCGCGAACTGCACGCTGCGCCTGCCGTGGGCGTGGATCCTCGACGTCGAGCGGGTCGCCGTCGCCGGGGTCGGCCCCGACGGTGCCGAGGACGTGAGCGCCCTGTTCGATCCGGTCGCGGCCGAGCTGCTGGGCGGCCCGGGCGTGCAGGTCAGCGCGGCCGAGTCGGTCCCCCAGCTGGCCGGCACGGCGCTGCGCGCCGTCGTGGTCGACGCCGGCAACCAGGTCGTCGGCACGCTCGATGTCGAGCCGGGTGGCGGCGTCACCGGCAAGAAGCTCGCCGCGCAACTGACCGCCGCGCGCGCCCGCCTGATCGCGCCGCCGGCCGGCTCGCCGCTCGCCTTCTCGGCGGTGCGCGACCAGCTCTATGCCCTGGCCGGCAATCGCGCCGCCGCTCCGCTGCAGATCTGGACCCGCGAGCGCGGCTGGCAGGAGATCGCGCTCCAGGGTGAACGCGTCCTCCAGCCGGTCAGCCTCACCTTCCGGCTCGAGCAGGGCGCGCTCTACGCGCTGGATCGCGCCGAGACGGGCGCGCCGATCCGCCTGCTCCGCATCGATCTGGACGCGCGAACGACCACCGTGGTCGACGCCCGGCTCCTCGAGGGCAACCCGGCGGCGACGTCGCTGTCGAACGGCCTCGACGGCAACCTCCTGGTCGCCTCCACCTCGGGGACCACCACCCGGCTGGCGCGGCTGGATGTCCGCGGCCGCGCGTCCGTCCTGGTGTCGCGCGCCGCGCACGAGGGCGCGATGACCGGCGACGCGCGCGAGACCAGCGACGGGGTCGCCTTCCTGGTCCGCCGCGACGCGATCTTCGACCCTCGCCTGGTCGCGGGCTCCGCCTTCGAGCCGGTCCGCGACGGCAACCCGCGCCCGATCTTTCCCCGCTGAGCCGGCCCCAGGCACGGGCCGCTCCGCCCCCGTCGAGGACTCGACCCGGGAGCCGAAGACGAGCATGATCGGCGCTTGGCCTCGACGTCGGTGAGGAGCGGTCGCAGTGAAGCTGGGTGACGTCCTCGAGGGTCGCTACCAGATCGACCGCCTCGCCGGCAAGGGAGGGGCGGGGGTGGTCTACCGGGGCGTCGACCGCGAGACCGGCGCCGCCGTCGCGATCAAGGCGGCGCACGCCGACGACCCGGCCGACCCCCGCTTCCAGCGCGAGGTGGAGACGCTGGCGGCGCTGCCCCACCCGGCGATCGTGACCTACCTCCGGCACGGGACGTTCGAGGACGAGCCCTACCTCATCATGGAGTGGCTCGAGGGCGAGGATCTGAGCACGCGGCTCAAGGGCGCCGGGCTCACCCTCGAGGAGTCGGTGGAGGTCGCCCGCCAGGTCGCCGCCGCGCTCGCCGCCGCCCACGAGAAGGGCATCGTGCACCGCGACGTCAAGCCGTCGAACGTCTTCCTGGTCGACCGACGGCCGGACCGGGTCAAGCTGCTCGACTTCGGCATCGCGCGCCGGGCCGGCCTCGCCACCCTGACCGCCACCGGGATGGTGGTCGGGACGCCGAGCTACATGGCGCCGGAGCAGGCGAGGGGCACCAGCGACCTGGACGCCCGCGTCGACGTGTACGGGCTCGGCGCGCTGCTCTTCCACTGCGTGACCGGCCGCGCCCCCTTCGTGGGCGACACGCTGGAGCAGGTCCTCGCGCGAATCTTCAGCGAGACGGCGCCCAGGCTGCGCGGCTTTGCCCCCGCCGTCTCGCTCGAGCTCGAGGGGCTGGTGGCGCGCATGCTGGCCAAGGACCCGATGCGGCGGCCGGCCGACGGCAGGGCGGTCCATGCGGCGCTGGTCGGCATCGACCCGACCGCGGCCCCGCCAGGGGAGGCCGGCGCCTCGCCCGGCCTGGCCGAGGACGACACCGAGTCCGCGTTCGCGCGCTCCGTCACGCTCGACGCCCGCGCCGGGGCCGGAGCCCGCGCCGGCGCGCCCGGCTCGTCGATCGCGGTGCTGCCCTTCCTGGACCTCAGCGCGGAGCGCGACCAGGGCTACCTCTGCGACGGGATCGCCGAGGAGCTCATCAACGCGCTCACCCACGTCGACGGGCTGCGGGTGGCGGCGCGGAGCTCGTCGTTCCGGTTCGAGCCCCCGGCCGACGCGCGCGAGATCGGCGCCCGGCTGGGCGTGGAGGCGGTCCTGGAGGGCGCCGTGCGCCGGGCCGGTGATCGCCTGCGCGTCACCGTCCAGCTGGTCGACGTCGCCACCGGCTATCAGCGCTGGTCGCACCGCTTCAGCGGCACGCTCGACGATGTCTTCGCCATCCAGGACGAGATCTCCGGGCGCGTGGCGATCGCGCTGCGCGGCATGCTGAGCAGCCGCGAGGTGGACGCCATCCGGCGGCCGGGGACCAGCGCCGAGGCCTACGGCTGCTTTCTGCGCGGCCGCCAGCTGATCCACAGCGTGAGCCCGGCGTCCTACCAGGCGGCCACGCAGATGTTCGAGCGCGCCATCGAGATCGACCCGAGCTATGCGCCGGCCTACGCCGGCCTGGCCGAGATGCACTGCCGGTACTTCGAGTGGGCCGGCGGCGGGGACGCCGCGCGCGACGCCGCCGATCGGGCCAGCCGCCGGGCGCTCGAGCTGGCCCCGCAGCACGCCGAGTCGCACGTCGCGCGCGGGCAGGTGCACAAATCGTTCGGGAGGAGCGAGGAGGCGCAGCACGAGTTCCAGGAGGCCATGCGCCTCAACCCCAGCTCCTTCGACGCGCACCACCTGTACGCGCGCATGTGCTTTCAGGCCGGCCGGATCGAGGAGTCGGTCGCGCTGTTCCGCCGCGCCGCCGAGATCCGGCTCGACGACTTCCAGTGCGCGCTCCTGGTCGCCCAGTCGCTCCGCGTGCTCGGCCGACTCGACGAGGCGCGAGAGGCCCGGCGCGACGGGCTTCGCCGCGCCGAGCGCCACCTGGAGCTGGAGCCCGGCGACCCGCGCGCGCTCTCGCTCGGCTCACCCGAGCTCTTCCACGACGGCCAGCCCGAGCGGGCCCTCGAGTGGGCCGGCCGGGCCATCGCCGTCGCGCCCGACGACCCGGCCGTCTGGTACAACGTCGCCTGCACCTACTCGTGCATGGGGATGAAGGAAGAGGCGCTCGGCTGGCTGAGCAGGGTGTTCAACCGCGGGATCGAGACGCCCGAGTGGGTCGAGCAGGATCCCGACTTCGACTCCCTGCGCGACGAGCCCCGCTTTCAGGCCCTGTTCGCCGCGCGAGCCGACGGCCCGGCCACCTGACCGGGGGCTACCGGAGCATGTACACCGCGCCCCTGTTGAGGCAGTCCCCGTCGGGATCGGGGTTCGGACAGAACTCCTGGTTGGGCGCTCCCACCGCGAGGTCGTCCCCTTCCGACGCGAGGCCAAACCCGAAGCTGTCACGGGCCCCGGTGTCGGACGCCTTGATGTAGTGGATCTGGGTCCAGCCGGCGCCGCACCGCTCGAACAGGTAGACCGCGCCGGAGTTCGCCGCCGCGTCGCTGGTCTGGTCGCCGTCGACGCCCGTGGCGGCGCTGTCCTCGCCCGGGGCCGCGACCGCGAGCCTGTTCCCGGACAGGGTAGCCCTGCCACCGAAGAAGTCCCCGTCGCCCGTGTTCGATGCCTTGAGATAGGCCTCCTGCGACCACGTCGTGCCGGTCCGGGTGAAGACGTAGACCGCCCCGGAGTCGGGCGCGCCGTCGGACGCCTGGTCACCCCCGACGCCGGTCGCCGCGCTGTCCTCCCCCGAGGCGCCGACCACGAGGGTATCGCCCGCGAGGCCGTCCCCGATGACCGGGGAGCCGAACCCATCCCCGGCGCCCGTGTTGGAGGCCTTGATGTACGCTTGCTGGGCCCAGCCGTCTGTGCCGTGCTGGAAGACGAACACCGCGCCCGACCCGGGGCTGCCGGTGTCGGTCTGGTCCCCGTTCACGCCTGTCGCGCTGCTGTCGTCTCCGGACGAGACGGCCAGCGTGTCTCCCGAGAGCGTCAGCGAATGGCCGAATCCATGCCCGGCGGTGGTGTTGGACGGCTTGATGTACGCCTCGAGCGCCCAGCCGGCCCCGTCGCGGGTGTAGACGTAGACCGCGCCGGAGCCCGGGGCGTCCTGGTTGGTCGGATCGCCCCCGACGCCGGTGGACGCGCTGTTGTCGCCGGGCGCGCCGACGACGAGCCGGTCGCCGTCGAGCGCCATCGCACGACCGAAGTCACCCACGAAGTCACTCTGCTGGAACAGAGGCTGGAAGATCGCGGTCCGGGTCCAGACGGTTCCGCTCCGCTCGAAGATGTAGGCGAAGCCGTTGCTGCGGGGCGGCGCTCCCACGGCGATGACGTCTCCCTGGATGGCGAGCGTGTGGCCGAATTCGTGGCCTTCGCCCGATTCCGAAGGCGACAAATTGAGCCGCGCCTCTTGCGACCAGACGTCGCCCTGCCGGACAAACACCCACGCGGCCCCGTCGTCGTCGTTGGTGACGTCCGTGAATGGCGCGCCAGCCACCAGGGTGTCGCCGTCAAAGGCGAGCGGCGCGCCGAGCCCATCGACGAACCGGTCGTCGGTGGCCTTCAAGTAGGCGCGGTGGGCGAGAGGCTCTGCAAGCCCCGCCGACAGGCGAGCTCCGTCGGCGACCTGGCTTGCCGAGGAGCTCCGCGAGCCAGGTCGCTGCATGTCCGCTTCGCCTCCGCGATCGGGCGAGCGGTTATCTTCGCCGTCGCTCGCCTCGAGGTCGGCGCAGGCGCCGATTGCCAGCAAGGCACAAGAGAGAACGATTCGCATGAGCCCCCCTTTGTCGATGTCTCGATCGACTACAGGTGGGAATCGCACTCAGTACAAGGCGATGAGAATGACATCCTCGCGCGCCCGGTCGCCGCGCGCCGTGGCGTAGGACGCCGCGACCGGACACCCAAAAAAAGAGCGAGGTCGTCTGCGCTGCTCCGGAGCGCAGACGACCGCGAGGCGAGCTGGATCAGAAGATCTCGGCGTTGACGAACTGCTGGCACTCGCTGAGGTCGAGATTCTGGCCGATCGGGTCGAACACGCACTCGGGCGGCACACAGAAGCCCTCGGCGCTCCAGCCGACCGCGCACTCGTACCAGCTCGGGAAGCCCCAGGCGGCGCAGGTGGGGTTTCCGCTGCCGGTGTTCTGGTCCGGGTCGCACTGCGTGTCGCACACGCCGCTTTCCGGGCCGCAGGCGCCGCCGGACTCCTCGCATGCTCCGCCCGGCTGGTTCAGACCGTCCACCTCGCAGCCGACGGCGTCGATGCATGCCGCGTAGGTCAGATCGACGTTCCCTTGCCGGTAGTGGCAGAGATAGTCGACCCCGGTGGCGTCCTCCAGCGCGTCGCAGCTCTGCTTGCACAGCCAGCGGGTGCGCTCGAACTCCTCGCGCGCGGCCATCTCCTCGGTCCCGCTCTGCGGCGCCGCCGGATCGATCGCCGGCAGGCAGACGCCGTTGCCCGCCTGCCAGCCCTGCTCGGTGGAGCCGAAGCAGCTGAGCGGGACCTCGGTCCCGTTGGGGGCGCTGTCGGTCGACGCCAGCCCGGTGGCCGCGCAGTCGCTGTCGCTCGCGCACGCGCAGCCGTACCCGGCCTCGTGTCGGCCGCTGCCCGGGTCCGGGCAGGCGGTGCAGGTCGGCACCAGCTCGCGGTCCTGGATGGTGAAGCCGCACACGGCCGGCCCGTCGCTGTCGGGACAGTAGTGGCCGTGCAGCTCGGTCCCCTTGCCTCCCTTGCCGTAGCTGCCCGGTCCGTCGGGATAGCAGCCGTCCTCGTCATCGTTGATGCAGGACTTGTCGACCGGCAGGCAGTCTCCCGGGTCAGGCTCCGGATCGTTGGTGCAGCCGCCCACCAGGATGTTGCAGTCGGGTCCGCAGGCGAGGGTGCCGCCGTCGAAGCCGTAGTCCTCGCAGGTGTCGCCGCCCAGGTTCGAGCCGTCGCACTCCTCGTTGCCCCACGGCGGTCCATCGATGAACCCGTCGCCGCACGTGCCGTGGCACACGCCGCGCGCCACGCTGACCCAGCTGTCGAGGAGCGGGATGTCGTACCCGGCGGCGCCGCTCGAGGCCGACCAGTAGGGGCAGGCAGGCCAGCTGCTCTGCAGCGCCTCCACCACCTCGCGCGGCTCGCCGAGCAGATCGTCCGGCGCGTAGTTGCCGTTGCCCCTCATGGCCCAGGCGGACGTGCTGAACGACACCCGATCCACGGCGTCGACCACGACGTGGAGCCAGCGAACGTCGCCGCGGTCGTCGGCGTAGGCCAGCTCTCCCTGGTTGGTGCGGTCGTTCCACGAGAGCGTCACGTTGCCGAAGCCGACCAGATCGGTGCGGGCGAGCCACTCCGTGACCGACCCGATCCGGACCCCGGTGGGGGACTGGGTGCGGGCGAAGGCGAGCACGCCCACCGTGCTGCGATCGCCGCTGGTCGCGACCGGCAGCAAGCAGAGCGAGCGCCCGCTGGTCGAGGTCGAGACGCAGACCGGCGCTCCCACGCTGTTGTAGTCGTCGATCATCTCGGTCGTGGCCGGCCCGCGCTGGCGCCGGAGCACGTACGGTTCGCCGACCAGATTGCCGGCCACGTCGAACGTGGAGATGGCCGGCCGGAAGTTGTTCGACACCGTGGCGAGCACGAAGTCCTGGAAGACCGGATCGAACGTGGCGCCGAGCGCGGCCGGGTAGCGCGACGGATCGTCGGGCGGATCGTCCCCCTCCGAGATCCCATCCTCGATGGCGCCGAGCGACCGGGGACCGAAGGTCTGCCACGCGCCGCCCGCGGTGTTGCGGATGGCCCACCTGGTCTGCATCTCGGGCTGCTGCGGGTCGTCCTGGT
>Ga0193753_10002544_pt1 | contig 14250 bp, 8 predicted proteins | sample H1c2metaG_FD_144925 | JGI IMG/M metagenome (GOLD analysis project Ga0193753, IMG submission 144925) | Soil microbial communities from a riparian zone of the East river system, Colorado, United States - H1c2 | ecosystem: Environmental > Terrestrial > Soil > Riparian zone | place: USA: East River... | reverse complement strand
GAGCTAGTGCACCGCCGCCGATATGACATCAACGATCCGGTGCGCCTCACCGCCGATCGCTGCGTTGCAACTCCTCGAGCTACGGCGAGTAGCCCGTCGTCGTCGCGCCTTGCGCTCGACGGCGATCCACACCGCCTCGTTGACGCCATATCGGCGGCGGTGCACTAGCCGGCCTCGAAGAAGCGGCGCACCTCGGCGATGACCGCGTCGATCTCGCGGTCGTCGTGATCGTGCGACAGCGGCAGGGACAGGACCGTCCGGGCCAGATTTTCGGCCACCGGGAACGCGCCCGGATCGAACCGGCCGGCGAAGGCCGGCTGGCGCGCGACCGGGATCGGGTAGTGGAGCCCGGTCTGGATCTCGCGCGCGGCCAGGTGCTCGCGCAGGGCGTCGCGCCGGGCGCTCTGCACCACGAACAGGTGGTAGGCGTGCTCGGACGGCGCGCGCGAGACCGGCAGGATCAGGTCGCCGACGCCGGCCAGCCCCTCGAGGTAGCGGGCGGCCAGCGCGCGACGGCGCGCCACCCAGCCGTCCAGGTGGCGCAGCTTGAGCTCGAGGATCGCCGCCTGCAGCGTGTCGAGCTTGCTGTTGGGCCCGAGCACGGCGAACCGGTGCTTGCCGTCCTTGCCCAGGTTGCGCGCGATGCGCAGCCGCGCGGCCAGCTGGTCCGACGAGGTCAGGACCGCGCCGCCGTCGCCGAACGCGCCGAGGTTCTTGCTCGGGTGGAAGCTCAGCACCGCGGCGTCGCCGAAGCCGCCCACCGCCCGCCCGCGGTAGCGCGCGCCGTGCGCCTGGGCCGCGTCCTCGATCAAGAACAGCCCGCGCGAGCGGCACAGCGCGACCAGCGGGGCCAGATCGACCGGCTCGCCGTACATGTGCACCGCCACCACCGCGCGGACCCGCGCGGTCAGCGCGCGCTCGACCTGCTCCGCGTCGAGCAGGCCGGAGCCGGGCGCCCCGTCGACCAGGCGCGGCTCCACCCCGGCCTGGATCAGCGCGGAGACCACGCCGGCGAAGGTGTGGGCGCAGGTCACGACCTCGTCGCCCGGGCCCAGGCCCAGCTCGCGCGCGGTCCACACGATCGCGTCGGTGCCGGAGCCGACCCCGATCGCGTGGGCCACGCCGTGATAGCGGGCGAGGTCGACCTCGAACCGCTCCACCGCCGAGCCCAGGATCGGGTCGTCGGTCAGGAAGATCCGCTCCAGCGCCGGTCCGAGCTCGGGCCAGAGCTCGCGGTACTGGCGCCCGTAGTCCTTCGTCCTCACCCTCACCATCGCCCCGCCCTCATGATCGTCTGACCGCGGCGGTTTCGCCAGCCCTCGTGTCGCCCGGCCCGCCTCCGCGCGCCGGTGGTGTAATCTCGCCGGTCCGAATGGGTTGGAACGAGCTCCTGGACCTGCTGCTGCGCTGGTTTCACGTGATCGCGGGGATCATGTGGATCGGGAACTCCCTCCTCTTCAACTGGCTGGATCGCAACCTGGTCAAGAAGGAGGGCATCGACGGGGAGATCTGGCTGCTCCACTCGGGCGGCTTCTATCAGATCGAGAAGAAGATGCTCCGCCCGTACCAGCTGCCCGACAAGCTGCACTGGTTCATGTGGCAGAACTTCTCGGCCTGGGCGTCGGGGATCCTCCTGCTCGTCGTCGTGTACTACCTGGGTGGGAGCGCGTGGGTGGTGGAGCCGGGCTCCGGCCACCCGAGCTACAGCACCGCGGTCAGCGCCGCGGTCGGCAGCCTGCTGGGCGGCTGGATCCTCTACGATCTGGTCTGGCGCTCGCCGCTGCGGCTCCGGCCGGTCCTGGCCGGCGCGCTCTGCGTCGCCGCGCTGTTCGCGATCGGCTGGGGGCTGTGCCACGTGATGACGCCCCGCGCCGCCTACATCCACGTCGGCGTGCTGCTGGGAACGCTCATGACCGGGAACGTGTGGATGGTCATCATCCCGTCGCAGCGCGACCTGGTCGACGCGACCCGCGAGGGCCGCGAGCAGGACCGCTCGCTGTCGCTGCGCGCCAAGCAGCGATCCATTCACAACAACTACATGACCTTCCCGCTCATCTTCATCATGGTGAGCAACCACTACCCCAGCGCCTACAGCCACCAGCTCAACTGGCTCATCCTGGCGGTCCTGATGGTGGGCGGCGCCCTGGTCCGCCACTTCCTCAACATCCGTTTCACGTTCCGCGGCTGGCGGCTGGCGCTGGCGACCTCGGCGGTGCTCGCGGTGGCGGCGGCCTACATCCTGGTGTCGACGCCGGCCCGGTCCGGGGCCAGCGAGGACGAGCTGGCCGCCGGACCGCCAGTCCCGTTCGAGTCGGTCCAGGCGATCGTCTCGCTCCGCTGCGTCGCATGCCACAGCGCGACCCCGTCCGACTCGCTGTTCCACGTCGCGCCCAACGGGCTCATGTTCGATCGCCCGGAGCAGATCGCCGCGGCCGCCGCGCGCATGCGCGTGCGCGTGGAGGGCCGGACCATGCCGTTCTCCAACCGCACCCAGATGACCGACGAGGAGCGCACCACGTTCGTCCGCTGGGCCGCGCAGGGCGCCAGGATGCACACGCCGGCGCCGGTGAAGCCCACGCCGGCGCCGGCGAAACAGTGACCGCCGGCCCGCTTCACTCGTCGCACGGCTCGGGAGCCGGCGCGCTGCCGACCGGCCCGATCCGGCGGTCGGCCCACTCGCGGACCAGCGCGAAGTAGTCGCGCGCGTTGCGGTGCAGGCTGAGCACGTGGCCGGCGTGCGGCATGATGATCAGCTCGGCGCAGCTGCCCGGGCCGTAGCTGTCGGTCTCGGCGTCGAGCGAGCCTGACGCGCTGCACGACGGGCCGGCGCAGAAGATGTCGTCGAAGTCGCCGACCGCGATCAGGGTGGGAACGTCGACCTGGAGGGTGAGCGGCAGCGAGCCGGGGATGCCGGCGATCTCGCCCGAGGTGATGGTCTGCTTGAGGAGCTCGTCGAGCAGGATGACCAGCAGCTCGGCGTCGACCGGGTGGTAGTAGGCCGCCGCGCGGGTCCCCGGGATCGTGGTGAGGTAGCCGGGCGGGAAGCCGCGCAGCCGGAGCAGCGGGTCCTGCTCGACCGGCACGGTCACGCGCAGGAGCCGGTCGAGCCCGATCCCGAACGAGTGGGCCGAGCCGGCCACCACCAGCCCGTCGACGTCGCGGTAGATCGCCGCCTCGGTCCAGACCAGGTTGCCGCCGAGGGACTCGCCGGCCAGGAGGATCTTGTCGGCCTCGACTCGCCCGAAGTGGTGGGTGACGATCGCGCCGGAGCGCAGCGCCTCGACGATCTGGTGGAGCGCAAAGGCGCCGACCGCGAGGTCGAGCTCGGCGCCGGGCACCCGGCTGCTCTGGCCGTGGCCGAGGCGATCGAGGTTGAGCGTGGCGTAGCCCGCGTCGGTGGCGGCGCGCACGTACGAGTAGCGATCCGGGCGATACGGGAAGTCCCAGACGTTGTGATCGTAGGTGGCGCCGTGGACCAGCACCTGGATCGTCTTGTCGTGGATCGCGCCGCGCGCACACAGCCATCCGACCGCGTGGAGGCTGGCCGGCTGGCCGGGCGCGAGCGCGAGCGGGAAGACCACCCGGTCGCAGCGCAGCCGCGGCCCCGGATCGGCGCCGGCCGGTGACGGCGCGGCGATCGGGCCGAGCACACCGACCAGGCCGAGCCCGGCGATCGAGGAGCAGGCGATGACGAGCGAGCGGATGAGCGAGCGGCGCGTGCGTGGCTGACGGCTCTCGTCCTGGCGCATGATTCCACCTTCGAGGTCGCGAGACCTCTCCCCGTTCCTCCCCCGGACGGCCAGGACCAGCAGGGAGGAGCGGCCATTCTAGCCCGAGCCCTCTGCCGGGACGGCGAGGTCAATGACCACGCCGGCCAGCTTGTCTTTGCCGACTCGTTCCACGATTCTGGGATGCGCGCGCGATCGGGGGAGCGAGCGAGTCCCCGGCTGCGCGCAAGAGGGCGAAGAGAGGCGCGAACGTGGGCCGCTCAGACGGAGAGCCAGGCAGCGGGGACGACGAGCACGCGCTCGGCGAGCGCTTCCGCCGGCGGACGCAGCTCAAGAGCGGCATGGGCATCGAGACCTGGCTGGGTGCCGACCGCGACGGGCGCGACGTCGTCATCAGGAGCGCGCCGCTCCGCGTCATCCCGGCCGCCGCGCGCAAGTGGCTCGAGATCGAGGTCGAGTGCCTGAACCAGATCACCCGGCCGGAGGCGGTCGCGCGCGGCGCCGGCCCGATGACGCTGGGCGTCGAGGGAGACGAGCTGCTGCTGGTCCGCGCCTTCGTGGCCGGGCCGACCCTGGCCGAGCTGCTGCGCGGCTCGCCGCCTTCGCCCTCGCTCTCGATCGACGATCTGATCGCGATCGGCATCGGGGTGGCGCGCGCGCTCGAGGACGCCCACGCGTGCGGCGTGGTGCACGGCGACGTCAAGCCGTCGAACATCGTCCTGGCCGGCCCACCGGACCGCCGCTCGCCGGTGCTGATCGACTTCGGGCTGGCCCGGCATGGCTTCGTCGGCGACGGGCTCGAGGCGCTCCCGCTCGATGGCATCCGCTACCTGGCGCCGGAGCAATCGGGCCTGCTGCAGCGCGGCGTCGATGCCCGCGCCGACCTGTACGCGCTCGGGCTGGTCCTCCACGAGGCGGCCACCGGACGGCCGCCGTTCGACGGGCGCGACGTCCCTCGCCTCCTGCACCAGCAGCTGACCGCCGCGCCGCCGCCCTTGCCCGCGACGGCGCCGCGCGCGCTCGGCGGGATCGTGGCGCGGCTCCTGCGCAAGGACCCGCGGGACCGCTACCAGACCGCGGGCGGGGTCCGCGCCGACCTCGAGGAGCTGGCCGGCGCGCTGTCGCGCGGCGACGCGGATCCGGATCTGGTGGTCGGCGCGAGCGACCCGCGCGGGTCGCTCACCGAGCCGGCCTTCACCGGGCGCGCCGACGAGCTGCAGGCGCTCGAGCGCGCCCTCGACGAGGCGCGGACCGGGCGCGGCGGCCTGGCGCTGCTCGAGGGCGAATCGGGGGTGGGCAAGACCTGGCTGCTGGAGGAGCTGTCGCGGCGGGCCGGGCTGCGCCCGGTCTGGGTCCTGCACGGGCAGGCCGCCGCGCAGGTCGCGCAGCGGCCGTTCCAGGTGCTGTCGGGGGTCGCGAGAGAGATCGCGGCCGGCGCGGGCCCGGCCGGCTCGGAGCGCGCGCGGCGGCTCACCGACGGAGCCGGCAGCGTCAGCCGGGCGATCGTCGACGCGCTGCCGGCGCTGGCCGGGCTGTTCGAGGCGGCCGCGGTCGGCGGCGAGGGAGCGGGCGCCGCCGAGCCGCCCGGCACCGAGGCCGCCGATGCCGCGGAGGCGGGCGCGGCGATCCCGGAGCCCAAGGCCGAGGAGCGCATCCTCTACGCGCTCTCGGCCCTGCTCGATTCGCTCGGCTCGGCCGACGAGCCGGCGCTGATCCTGCTCGACGACGCGCAGTGGGCCGACGCGCAGACGCTGCGCCTGCTCGAGCGCTGGAGCGCCCGGAGTCCGGCCGGTCGCCACGCGCTCGTCGCGCTGGCGGTCCGCACCGAGGAGGCGGCCGCGGGGCACCCGGTGCGCAACCTGCGCCCGGGCAGCCACGTGCGTCTGGGCCGGTTCAGCCCGGCCGAGGCGCGCGAGCAGGTCGTGTCGATGGCGGGCCAGCTGCCCGGGCGCGTGGTCGACCTGGTCCTCGAGCACGCGGCCGGCGTCCCGTTCCTGGTGACGGCCGGGCTTCACGGCCTGGTCGAGTCGGGCGCGGTGGCGCCATCACCCGACGGCTGGCGGGTCGCCGACGACGCGCTGGCCGAGCTGCGAGTGTCGGGCTGGCTGGCCGACCTCCTGGTCGGCCGGATCGCGCGCCTGCCGGGGCCGACCCGCTGCCTGCTCGAGGTCGGCGCGCTGCTCGGCCGCACGTTCGATCCGGTGGTCGCCGCCGGGCTGTGCGAGATCGACCCCGCCGACGCGGTGCGCGCGGTGCAGGAGCTGCGCGGCGGGCTGGTGTGGCTCGATCCGGCCGGCACCAGCTGCACCTTCCCGCACGACCGGATCCGCGAGGTGCTGCTCGCGCGGGTGCCGGACGGCGAGCGGCGCCGCCTCCACCTCGAGGCCGCCCGGCTGGTCGACGACCACGCGATCGACCGCGAGTTCGATCTCGCCTACCACTACGACGCGGCCGGCGAGCCGGCCCGCGCCCTGCCCCACGCCATCCGCGCGGCCGAGCGCGCCCACGCCCGTCACGACATGGAGCTGGCCGAGCGCTACTACCGGGTGGCGGCGCGCGGGGTCGACGACGACATCGATCCGCTGCTCCGCTACCGCGTCGCGCTCGGCCTCGGCGACGTGCTGCTGGTGCGCTCGCGCTACGAGGAGTGCGAGCGCCAGCTCGACGAGGCCTACGGGCTGGCCCCCGACGCGGCCGGGCGGGCCGGGGTCGAGGAGCGCCGCACCCAGCTCGCGGTCAAGCGCGGCCAGCTCTCCGCCGCCGCCGACCACGGCGAGCGCGCGCTGCGCCTGATCGGCCGCCGGGTGCCCGGCTCGCGCCTGGTCTGCGCCCTGCTCATGCTGTGGCAGCTCATGGTGCAGGTCCTCCACACGCGGCTGCCCCGCCTGCTGGGGCGCCGGCCGCTCGATCGGGCCGGCGACGACCTGGCCGCGGTCCGCATCTACCAGAGCCTGAGCGCGCCCTACTTCTTCGCTCGCGGCGCGGTCCGCGCCCTGTGGGTGCACCTGACCGAGATGAACCTGGTCGAGCGCTACCCGCCGACCGCCGCGCTCGGCCGCGCCTACGGCCTGCACGGCGCGATGTGCTCCGGCTCGCCCAGCCTGTTCGAGCGCGCGATCCGCTACACCCGGGCCGGCGCGGCGCTGTGCGCCGAGCGCGGCGACGTGTGGGGACACGCGCGCGCCCTGCAGTTCCTATCGCTCGGCCTGTGCGCGACCGGCCGCTACCGCGAGTCGGTGCAGACCGCCGAGGAGTCGGCCCGGCTGTTCGAGCGCGCCGGCGACCGCTGGGAGGCGAACGGCCCGCTCGCCTGGGCCGCCCTGGCCCGCTACCGGATGGGCGACCTGGTCGGCGCCCAGGCCGCGGCGCTCGACCTGCTAGAGCGCGGCCGCGCGCTCGACGACGCGCACGGGATCGCGTTCGGGCTCGACGTGTGGGCGCGGACCAGCGAGGGGCAGCTGCCGGCCGAGCTGCTCGGCGCCGAGCTCGAGCGCCGCGCCGAGCACGTGCAGACCTCGAGCGTGGTGGCGCAGGCCGAGGCGATCCGTCTCCTGGCCCACGGGCAGCCGGCCGAGGCGGCCGCGCTCATCGACACCTGGCTGGCCCGGCTGCGCGGCGAGGGCGCGTTCCTGCACGACTCGAACGTGTCGCTCGTGGTCTACCGGGTGACCGCGCTCCGCCGCCAGATCGAGGCGGTGCCGCCGACCGATCCGCGGCGGCGCGCGCGGCTCCTGCGCCAGGCCGAGCGGGCCAGCCGCCGCGCGCTCGCGATCGCGGGCAAGTTCCGCAACTCGGAGCCACACGCGCTGCGCGAGGCGGCGATGCTCGAGGCGATGGCCGGCCGCCCGGATCGCGCGATGAAGCTCGCCGACCGGAGCGTCGCCGCCGCCGACCGGCTCGGCGCGCGCTTCGAGCACGCGCTGTCGCGCGAGGTGCGCGGCCAGCTCGGCGAGGCGCTCGGCCGCCCCGGCGCCGATCGCGATCTGGAGGCCGCGCGCGTCGAGCTGCGCGCGCTGCGCGGGCCGCTGCGGGCGCCGAGCTCGCCGGCCGCCGTCACCGTCTCGCTCATCGAGCGGTTCCGCGCCATCATCGAGGCCGGCCAGCGGATCGCGCGCGCGCTGCCGGCGGCGGCGGTGTTCGAGGCGGTGCGCGAGGGCGCGCTCGCGCTCCTGCCGGCCCAGCGCTGCTCGATCGTCGAGCCGGCCGCCGACGGGCGCGACGCTCACGTCCTGGTCGGCGACGCCAGCCCGGTCAGCGACGCGATGGTGCGCGAGGCGCTGTCCCGCCGCCGGCCGGTGTCGCGACCCACCGCCGACCTGCCGATCGCCGCGGATCCGGTGCTGGCCGGCGCCGCGGTCCGCTCGGCGCTGTGCGCGCCGATCGTCGCGCGCGGTCAGGTGCACGCCGTCCTCTACCTCACCCACGCCGAGGTGAGCGCGGCGTTCGGCGAGGAGGCGCAGCAGGTCGCCGAGTTCCTGACCGCGCTGGCCGGCGCGGCGCTCGAGAACGCCGAGGGGCTGCGCCGGACCCTGGAGCTCTCGCGCGAGCTCGAGGACCGGGTCGCCGCCCGCACCGCCGAGCTGGCCCGCGCCAACCAGGAGCTGGCCGACAGCATGCGCCGGGTCGAGGAGACCCAGCACCAGCTGCTCCACGCCGGCCGCATGGCCGCGGTCGGCACCCTCATCGCCGGGCTCTCGCACGAGCTCAACAATCCGCTCACCGTGATCGTCGGCAACGTCGAGAACCTGCTCCGGCTGGAGTCGCCGGACGCGGGCGACGATCCCCGCCACCGGCTGACCGAGGCGATCGCGCGGCATGCCCGCCGCGCCTCGCGCCTGGTCGACACCCTGCTCCGCTTCTCGCGCTCGGAGCCGGAGGCGCGCGAGGAGGTCGACGCCGGCGAGCTGGTCCGGACCGTGGCCGAGCTGGTCGGCGCCGAGGCTCGCCGGCGCCGCATCGAGCTTCGCCTCTCGATCCCGGACCAGCTGCCCGCGCTGGAGGTGGCCCAGTACGAGATCGAGTCGGCGCTGGTCAACATCGCCACCAACGCGCTGCAGGCGATGCCGTCGGCCGGCGTGGTCGAGATCGCGGCGGCCGCGGCCTCGCGCCATGGTGTCGCCGGGGTCGCCTTTTCGATCAAGGACACCGGCGCCGGCATCTCCGTCGACTCGCTGCCGCAGATCTTCGACCCCTTCTTCACCACCAAGGCCGCCGGCGAGGGGACCGGCCTCGGCCTGTCCCTGGCCCGCGAGTCGGTGCTCGCCCACGGCGGGATCCTCGAGGTCGACAGCGTCCCCGGCCGCGGCACCACCATGCACCTCTGGCTCCCCGCCGCCCGCGCGCCGGACCCGGACCGCTGAGGAGCGTGGATCAGCGGCTGGCGCGAGCCAGCCCGACCGGCGCCCGATCGAGCGCTGCCTGCACCGCGCGGGTCAGGTTCTTGAAGCGGAACGGCTTGCGCAGGAGGTTGACGCCTCCCAGGGCCATGCAGTCGTCGAGGGTGCCGGGAGCGAGGTAGCCGGTGACCACGATGACCGGAACCCGCGGGGCCTTCTCGCGCAGGCGAGCGATGGTCTGCACGCCGTTCATGCCCGGCATGCGGAGGTCGCTGATGACCAGATCGACCCGGCTGCGCGTGATCACCTCGATCGCCTTCTCGCCGCTGTCGGCCAGGAGCACGCGATAGCCGTCGAGGCCGAGGCCGACCTCGATCATCTCGAGCACGTCGACCTCGTCGTCGACGACCAGGATGGTGCCTCGCGGTCTCGCCATGCCCTGCCCGAGTGTAGCCCTTCTCCCGGCCGCCTGGTCAGAGCACGTGGGCGACCACCAGGGCCGCGACCACGACGCCGGTCAGCGCCTCGCCGGTGATGAGCCCGGCCGCCAGCGAGGGCACGTGCATTTCGGACCAGGCGGGACGGGCCCGGCGCAGCGCGGCGAACAGGAGCGCGCCGATGGCGATCCCGGCGGTGGTCATCACCGGCACGATGAAACCGACTCCCAGCGCGACCGCCGACGGGACCAGGCGCGCCGCGCGCCCGCGCTCGAGCACCGCCAGCAGCACGCCGACCGCGGCGCCGACCAGCGCGGCCAGCGGCGCACCGGCCGGCATGGTGCTGATGCCACCCTGCACCACCTCCGCGGTCACCTTCCACGACATCGCGATCGGCGAGGGCAGCGCCTGGCTGCCGATCCCGTACGCGCGATCGAGCAGCACGTAGGCCAGCACCGCGGTGACCGCGCCGACCATGACCCCGGCCAGCTGCGCCGCCATCGCGCGCCCGGGCGAGCCGCCCACGATGTGGGTCGTCTTCCAGCCCTGCATCATGGTGGCGGAGTGACCCGCGGCGCCGTTGGTGACCCCGCCGGTGAACAGCGGCGGCAGCGTGCTGCCCGGCGCGGTGACGCCGACCAGGCCCTGGGCCAGCGCGCCGAGCGGCCCCGACGGGGTCTGGTCGGTCTCGCCGGTCGCGCGCAGCCCGACGATCGAGAAGACCACCGAGATGGCGAGCGCGAGCAGGCCGATGACCGGGCTCACCCCGAAGCCGACCCAGCCGATCGCGACGATGGCGGCGGCGCACAGGACCACACCGCCGCGCACCCAGCGCCAGGCGGCGCCGCGCTCGACGTGCCGCTCGGACCACGCTCGCCACAGGGAGCGCCCGCTGAACGCGAGCGAGGTGAATGAGCTCGCCACCATCATCGAGACGCCGGGCCAGACCAGCCAGTTGAGCCCGGAGCCGTAGTCCGCACCGGCGATGACGCCGCGGCCGATCAGCGCAGGCGCCAGCACCACCCAGGCCACGACTCCCCCGACCAGCATGCTGATCGCGAAGCGCAGCCCGACCAGGAGGCCGACGCCGAGGATGAGCGGGCTCAACCCCAGGCCGATGCCGAGGCTGGCGGCCGGCACCCCGGCGATGACCAGCGGCAGCGCGATGTCGGGCGGCACCGCGGCGAACACGTCGCGAAAGACCACCACCAGGGCCGCCGCCGCGAACGCGACGGCGAGCGTGGTGACCGGCCCGCGCGAGGCTCCCGCACCGGCAGCGGCGAGGTTCTTGATGAGCTCGCCGGCCGCGCGCCCGCTCGGGAACGGCAGGCCGTCGTCCTCGACCAGCTGGCGGCGAAACGGCGCCGCGATGAGGGTGCCGAACACGCCGAGCGCCGCGCCCCACACCGCGATCCAGATCGACGAAGGCGCGTGCCCACCCATGGCCAGGGCCGGCACCGGCCCGACCACGCCGGCGGTGAGAGCCATCACCGCGGCAGAGCTGCCGGTCACCTGAGCGATGTTGGCCTCGAGCACCGACAGCGGCCGGCGCAGCGCCGCGAACACCGCGAACGACATCAGGACCACCATGGTCATCCCGCTGTCGATGAAGGCGAGCTTGGTGCCGGAGTAGACGTTGCCGGCGGCGAGCAGCCCGCCCAGCACCAGACCGAACCCGATCGCGCGCGCGGTCAGCTCGCGCTCGCCGGTGCCCTCCGCTCTCATCCAGCACGCAGCGTGCGCGTCACGGCGCGATAGTAGACCAAAGCGAGCGCGGTTGGGCCGGCGCGCTCGCCGGCGTTGCCGCCGGCAGGTCCGCGGTGGTTCACTGACCGGGTGGCGCTCGACCCGCTCAACCTGATGGAGCTCGAGGGGCTGGCCCGGGCGCGGCTCGACCGGGTCGCGTGGGACTACTACGCCGGCGGCGCCGGCGACGAGGTGACCCTCGCCCGCAACGTCGACGCGCTTCGCCGGATCGCGCTCCACTACCGCGTGATGGTCGACGTGTCGGCGCGCGATCCGTCGACCGAGGTGCTGGGCCGGCACGTCGCGATGCCGGTCCTGATCGCGCCGGTCGCGTTCCAGCGCCTCGCCCACCCGGACGGGGAGCTGGCCGCCGCGCGGGCCGCGGCCCGGGCCGGCACCGTCTTCATCCTCAGCACGCTCAGCACCACCCGGATGGAGGACGTGGTGGCGGCGGCGCCGGGCGCGGTCTGGTTCCAGCTCTACATCTACAGCGACCGCGCGGCGACCGAGGCGCTGGTCAGGCGGGCCGAGGCGGCCGGGGCCGGCGCGCTGGTCGTGACGGTGGACGCCCCGCTGCTCGGCCGGCGCGAGCGCGACGTCGCCAACCGGTTCACCCTTCCGCCCGGCATGCGGATCGAGAACTTGCACGGCGCCGGCGCCGGGCTCGACGCGCTGCCGCCGACCGCGGACGGCTCGGCGCTGGCCGCGTACTTCGAGTCGCTGATCGCGCCTTCCGTCTCCTGGGCCGACCTGACCTGGCTGCGCGGGATGACCCGCCTGCCGGTCGTGCTGAAGGGGATCGTGCGCCCCGACGACGCGCGCCGCGCGGTCGACGGCGGCGCGGCCGGCATCGTCGTGTCCAACCACGGCGGCCGCCAGCTGGACGGCGCGCCGGCCGCGATCGACGTGCTCGGCGCGGTCTGCGACGCGGTGGCGGGCGCGTGCGACGTGCTGGTCGACGGCGGCATCCGCCGCGGCACCGACGTGATCAAGGCGCTCGCGCTCGGCGCGCGCGCGGTGCTGCTCGGCCGGCCGGTCCTGTGGGGGCTGGCGGTCGGCGGGCAGGAAGGAGTCGACGCGGTGCTGTCGGTCCTCCGCCGCGAGCTCGACCTGGCGATGGCGCTGTGCGGCTGCCCCGACGTCGCCTCGATCCGGCGCGACCTGGTGGGCTGATCAGTCGACGCAGGCGTCGCCGGCGTCGTCCACCGCGCGGTCGTGGTGGACCAGGACCGTCGCCGCGCCGTTGACGTGGTTGACGACCAGGGCGCCGAAGACCTCGAGCTCGGCCGACGAGGCCAGGTCGGCCAGCGGCGCGTACAGGTTGCCGGCCAGCGCCAGGCCGGCCGACACCGACACAGACCCACCGCTCGCCACGTAGATGCGGAGCGCGCGCGGCCGGTCCGGATCGCCCAGCGCGGCCCGGCCAGACACCTGGATGCTGCCGGCCACGAACAGGTCGAGCTCGGCGTCCGGCCCGATCTCGACGTCCAGGTTCTGCTGCAGCGAGATGTTGCCGCCGACGAACAGCGCGGTGCGCCCGGTCGCGCGGACCAGCACGGTGCCGTCGGTGCTGCCGCCGATCTCGTCGAGGTAGAACCGGCCGCACGGCAGCTCGAGGGTGGCGTCGCCGTCCACGTCGCGAAGCGCGTCCGGCTCGAGGCCCAGCTCGGCGTCGTGGTTGACCAGCGCGTGGTCGGCGATCACGCCGGCCACGTCGAGCGCGTCGTCGCAGCGGCACGGCGGCGGCACGCTGACCTCGGCCGACTCCTCGGCCCCCGCGGTGATCTCCCCGCTGACCGCGGCCCCCGGGCGCGTGATGAGGGTCCCGCCGACCGACAGGCTGGCGACGCTGACGTCGCCGGCGACCCGCGCTGCCCCCTCCACCTCGATCTCGCTGCTGGGGCGGCCCAGCTGCCCGCCGGAGATTAGGTCGCCGGCCACGTGCAGGATCGGCCCGGCCTCGATGCCCTCGGGGCCGACGTTGAGCTCGCCGCCGATGTCCATGCCCTGGCTGCCGTCCACGCCCTGGTTGGAGGCGACGTCGCCGCCCAGGCCGCCGGACGCGTACGGGGCGATGCGCGAGTCGAAGCCGTCGGTGACGAGGTCGCTGCCGAACGACAGGCTGCCGCAGCCGCACACCGCGCGGCGGAACAGCTCCTCGGCCAGCTCGCCGCTGCAGGTGCCGTCGACCAGGACCGGCGGGCCGGTGCCGGCGCAGTAGCCGGGCAGATCGTCATCGGCGGCGCCGCTGGTCGCCACGGTGTCGCGCGCGGTGCAGGCGCCGGCGGCGGCGAGGAGCGCGGCCGCGAGGACGCGCGGGCCGGCGATCACGGGGCGGCCCCGAGCTCCGCGAGGCGCTGGCGGGCCCGGTCGGCGTTGACCGAGCGCGGGTGCACCGACAGGAACGCGCGCAGGGCGGCGCGCTCGGCCGCGTCGTCGCCGAGCGCGCGGTGGGTCTCGGCCAGGCCCCAGCGCGCCTCCTCGGCGACCGGCCCGTCCGGGCGCAGGCGCAGCGCCTTGTGGTAGCGGCGTAGCGCGCCGGCCGGATCGGCGAGGTGATCGAGGTGGAGCGAGGCCGACGCGACGGTGGCGATCGCCGCGGCGTCGGTGCCGGCGTGGTCGCGCATGGCGCGCTCGTAGAGCGCCTCGGCCGCGCGCCAGCGCTTCTCCTTGCGCCGCTGGTTGGCGACCGAGACGATGTCCTCGACCGGCGCGTCGGAGGGGAGCGGGGCCAGCTCGCGCAGCGCCGGGCGCTCGGGGTCCAGCACCGGGACGCGGGCCGGGGACGGCGCGCGGGGCGGCGACGGCTCGCGTGCCGCGGGCGGCGTGCGGCGCGGCGGGCGCGGGCGACGGCGCGACGACGTGGAGCGCTGGCGCCGCGCGGGCGGCTCGACGTCGGCGCGGTCGGCCGCATCGCGGTCGGCGGCATCGCGGTCGGCGGCATCGCCCGCCTCGCGGTCGGCCGCATCGCCTTCCTCACCGGATGCGGTCGCACTGGAATCG